>JACLAB010015667.1_pt1 | contig 37968 bp, 28 predicted proteins | sample 8027921 | NCBI WGS metagenome assembly JACLAB01 (sample SAMN15725117, study PRJNA655200) | protist metagenome | isolation source: fluorescence activated cell sorting (FACS) single amplified genomes of... | place: USA: West Boothbay Harbor, Gulf of Maine | collected 2000-07-19 | reverse complement strand
GGTGGCGGCGACGATGACGACGGCGCGGCCGGGGACTTTGGATGCCCCGCTCGAGGCGTCGTTGGCTTCAACGCCAAAGTTGAACATTGGAGGCGGCGGGGCGAAGTGGAAGCCGTTGCGTCCGCCGTCGCCAGAGAGGAAGCGAGAAGGAGGAGCAGGGGCGTCGAGAGCGACCGCGGTGGATCTCTTGGGTGATCTCGACGCGGCTCCGTCGAACGCGAGACCCGCCGTCGTACCGGCGTCGATGGCGGCGACGAACACTTCGTCCAGGCGCGCGGCTTCTTCGTCGTCGCGCGAAGATTTCAACTTGGACGGATCGGAGGAGCAGCGCGCGATTGAAAAGCTCTGCGCCCTGAGCGGCGTGCGCATCTCACCAGCGGAGAGCGATATAGATGCGTTTCTCCGCACCGGGTCGAGGTTAAACTCAAAGGGTGTCGTCGTGGCCATCGCAGAAAAGTTGGTGACGTACGCCGGCGACAGTTGGCGCGTCGCCTATCGAGCCGTGTGCGTCCTCGAGCGCTCCGCGCGGAGCGACTCCACCGGCCGTTGGCTCGCCGATGTCTTTGTAAATTCATCCGCGATGGATTTATTGGAGAGCATCACGGCTGACGCCTCGGTGCACGTGCAGCTCAAGCACAAGGCGACGACGTGCGTCGCCGCGTTGCGTTCGTCGTCAGTCGGCGACGTCGGCTCGTCCGCGTCCACCACCGTAGCTCAACCGAAACCGACCGCACCGACGTCCAGCATCGATCTCCTCTCGCAACTCGGAGATCTCAGCGTGAGCGCACCACCACCTGTCGCCGCCTCGTCGTCACCCAACGTCTTGGATGACCTTTTCGCCGCGCCGGCGCCTCAGACGACGACATCCGCGCCGACGGGATACCGAGCCCCGACCGCACCCATGCGCGGACCGGGTCTCGCCGCCCTCGACGACATCGCCCCGACGTCAGAGGAACAAAAATTAAAAAACACAAAGGCTTTCGATTTCGTCTCCGATCTCATGAAGTAACCGACCATTCAACCGCGAGGTACGGCGTCGATGGACGACGACGAAGACAAATTTTAGATTTGGAGTTTCAACCGTCGTCACTTCACACCAGTCGTCGTTCGTGTGATAAGACATTCAATCATCGTTACAAATACAACACGCACTCGCTCATTCGCGTGCGTCGTTTACCCGCCGCGTTCGTACCGCCCCAACGCCGGATACTTTCCCTCAAACTTTACCCGCCACTCCCGCAACGTCTTCACCTCCTCCTCGCTCAACCCCTCCACCCCGAGCGCCTCCTCCTCCTCGCTCACGTTAATCTTCATCATCGCCAACGCCCGCGACGCGTCCCGTCCGTTCAACGCCGCGTACGGTCCACCGGGGCCGTAAAAGTCTCGTCCACTCGTCGTGTCAAAGACGATCCCATCGCACGCCATGGCGCACTTTGCCGTCGTCGTCTCGCCGCCTCCCGTCGGTTTCACGTGCGACGCGAGGGAGGTTCGCGTGAACGTCACGTTTGGGATTTCAATCGTCGTCGACCCGTGCTGCGGTTGCGGTGCCATCGCGCGCGCGCGTCGTTCTGAGGCGTCGATGGCGATCCAGATCGTCGAGTCGATCTTGTTTGTTATTCACGCGGTTGTTACAAAATGTGAAGCGTTTCCAATCGGCACTCGTCGACGCGTCCTCGACGCCGGGATCGCCATCGACGCGCGGGAGATCGATGATGACGACGGCGTCGATGACGTCGATGGCGTCGCCGATGGCGTCACAACGCGCGAACCGACGCGGTGGACGCGCGCGAGCGCTGATTAAGAATTATGAACAGCGTCAGCATCGAGACGCCGATGCGTTCGTCGACGCGAATCAGCACCACCGGGGCCGACGGTCGGTGCTTCTCACGTCTGTCATCTCTGTTGCCGTTACGTCGTCCTCGTCGTCGCCCGCGGTCGCGGCACCGCCGGCGCTGTCTTTGTACGAAAACCCGTCCAACACGCGCGTGGGCGGAACCAAGCGCCGCGACTTGACGTCGGACGCGTTGCTCGATACGCTCGCGAACGACATTTCCGTCAATCAGTACTTTGTCACCGGGAAACTCACCGAGGAAATATTCGCGGATGATTGTCGGTTCATCGACCCGACGACCAACGTCAAGGGGTTGTCGAGGTATCTGCGGGCGCTGTCGACGCTGTTCGATCCGGAGCGGTCGCGCGTGGAACTCGTGGGCGAGTTACGACGGACGTCGAGGGACGTCATCGAAGGGGATTACGTCGCCGAGGGGTACTTGAAACTCCCGTGGAAACCCAAGGTGCCCAGGTACGAGGGACACATCGTGTGGACGGTGCAACCGGACGACGGGTCGCCGCGCGCGGGGCTCATCGTGGAGCAGAGACAGACGTGGTCGATTTCGGGCGGAGAGGCGTTGATGGAGACGTTTACGCCATCCATGGGGCAGTAGACAATCAACCTAGATTTGTGTGTATATTTAGAAATCGCGACGACAACGACTACATACACTCTCTCGAGTACTGTCCGCACACACGCTGCTATTGACGAACGACGACAACCGTAAGAGTCTTCTTGTCTCCAGAGGAGATTTTAGATGAGCAACGCCGCCGTGTGAAGCTTTTCGGCGAGAACCAACTGACTCTTCGTTAGGTTGGTCAAGTATTGCACCATCATGACGTCCTCTGACCCTTGGCTGAGCACCTTATCCAACTGCGCCTTGGTGAGCTGCGGAACGTTGGCGAGCGCTTCGGTGAGCGCGCGACCGACGGCGGCGTCACCCTCGCGCTCGCCCCGAGCGACGGCGTCGACGTACGCCTGCGCCGTCGTCAAGAGAGCGCTCAACTTACCCATGGTTTCCTTCAACCCCTCCACGTCGTTCTCTTTTTTCGCCGAGCTCGCCGATTTCAACGCGTCGACGCCCAAGAGCGTCGCCTCCTTCATATTCACCTCGCAATCAATATCGCTGAATCGCACGCCGGCGGATTTGCTCTCGCCGCTCTCCCGATCCGTCGTCGCCAAAATCGTTTCGCCCACGCGCGCGCGCAACAACTCCCCGCCCGACTCGACGCTCGCAAACTCGGCGTCGAGCTCCACGTGCACGGGCGTTCCGCCCATCGCGTCCTTCGCGAAAAAGTCATGCAACAGCGCCCGCGCCTCGGGCGCGCACGCCCCCGCCGAAAACCACCCAACGACGCGTTCCTCCGGCTTCGCCCGCGCGCTCAACCCGAGCATCGTCTTGTGAAACTCCACATCCACCAACACCTCCCCGTCTCGGTCTTGGCACGGCACCGCGTACGACGAGCGCGCTTCCACGTGCACCGCCCCGTCCGCCGACACCGTCGCCGTCCCGAGCAGCGCGCCGACGACTTTATCCACCCCTTCGAGTCTTCGCACGTATCTGCGGGAAAGAAAGCGGTTATACGCGCGTTTCCGGCCGTCAGTCGTCCACCGAACGAAATCAAATCGAGTCGAGGTCACCCGTGTGGGGTATTAGGTTCTTCCAGCGATCGATCGATCATCGCGTCGATCCGCGTCGATTCAATCGTTCAAACGTACCCGTCACACACACCGAGGACGACGGAAGGGGCGATGGTTATCTTGGCCACGCATCCGGGCGCGCGCATCGTCGGCATCGTTCGTCCGCGGGCGGCGGGTCAAGTCAGTCGACGCGATGCGATGCGACGCGGCGCGCACTGAGGCGCGCGACGGACGGCGCCGCCCGAACCGAAACGGGGGGGTTCGTATACATAGTCTAGTCATTTTAAGTCCATATATACATAGTAAAAAGAGTACTATGACCACCACATCTTCGATTTGATACCTCTACTATTAGAGATAACAAAGTATATGATATATATAACGTTGATATATTTACACCATGTTTAAAAGTATATACTACTTATAATCAATCTCGTGATGTGTGTTTTCGTGCATGTCCTAGTACACTGTTAGTATTAAGTATATTAGTATACGTATATATAACACATATTTAAAAGGATATTATACCGTCATGTATCGTCCTCGGTGCGTCGTTTGGCGTCTTCCCCGTCCTCGGCGGTGTGCGTTTCGTACGTTTTCACTCTCACCCAAACCAACGTGGTCGATGATTCGGGTTGAACGTTCGGTTGGACGAAAGCGACGTTTAAACCGGGGTTGGCTATTCGGCGCGAGTCGGAAGTGGGGACGTTGAAGGCGTTTTTCGTTTACTAGGAATTCGTGTCGTTTCGGCGCGTTACAATGGTGATTCATTCGCGCGCGCGGTCTCACAGTCTGACTGTCCGTTTGTCTTCTTCTTCTATGATTGGTTGATTGGGTTTATGGGGATGGTTGGCGAGAGGTCTCTCGTCGCGTCGCCGAGTCGCGATTTCTCTCCTCACGACGATCTCTTCTTGGATGCGGCGGCGCCGCGCTTGGCGAGAGCCTCGATGCCAGAGGAGACGGCGCGAGAGACGCGCGCGACGTTGAAGGCGCGATCGAGCTCTCGCTCGGGAAGGTTTGGAAAATGCTTGAAGATTTCTCCCCGCGCGGCTTGGAGTTGCTCGGCGATGAGCTTGGTGACTTCGACGAGATCGAGGTGGTGGAGACGCGCCGAGGAGGAGCCGCTTCGGGCACCCTTGACGGCGGGTAAGGCGAAAGCCGGGTGGTCCTCGGTGACGGCGGGCGCGGAGGGGCGCGTCGCCGCGACGTTGGACTTGTTGGACGCGTCGGCGTCCGCATCGTTCGTATCGGTTCCCGTCGTCGTCGTCGTCGTCGCGGTGGACGTCTTCGTAGGGGAACCAGAAGATTTACGCCCGCGAGACGAGCCGCCGCCGCCGCCGCCGCCAGAGGACCTGCCTCCTCCGCCCATGGAATCGAGCGCGGCGGCGGCGAGAGAAGCGAGCGGATCATCATCTACGCTCGTCTCTTTACGCTTGCGTCCGCGCTTGACCGGTGGCTTGGTCGATGCCTTCGCGGGCGTTGCCGCGCGCTTGGAACCGCGTTTCGTCTCCGCCTCATCAGCGGGTTCGTTTCGTCGCTTGAGCGCGGGCGATAAGAAGGCTTCGGCGTTATCCACGCCGTCGTGTTTACGCGCCGGTCGAGCCGGAGACCACGCCCCTTTGACAGCCGTCAGCACCTTGTCGGCGGTAACTTGGGGTTCCGCCAACGCGGCCGCACCCTTCTTCGGCATCGGGTTGGACGTCGGCGCACCAGTCTTGGTCGCCGCGGCGCCCTCCTCTCGCTTGACTTCGACGCTCGCCGGCGCCGCGGGCGACCCCTGCGCCGGTTTCTTCGTCGGCGTGTTACTCAACAAACTTATCAAGGGTTTATTCATCTTATCGTCTTCCATCTTTTCCGAACCCTCCTTGGTGGTCGCCAACGCCGCCGCCGCCACCACCGCTCCGTGCGACCCTTCCGCGGTTGGCGGTTTCCCATCCTTGGCGACGAGTTGGTGCGCCAGCGTCAACAACGCTTGTTCCTCGGACACCGACTTTCTGCGACCCGCGTCGTTGCGCGGAACCCCTTTTTGCTTTGCCTCGAGCTCGCGCACGGCGTTCGCCGCAGCTTGCGCCCGAATCCTCGCCGCTTCCGATCGGTTCCGTCTCGCCTTGTGGTTCGCCTTGGAATACGCCTGCTGCAACCGCTTTGTCGTGTCGTCCAAATCCAACATCGCGCACTCCTCCATTCGTCGTTTCTGGTCCTCGAGTTCCTCCACGCTCTTCACCAAGAGCTTGTTTTGATCCCCCGGGGAGATTCCCGCCTGAACGTTGGTGATGAGCCGATCGAGCGACTTCATCTTTCTAAACGGCCACCGCTTGATGCCGTACTTGCGGCACTGTCTCTTGAGCACGGTGAGACCGACGCCGAGCTTGCGACACGCCGCCTCGCTCGGCAAGTGGAAACAACTCGCGAGCTCTTCTTGCGTGATTTCGCTCGCGCTTCGAAACATTCTCACCCGTCTGTTTTCTCTCGACTGATTCGGCGGTTTGTGCTTGGTCCTCGGCGTGTCCCCGTCGTCCTCGCCGTCGCCGTCTTCATCCTCGTCCTCGCCGTAGCCGCCAGACGTCGACCGTCCCGCCGCCTCGCCGTTCTCCGTCGTCGTCGTCGTCGTCGTGGGCGTCGTCGTCATCGGTGTCATCGGCGTCCCATCCCTCTCCTCAACGCCCCGATCACCGTCCTCCCCGGACGCACGACCACCGAATCCGTCGTCGTCGTCGTCCTCCTCCGCGTCTCGCGAACCCGTAGCCGCGTCCTCGTCCCGCTGCTCCGCGCCTCGCCGTTCTCCGTCGTCGCCGTCCCTCGCCGGGGTCACCGCCGGGGTCACCGCCGGGGTCGTCGTCGCGTCGCCTCCACCCTTCACGGTTTCCGTCTCCGTCGCCGCCGCCAACGCGTCCAGGGCGTCCATCAGGTCCGTATATACTGTCCCGCTCCGTCAGGTCAGGTCCCAGCTGTGTGAAGCGGATCGTCCCTCACGACGGATCGACGGATCGACGGATGGGATGGGTGACGACGCGACGCGAACGACGCGCGAACGAACGAAGCGAACGAACGGACGGACCGAAACGTCGCGCTCGCGGTCGACCCCGGGGATCGAACGAAACGACGCGCGACGCGCCCGCGCCCGCGCCGACCCGCCGACGATTCACGCGCGAGGGCACTGCGCGTGGGCGAACGGAATCGAATCGCTCGCGCGACCTCGACCTCTCGGACGCTCGGACGTCGACGTCGACGACGACGGAACGCGCGCTCGGAACCGCGTCGCGACGCGCGCGTAAATTTTTATTCACCTCGATGAGACGAAACCCACGCGCGTCGCGGTTCGACGACGCTCGGAGCGAACCGGACGCGAACGAACGATCGGGTCGGATCGGATCGGATCGGATCGAATCGATCGGTCGCGAGGACAAACCCCAGAAGAATTGATCGACGATTCGCGTCTTAAACCCTTCTTCCGCGATCGCGCGCTCCGTCCGTCCGTCCGTCCGTCGAAAACGGACGCGCCGCAGAAAAATCAAAAAAAGAACCGAACCGAACCGGTTCCGTCGTCGCGAACCGAACGCCGCTCGGTCGGTCGCGCGCGAGTGACGATCGACGCGACCGATGATCTCGCGACCATCATGGATGCCCATGATGGTGGGATGCCGACGAAGTGATGCCGACCGGTTCGCGTCCCCGGTTCGCGAACGAACGAACGTACTAGCATATGGGTATTCAGTATCACGGATAGTAATAAAAAACCCACCGTGAGACCGCCAGACCTGGCGGGTGAGTGATTTCACGCGCGATTGATTTCCTTCATAGAGCACGTACAGGCGTATGGGTATTCAGTACGGATTGTGAAACGTCCCTGAAAGTCTCCTCGCCTTTCCTCGGCTCGGCTCGGTTCGTAGTGTCGTGGTGTCGTACTAGCGTATGGGCATTCAGTAAGGATTGTGAAGAGTCACACACCCATCCGTCCGGTCGTTCGTTGCTTCGTTCGTACGAATGGGGGGGTATGGGGTCCATCGGCGAGTCCTCACTCGTGGACTCCCGAACGACCATCATCATCATCATGCGGCGTTCGGCGCGCGTCTTGTTCGTCGGGCGCTCGGGCGCGACGACGACGACGATCGCGCGCGAACACCGCTCGGATGCGCGCGGTTTCGGCGGTTTCGGCGGGGACCCGTCGACGTCGGCGCCGGTCGATCGCGCGGACGTTCGCAGGGCGCGCGCGGCTGAGAAACGGCGGCTTCGGGCGCTTCGCGGCGGTACCGGGAGCGAGGAGGACGGGACCGGGACCGGCGGTGGGGATGGTGGGGACCGGCGGCGGCGGCAACGGGCGGGGCGACGGGCGTCGGCGTCGGCGTCGGCGTTCGAGTCGTTCGTGGATGGGATGGAGCGCGCGGGGCGACGCGCGAGCGACGGTTTCAACGTTTCAACGAGCGGACGACGAAAAGAGCGCGGACGACGAGGGGAGCGCGCGTTCGATTCGTCGGCGCAGGCGAGCGCGGCGTTCGAGGCGTTCGTGCGCGCGAGGTTGAGGAACGGTTCGTTCGGTGGTACCGGCGGTGTCGGTGGGTCGTCTTCGTCGTTTGAGGATTTCTTTTCGGGCGGCTCGAACGGCTCGAACGCGACGACGACGAGGAACGACGACGGGTTTTACGCCGGCGCGTCGTGTCCGCACTGTGCGATATTAGGGTTGAAGGCAAAGTCGTTCGTCACCTGGGATGGGCTCAAGACGGCGCTTCGAACGCAGGCGATGAAGTGGCACCCGGACAGGCACGCGGATGAGGACAAGACGCGCGCCGAGGCGAATTTCAAGCGCGTGTACGACGCCTACGCCGCGCTCTCCAGGCGGTGAAGGGGTTGAGATTTTTAGAGCGTCATTAGACTAGCGCTAGCACCACCGTAGACTGTACGCATTGTTTGATTTGTTCATTTGATTTTCATTGTTACAACGCTAAAACTCGCCCGCGACGTCGCGCCGACGCCGTCCAATTTTTTGATTTTTATACTCTCTCGCGCCAGTTTCTCCTCCTCGAGCTCGCTCGCCGTCATCCGTCGTCTTCGTCACATCATCGTGCAACACTGATTCTGTTTCTTTGCCTGCTTGTAAAACATTTGCGACGCGAGGGATAAATCTGTCGATTTATCCACCAAATTATCCAACTTTTCCCCGCGCGCCAGCACCGAGTCGATCGTCTTGTGCAACACCACCTTGGTATCGTCCAACTCGCGCTGAATCTTCAAAATCTTATCCGCCGCCCCGGGATCTTGATATTTCACCAACATCTCCTCCAACATTTCATCCGCGCTCGAATCATCCGCGTTCATCGTCCTCCACGCGTCTCCGTTCGCTCGGCTCTCGTACTCGTCTCGCATCTTGCCCAACACGCAAAACGCGCTTCGGCTCGGGTACTCCTCGTCCACGACCGCGACGGCGACCAACCCGCCCTTGTTCGAGACGTGTACCATGTACGCGTCCTGTTGCACGCTCTGTCGCGCGCCGACGGGGGTTCGTTTCGCGACGGTTCGGGAGATGAAGACGAGCATCTCTCGAACGGATGCGCGCTGGAAGAAACCAAACTCTGAGACATCTTGTGCGCCGCCCAACGCGTACGGCTCGGCGGACTCACCGTTAGATTTCCAGAGGGAGAGCGCGGTGACTTTCATCGTTCGTCGATCGCGGGGTGGGTGACGCGTTGGACGCGTGGGACGCGCGCGCGCGTGTGTGGATCTCACCTCTCAATCCACTTCGGAGCGCGCGTCCAACGCGGGTTTTCAGTCTGAAAATTTCAGAAGAGACGGACGGTCGACGACGACGAGACGATGGGTTAAACAACGAACGAGATGGATATTAAAAAATTACAAATACACGAATCGACGACGAACGGATGGATGGGGGGTGGTGCGTGCGGCGGCGCGCCGTCGGAAACCGGAAACGAAACGCGCCAGATGGGACGTTAGCCGCCGACGGACGCGGCGAGCGAGCGTTGGGCGAATAAACGCAAACCCCGATCCCATTCCTCGACGCGAAGACCCCGTGGAGTGCGAACGGTGACGGGACCGAGTCCAGTGCGCTCGTCGACGCACTTGGTGGCGACGGCGGCGCAGTGATCTCCCCAGTTGCAGTCGTCGAAGAAGAGCATGTCAGAGTACGCCACGCCAGTCTCTCTACGGAGAATCGGAAAGTGCGTCGCCGCCTTGTTCGCGCTCAGAGGCGGCGTGCGTCCGATTTGCATGTTTCCTTCGAACCCTTCCGGCCACCCGATGGCGAAAACCTCGCGAGCGGTGACGCCCGGGACGATTTCTAAGACGTCGAGCGCGCTTCGGCCGATGCGAACCGCGAGCGGGGTGTCCGCGCTCGAAGCCGCCGCGATGCGCATTCCCGGGTACTCTCCCGCGTAGTATCCCTGCAACGCACGCAGTGCCCCGGGATTTATTCGAATCATCGTTCCTCCGCTCGACGCGGCGACGACGCCTTCACCGATGCCTCGCCCGAGCGAACCGCGGACGCTCTTGGACGGGTCCGCGAGCTCGCGCAGCGTGTACATCTCTTCGTCCCAAAAGCACGCGTCTAGGTCGAACACCGCGAGCGCAGGGTACGGACCGGAGGTTGTCGTCGAGTCGTCGTCCGATCTCGCCGGTGCCGCGGCGCGTGGGGTGACGTCGACGCCGTCGCGGTGCCCGGCGCGAGGTGAGGGCATGGCGGTTCGATGATGATGAAGATGCGACGCGCGTCTTGCGGTCGATGACGGTGACGACGACGACGACGAAGAAGAAAATATCGACGCGCGGCCGATCGATGTCGACGCGCGAACGTGTGCGTGCATGCGCGACGGCGCGCGTGCGGCGAGGGAGGAGGCGTCGTGTGAGGTACGGTTTCGCGACGGGCGAGGCGCTTTTCAGAGAAGAAATCTTCCTCCGCAATACAGTTGTCATCGTCAAGTTACAAACAATACACGCCGCGCGTGTGCTCAATTTCTTACTATTATCTTTTTGTGAGTGTTTACGCGCTGCTGGCGCGCTACAACTCGTCGTAAAACGCGCGCTCTTCAGCCGTCATGGGACCGCGCTGTTGCGTCGATTTACCTCTTCGGCCGGGGCGTCTGCCGGCGTTACCGGTGGATCGACCAGTACCGCGGGCGCGATCGCGAGGCGGCGACGCGGTTCGAGCGCCACGCCAGAAATCGTCGTTGGCGGACATCTCTCGGCCAATCTCTTTGGCGCTCACTGGACGCTCTCGAAGGATCGAGGCGCCGAGGTCGAGAGACGAAGCCGGGCTCGCCGCGGCGGAGCTCTCAATGTAATGCTGCGCGACGGACGTCACGACGACCGCGAGGAGGATGAAGGAAATGGAGTACCACAACCACGGGGATCGTCGGTGCACGCTGACCGCGGCGCTGATGGTTGCGCCCGCGACGGATTTCTTCGGTCGATCGACGACGGGTTCGGATTGAGCCTCCGCCGTAACCTTTGCCGTCGCCGTGGACGAATCTTGACCGATGGACGCCGCCTCGTCGAGATCGTCATCGCTTCTGCGTTCACTGTACTCATTCGTCGTCGTCGTCGTCGTCGAGGACGACGCGTCTTCTTCTTCCTTTCCGCTCGTCGTCGGTCCCGTCGTCTTCCCTCGCTCTTCCTCCTCGGCTCCGCCGACGCCGCTGTGCCAAACCGAACCCGTCGCGCCCGGTCCCTCGCACAGAAACCAATCATCCACGCACTTCATCTCTCGCGACGCCGCTTCCGTACCGCAGGAGACCGGAAACTCGCCCAGGATGGCGCTGTGCTTCGGGTCGACGTCGACGCTCAGCTTGGCTTCGACGCCGCTAGAGCACACCTTTTGGTCCTCGCAAAACAAACTCGCCGCTTTAATCATCCCTCGAAGCGCATCCAGCCGCGCCTGGAAACTCGGCCGCGCCTTGAGCTCATCCAATTGTTCCAGAGACTTTTGGTACAGCGTCAGATCCGCTCGGTTGGCGGACTCTAGCTTTGTCTTTAAAGCTTCGGGTTCGGTGGTCCAATCGTACTCCTCATCCGCCTTGACCTTTGCGCTCTGGTAAAAGACGAGATCTGAAATCTTAAACCCGAAAGAATACGTCAACGCGACGAGATTCTCGTCTTCATCCACGCCGAGCGGTAAGATGGTGGCGTACTTGGCCCGCGTGCGACGTTCCGCGGAGGATGGAGTCTCCGAAGTCGCCACCGAGGCGCCTCGCAATCGCTTGGTTTGCGCGTCGCGTAAAAACCCCGGACACTGCGTGAGAATCATCCCCTTTTGATGCTCGGTGATGTACTTTTGCATGTCTGCGAATTTCGTCTTGCATCGCATCGTCGCGCACTTTTCTCGAATCGGATCGAGGGCGTCGGTGAAGGCGTCGCAGGAGAGCAGCTCTGGCGCGGGTGCGAATTCCGCATCCTCGCTCGAAATGTAGTGCTTCGCCGCTCGGTACACGCGCTCAAACCCAAACGCCACCGGGTGCGACACCTCAGCGATCCACCGCGAATCTTTCGCCGCGATTCGTCCCATCCACGGAGCTCTATCGGTGTTGATCGTCATGGCGCCGAAAGCGGCGCCGTCGAGCGTCTTTGACTGCGCGTCGACAGAGTTTTCATTCACGACGCACGCGCCGTCGCACGAACACTTGCCCGAACCACCACCAGAGCCGTCGCACGAGCACTTCCCGGGACGCACCGTCGGCATTCCGAGCCTCGATGCGAATCGTCCGACGGCTCTCGCGAGCGTGGATTCCCCGTACGGTTTCCCGACGTCCGCCAGGACGACGCCGACGGTGGTCGCCGACGTCTTATCCGACGCGTCGAGCGTCGGATCCACCACTCGAGTTCTCTTCGCCGCCGCCGTCTCCGGCGCCGAGGTATCCAACAGATACGTCTCTAATAATGATTCCGCGTCGTCACCCTTACCCGAGGAGGAAGCCGTCGCAGTCTCGGCGGCGGTATCGACGGTATCATCACCCGTCTTCGTCGTCGTCGCAGCCGTGCCGTTTCGCGGAGAACTCGACCGCGTCTCTCCCTTTGCCTTCTCTTCCCCCTCCATCTCCCCTTCAACCCCTTCCTCCACATCATTCGCCCCATCTACGAGCTCCCGCACCATCCGCATCACCGTCTCCGTCTCCTCGCGCGCCAACGCGTCTCGAAACGTCTTTCCGAGCTCGGCGTCCAACGCGTCCACCGCTCGCGCCGCCGCGTCCATCCGCGTCCTCCGCTCGTCTTCACCTACCGACCCGTCGCGCCCGGCGTCCGTCGCCATCGCGTCCGCGAACGCGCGAAGCGCCTCCATCGCCGTCGCGTACGTCTCCGCGAGCGCCGTCGTCGTCGTCGTCGTCGTCGTCGCGTTCGAAGTGGTGTTGGTGTTGAGCGCAGTCGCACGCGACGGGGCGACGCCGACGCAACAAAGCACCGCGATGACGACGCACGCGCGCGCGGAAAGCTTCATCACGCGCCGCGCGCGATGGCCCGCGCCCCATCGACGTCGGACGCGCGTCATCGGCGTCGTCGTCGTCGGCGTGTGACGTCGTCGTCGGCGTTGGATTGGATGTGTACGAGTGGCGGTACCACCAACTGTATGGGTATACAGTATAAGTAAAATGGATCACGCGATTCGGATCGGTAGGCGACGACGATACACACCGACGCGCGCCGCCGCGATCGAGACGAACGCGCGCGCGAATTCGACCGACGAACGAACGATGGGCGTCCTCAGGCTCATCCCGATCCCGTTCATCCCGATCCCGGGCTTCATCGACGCGTTCGCGACGTACGTCTTGGCGCTGTATGGATTGATCGCCCTCGGAACGTACTGGTTGCCCAAGGCGCTGACGCAGCTGATGCCGACGCAAAACCTCAAGAAAAAGTACGACGCGAAGTGGGCGCTCGTCACGGGGGCGTCGAGCGGGATCGGCAAGTCGTTGGCGGTGAAGTTGGCGGAACAAGGGTTGAATGTGATTCTCGTGGCGATCGACGAACCGATTTTGGACGAAGCGACAAAGGAACTTTCGGAACGGTTTGAAGGGTTGGAGTTTAGAAAGATTGGGGTGAACCTCGGGAAACCGGGGTATTTGGATGCGATCGCGGAGGGAACGAAGGATGTGGACGTGCAGTGCGTGTTTAACAATGCTGGGTTTATGTTGACGGGATTTTTCGACAAGCAACCGCTCGAGCGATTGATGATCAATCACGAGTGTAACGCGACATCTGCGATGCAGATTACGCACTTGTTTGTGACGAGAATGCTGGAAAAGAAATTGAGAGGATGCGTGGTGTTTACGTCGAGCGCGGCGGCGTGCCAACCGACGCCGTTTTCTGCGTTGTACGGCGCGACCAAGGCGTACGTCTCATCCTTCGCGGCAAACGTCGGCGTCGAGCTCAAGTCTCGTGGAATCGACGTGTGCGCCGTGCATCCGTCTCCGGTGGCGTCCAACTTTTACGACAAGGCGCATAAACTCGATTCTCTCAATTTCTTCATGAACTTTGCCGTCAAGCCGGAGGAATTGCCGGATGAGATGCTTCGTCCCATCGGTCGCGTGCTCTGGCACGACGTCGGCGGCGTCGCCATCGGCTTCCGCATGCTCCTTAAGATTTTCGACTATGGCTTCTTCGCCACCCTCATCAGTCGATTCGCGCACTTTATGGGGGATTTCAAGAAGAATCTCTGATGAGCGCGGTCGTTACATCCGAGTTTGCACTTTCAGCGACGTTCCGGCGCCCGGCGCCTCGCGAGCGTTTCGTTTTTAACAATGATGAAAAATTATCTCACAACCGAACGACGCGACGTCCTCACTTTGTGCGTCGACACGTCTGTTTGTATTTCTCTTCTTCGTTGTTTTTTCATTACTCAGTACACCGCGCGTTAACTACCGTCGCCGCGATCGTTTTTGGGAGGAAAGCGCTCGTCGCGTGGTTGCCACCGTTTGCGTCGTTTTTACAACTCTCGCGGAGGCTATATAGTCTAAGAAGCGAATTCTCGAGTGTTCTAAACACGCTAAGATTATCGACCAACTGCTCGCCGAAACTACAGAGCCACCGTTTAACGGTAGCGGCGGAGAGACAAGTTGTTGTTCTTGCGCCAAGTCGCGCGCTTGGACGGGCGAGACTTGGTGAAGTTGTGGCCCTTGCCGTGCAAGCCGCGGTACTTGCGGCCGGCAGAGGTGAGACCACGCATTTCGCGGTGCTTGTGAACCGGGTTGCAGATCCAGTTGATGCGCGGGTCGTTGCGGATAACCTTGTGCATCGGGTCAACCATGATCACCTCGTAGTACTTGTACACGGAATCTTGGTTCAACCAGTACGAGTTCAACACGCGCAAGGCGCCGCAGCGACGGGCGGCGCGCTCCTCGGCGACAGACTTCAAGTTGCGAGCAAACTTGAGCTTGGTGATACCGCAGTGCACCGGCTTACCGTACACTTGACCCTTGTTAACCGGGCGCTTGCGGCCACCGCGGCGAACACGCGCGCGGTAGATGACAAAGCCTTGCTTCGCCTTGTAACCCAAGCGGCGCGCCTTGTCCGGGCGCGTCGGGCGCGTCACGCGGCAGATGGACGGCAACTGGCGGTACTCCCACACGCGGATACGTTGCAAGAAGCGCATCACATCGGATTGCTTCTTCTTCCACAACTCTTCGACATACTTGTAAGCCTACGCAATCGGGAAAACGGAGTAAAAACAGTCGTCAGTCATCGTCGTCGTCGTTAGGGTCAGCACACTTTTAGGGCTTTTTCCCTGCACCACCACCACCCGCTCGCGATCGCCCGCGTCGTTCCCATCCCCGCGACGTCGGATACCCATCGCACCGCGTCGCGATTCGTTAGAAACATTCTAACACCGCCGTTTCCGTCGTTCACGCGCGTCGTCGTCGCATCCATCCACCCACGACGACGTCGGATCGATCCGCACCGATCGAGACGAGCCCTCGCGAAGGGTGAGAGGTTTCCTCGAGCGAGCGCACGATCGCTCGACCGCGGGACCCTTCGTCGTCGGTGCGGCGACGCCGACGCGCGCGCGCGGGCGAGAAGTTATCCACCGTCGTCGAGTTCGTCGTCGTCGTTACGTACCCCCATGGTTTTCTGATCGCACTGCGCGTCTCGTAAAGGCGGATCGGGCGCCGACGAAGTCCTCGACCTCGAGGTCGGGAGGTCCTCGGCCGGGGGGAATGCACACCACGAAATTCCATTTGATAGCCTTACATGTCCTTATAATACAAAACTCAGGGCGCGTGTATGTGCTCGTGTAAGTCACTGATGGACGTTTGTACACTTGAATATTGGGAATTGGTTCCCCAGGGCATCCATCGACTGGCGGCTGTGTGGGTGGACATGGACGAACGGGGCGGCGCCGGCGGGAGACCGCGCCGCAAGGGGGGGCGCTCCGGCCGAGGTGCGTGCGACGCCGCGCGCGCGATGGCGTTTTCCACGCTTTGTTTTCTCTCGCGCCCGCATTCTCGTAGTCTTTCGCCCCGTCTCTGTGTGTTCGTCGCGACGCCGATGAGGAAAACTTTATAACGCTTGGCTACTGATTGACGCGCGCGCGGCCGGGGTAGTTGCCGGGCTCAACCGCGCGCGTCGTCGTGACGCGAATTGCGATTGTTTTAACCGAGGTGTACGCGCGCGCGAGAGAGGAAGGTGATCGGTGGATGGACTTTTCGTCGTTTTCTTTTGTTTTTGTGTGTGTTCGTTCGCGCTCGCGAGCGAGCGAAAGGGCGTCTGTGTGTACGGGACGCGGGGCGGTTGATACCCGCATTGCCGCGAACCCGAAGGGATTTTTCGCGCCCGAGATCGAACGGTCGGTGCTGATCATTGTCACGCGCGTGCGGGGGTTAAAACTCACCTCGCGCGCGCCCTTATTCAGCTTCACATTTTTCGTTTCGTCTGGAAAGCTCTGGGTTCGAGAGGAGGTTTCGTCGGGGATGTAAACGTGTCCACATGGCTGAACACTGTGAAGAATCAAAACATAATTTTCACCATCTTTCGACTGAGACGAAACGTCCGATCGATAAACGGGCGAGAATCGCGTTCTTTCGCCTTCGCTGCAGAGCTGCCCGACGAGAGCCGAGGACGTAGAACACCCTGGGCTCGATTCATCGTGTCAGTTTTGAGCGGAGGCAACATCAATCGGGGATGGGCTCTCCGTGGAGTTTTGGCGTTCGTAGTCGTCGAAATTCCTCCGTAGTTCCACCACATCTCTCCTCTCCTGTCTTTACTTTATTTGTCGTTTTATTTTGGTTCCGTCAGACTGACAGAGAAGCATTTCTTCGTGCGTCTCCATCGCAGGTTCAAATCCAGTAGACAATGTCGTCTCTCCTCTGAGCAACCTCAAAGGTGTGTATAGAACTGTTTCGACTCGACCTCTCCTCTCTCGATACCATTTCCTGGACAAAGCAGAGGGCTGATCAGGCTCCGGCCGCATGTGCTGCTCTCCCGTCGTTCTCAGGTACAACCGATAGCGTCGGCATGGGTGAGTAGGCGTCTGCTATCCACAGGCGTCTTCTCAATCGTCGTCGCGACATCTCATTAGTTTGTGCTTTTCCATTCTCCTTCGTTCACCGAGGCCGTGATTCCAAAAACCTGATGCTGATTATCAATGAGGCTTAATCAAACCTCTAAGAAGTAATGAGCTTTCGGCTGAACGACGTGACGAGACTTGACGAATGGAAACAATACCAGACATACGACACCGAACGAAAGATACAGATTGAGTCGATGACGAAAAATCCTTGACTTAAGACGTCGTGAATGAACACCAAAAATATATTGCTTCAAACTTCCCGAGGCTTGATCTGTTTATTCTTCGTTCGTACGTTCACCGAACCGTCGGGTCGGTTTCCATTCTTCATTCTTCTTTTTGTATCACCCTCAGTTATGCGACTTTGCCTAAGGCTCTCCACACACTCATGGAGATGATCTTTTTACTTCCGTCGCGCACAACAATCTCGTCCCGGTCTCGCATCGGGACGCCGGCCAGACAACCGGTTTGTGGTCCAATGACTCCACGACGAGCGAAGGGATATTTCCCGCCTCTGCGCGTCACTACAATACGGACTAAATCCTGACGTTACTCGCTTCACCGCACGCACTAACCTTTTATTCATTTCCGTTTTCCATTCTCACCAGGTGTACTCACCCTACGAGGCTGTTTATGTACCAAACATTAGTTGTAATTTTACGCTCTGCGCGAGAGTCGAGTTGTTCAGCCAAAAAGGGGCCACCCAGCGCACCAATGCGATCGCACAATCCACAAACCACCGCTACCCGACGCCACACCCCGCCGCGCAACACCGCGACGACCCGCGCGAACGCACACACGCCACCTCGACGCGCACTCGCACCCATGATCGCCACCTCTGCGCGCGCGACGACGCCCCGCGCGGCCGGTTCGTTTCGTCGACGTCATCGATCGGCATCATCCGCCGGCGCCACTCAAAAACCGCGCTCGTTGACCGTCGTCGCCGCCAAGGGTGATGTGTACGAAAAGACGATTCCGAAACCGATTGAATTAAAGTTTCAGCGCGGAAACGACGGCGGCGCGTACGTCGTCTTCGTGCCGTCGGACCCAAAGTATGATGACTTTAAGGTTGGGGATAAGATTGAGGCGGTGAGCGCGTCTTTCGGTGATGAGATTTGGGGCGCGGAATCGTACGGACAGGTGATGTACGCCATTAAGAACAGAAACGGGGACATCTATCTCAAGATGAAGGATATGGATGGTGATATCTCGGCGTTGGAGCAGAATGAGAAGAGCAGCGCTTTTAAGAATGAGCGAGCGGGCGGCAACTACGGCGCGGGCACGAAGGAACAACAGATGAACAACTACTCCAAGAAGAGAGAGCTTGAGAACCAGAGATTAGACATGTTCGATGAGGCGATTGAGTTGTACAACTCGAAGGATTACGACTCGGCGTTGATGATTTTCGAGGAAGTCGCAGCGTTAGAACCGAAGAACTACATGGGCGACGATTTTTCCAAGACGACTGAAATCTATCGAGTGGCGCAGTACAACATTGCTTGCTGCTTCTCTCGCTTGCAAAAGCCCGATGAATCCTTGCTCGCGCTCAAGCGATGCATGGCAGCGGGATGGACGGATTACAAGAAGATTCGCTCCGATCCCAGCCTCGCGTTTGTCCAAAAGGCGGCTGGTTTCAACGAACTCATGGATCGCTTCGACGAGCCCATCTTCAACTCGAACGCGCTTGAGGCACTCGGTAAGCTCTTCAAGAAGCCGTTCTAAGCGCCCGTCGTCGGCTCGGTCATCGTTCGATGCGCGAGCGCTTAACATTCAAGTTGCAGTTGCAAGAAGAACAAGAACTTCATCCATACACATACTAACTGTTTGCCCATACAATCTAATCCGAACGACGTCATCACTCGATCGCTCTCTGTCGTTGCAACTTCAGTCACACGCGCCGACACGCGCGAGCGACGAACGTTGGAACCATGCGAACGCTCGCGATTTGCCCGACGACGACGACCGGTGTCGCGCACCGAACGCCGTCGTGGAACCGCGACGCGAGAGTGAAGAAACCGGTGACGATGACGACTCGTGGGAAAAAGTGCATCGTTCACGCGAGTGCATCTTCTTCTTCGTCGTCGTCGACGACCGATCGGTTATCCATCGCGGAACTGGCGATGACGACGAAAGAACTCGATGCGCGTCGCGATTCCGCGGCGATGCGACCGAACGCGGTGGTGGGTGACTTGGCAGCGAAGACGAAAACCGCCGTCGCGGCGAACGCGACTCCGACCGTTCCGGCGTGGGTGGCGACGCACGGAAAATCGGCGGCGATCGCCGCTGGTGCGGTCGCGGTGATTGGTGGTATCAAGTACGTGTTCGACACCCCGAGCAGGACGTACGTGGCCGGGGAAAACACGGTGGGGAACGAGTACGACGCGTGGACCGAGGAGGGCATTTTGGAGTATTACTGGGGCGAACACATTCACCTCGGGTGGTACTCCGATGAGGAGTTGGCCAAGGGCGCGGGGACGCTCTTGGGGTGTAAAGTGAAAGATTTCATCGAGGCCAAGTTTGATTTCGTGGATGAGATGGCGAATTGGAGCGAGGCGGTGAAGCCGGCCAAAGTGTTGGACGTCGGATGCGGCATTGGCGGTACGTCGCGTCACTTGGCCAAGAGGTTCGGTGAGGGCACGCAGGTGACGGGTATCACGCTCTCGCCGAACCAAGTGAAGCGTGCGACAGAGTTGGCGGCGGAACAAGGGGTGCCGAACGCGAACTTCCGGGTGATGAACGCGCTCGAGATGGAGTTTGAGGATGATACCTTTGATTTAGTTTGGGCGTGCGAGAGCGGGGAGCACATGCCGGATAAAAAGGCGTACGTGGACGAGATGGTGCGCGTTTTGAAGCCCGGTGGAAAGATTGTCATCGCGACTTGGTGCCAGCGCGAGACTCCTCCCGAGTTTACGCAAAAAGAAAAGGACAACTTGCAGTTTTTGTACGACGAGTGGGCGCATCCGTACTTTATCTCATACGAAGAGTACGAACGTTTGTTGCAACGCACGGGATCGATGCAAACCACCGCATCGGAGAACTGGGTGAAAAATACCCTCGTTTCCTGGAGACACTCCATCTGGGTCGGCGTTTGGGATCCCTGGCCCGTCGTTTTCGCTGGACCGAAGCAGTGGTACAAGGTTGTTCGTGAAATCGTCACGCTCGAGCGCATGCACCGCGCCTTTGACTCGGGTCTCATGACGTACGGGATGATCAAGGGCACGAAAAAGTAAGGAGAGTCTCGGAGGATCGATCACACAAGATTATAATTAGGTATTTCACGCGTCTTTCCCCATCCTTTCGTTGGAATGTTATTCACACATCGAGTAGAATGCTTTACGCCTTGCTCGCCGCCTCTTTAATCTCATCCGTACCATCGACGACAGACCCCGCGACGGTCCCGATAGCCCCCGCAACGCACGCCCCCGCAACATCATCCACACTCACCGGCTCGGCGAGCGTCAACGCGATCGGCCCCGGCGCTTTCGCCGCGATCGCCTTCACTGGACCGCTTCCGAGCACCTTGCTCAACAAATCCCCGTACGTCTTCGTCACCCGCGGCGGCGTCAACGAAAACTCCTCCCCACCGTAAATAAAGCTCGGTTTGACGATGAAGTAATCCCCTTGTTGGTAATTCTTCGCCAAGCACTCCTCCGCCATCGTTTTCCCTTCAAAATACCCCTTCATCAACGGCGTCTTACCGACGACATTCGGCACGACGCTCGCCACGGATACGTACACAAAGCGCCCGACGCCCGCTTTTTTCGCCGCCTCGATCGCCCGGACGTTAAACGTCCCGTTCCCTTCCCGCATCTTCGCGTCGTCCGTCCCGATGACACCGACGCAGGACACCGCGACGTCCGCGCCACGAAGCGCGTCGACCAGCGCGTCTTCCTCCGCTTGCTCCGCGAGGTTGACGCTCAGAGCGCTCTCTGCGCCATCGATGGGTTTCCCAGATTTACTCACCGACGTCACGGATGCCCCGGCGTCGGCGAAACGCTTAACGACGCGAGACCCGACGAATCCCGATCCACCGAGCACGACGACTCTCTTCTTCGTCGACGTCGCGTCGTCGTTCTCGGCCGACGCGCGGGGGATCACCGCGGGAGACTTCTTCGCGTGTCGCTGATGACGTCGCGCACCGCAACTTTGTCGACGACCGACGACGACGACGCGAGGCGCTACCGCGATGGATGACCCCGGCATGTCGCGCAGAAAATTTTCGTTCGTTTGTTCCGGCGACCGCGCGAGCGAGCGTGTGGGGCAGGGGGAGACGGTCCGACCGTGCGCGCGCGCGCGTGGATGTATGACGCTTCACAGTTGGTTGCGCTGCATTTCGGCTGCATTTCGATCGAAGAATGCCGCGCGGTGGGGTGAGTGCGAGACGAGGACGCGATGGGATGGCGCGGATGATGCGAATGAATGCGTTCGGTTCGACGCATCCGCGCTCGCGCGATGACGGTCGGTCGTCGAAGAGGAGAAGCGCGGAGTGTCAGCGTCGGCGTCGTTACTTTTACACAGAGGGCGTCCCGAGAGACCCAGAGTACCCGCGCCGGGTCGTCGTCACCGGTCTCGGGGTCGTCACCCCGCTCGGTGGGGACGTCGGGACGAACTGGGACGCGCTGAGGCGCGGGAAGTCTGGAACGCGGGCCATCGGGGTGGGGGACCTTCCAGAGAATGAACGCGCGGGCTTTCCGGCGAATAAACCAGCGCCGAGCGCGAGCGCGGGCGTGGTGGCGAGAGAGGCGTACGACGGTGGGAAGTGGGAGGAAAACGGGCGGCTCGCGCGGTTCGTCGGGTTCGCGCGGTGTGCGGCGGCGGAAGCGGTGCGGGATAGTGGGTTGTTGGAGTCGACGACGGCGAGGTTGCGCGGGGAACGCGTGGGCGTGAGTTTCGGCGCCGGGATGGGTGGGACGCACGATTTAACCTCCGCCGGTGGTTTGTTGCGAAGCGGAGAGTTGAGGAAGATTGGACCGTATTTCGTGCCGAGGATCCTCGCGAACGCGGGCGCGGGGAGGATTTCGATGGATTATTCTTTTAGAGGGCCGAATTTGGCCGCCTCGACGGCGTGCGCGACTTCGGCGCATTGCATCGGTGAGGCGTTTCGGGCGCTTCAGCGCGGGGAAGCGGACGTAATGCTCGCCGGAGGATCGGAGGCGTGCATTGATGCCGTGTCACTCGCGGCGTTCGCCAAGGCGAGGGCGCTGAGTTCGCGCGGGAGCGCCAAGCCGTTTGATCCGAATCGAGACGGTTTTGTCATGGGCGAGGGCGCCGGCGTCCTCGTGCTCGAAACACTGGAGCACGCGCGCCAGAGAGGCGTAGAGAAGGTTTACGCCGAAATCAGGGGTTACGGCGCCACGGGTGACGCCCACCACGTCACGCGTGCAAGTCCAGATGGTGAAGGTGCCGCGCGCGCCATGCTCGCTGCACTTCGCGACGCGGGGGTTCGCAATTTCGTCAATGACGTCGGCTACGTCAACGCGCACGCCACGGGCACAACCTTGGGAGACGCCGCGGAAGTCAACGCCCTCCGCACCGTGTTCGGCGCCGAGGCGATCGAAAATGGCACCGTGATCACGTCATCCACCAAGGGCGCCACGGGTCACTTGCTCGGCGCCGCCGGCGCCATCGAAGCCGCCTACACCATCCTCACCCTACACACCGGCGACATCCCACCCGCCGTCGGCCACGACGAAATCGATCCACACCTCCGCCTACCCGTCGTCGGTACCGGCGTTCGCCTCCGCGCCGACGCTCGCGCCGCCGTATCGAACTCTTTTGGGTTCGGCGGTACCAACGCTAGTTTGGTCTTCGCCAAACCTCCGCCGCTCGTTTAATCGATCGGCGCACGCATCGCCCAGATCGGCTCGGATCGGATCGCTCGAACGACCGCGAGCATGTTTTAGGAACAACACGTATAGAGTTTAGCACCAGCACTGTAATACCTCAATCGATAGGTCATAGGTAGCGGACCGCTGCTTTACGCCGAACAAACAAAAGCCATCAAGTCGTCACAACTAGACGCACCGCGCACCGCCCCGTCGGCGAAAAATGCCCGCAGGCGGCGACGACGGTCCCGGTCACATCGCCTACGCATCCTTTGCCGCGATCACGACGCTGTTTACCGCGGTACGTACGTCGTCGAGTGTATTCACGATTTGTCTTGTTTTCCAACGGTTTTTGAATCGATCCGACTGACGACGACGCTTCTTACGCTTCCACGCAGACGTGCATCGCGAGCGCGTACGCGTTAAAACGCGCGGCGAAGGATTTCAACGAACAACAGCTCGGACTCCTCGCGGCGATCGAGGCGATCGAGAGGGAGAAGAAACTTCAAGAGCGAACGCAGACGCAACAACGACGCGAAGACGGCGCCGGCGCCGACAACAACAACAACGCGACGAGCGGGCGATCGCGACGGAACCGCACCGCGGTATCGAGAGATGGATCAACGCGGGGTGGAGCGGATTACAGAAACGCCGATCGCGGGGCGCCCGGGTCGCGATCGAGGTCCATGAGTGGGAGTTGGGCCGACGTGGACGAGTTCGGCGGTTCGCTTTCGGCTAGGAGTCCGCGCGCGACGCCGGCGGCGACGCCGACGAAATCGACGAGACCGTCGACGAGGAATGCGAGGATACGAGACATTGTCGACGCGCACGGAGGGGTGGATTCGTCGGATGCGGATGATCGTGACGTATCGCTGGGGACTCCGAAGAAGCGAGCAACGACGGCGATTCAAGCGCCGGATTGGGAAGATTCTGGCAGAGAAGCGGAGACGGAGATGGAGACAGAGACGGAGACGGATGCGGATCAAGATGAAGAACGCACGCGAGTGGAGATGGTGGAGTCGCCGTCGGCGCGTAGGACGATCCAGGTTGCTATGCCACGGGTGGATGGCGTCGCGGATTCGTTCGCCGAGCCGAGCCGAGGGGATTTGGAAGAGTTGATTGGGTCTCCCTTGCCAAAGGCGCTGAGTACGAACTTGGAGATGGAGATGGAGATGAATAGAACGCCCGTGGCAATCGCCAACGCCGCCGACGGGGCGAGAGACGCTGATCTCATGAGCACGCCGAGTGGGTCGAGTCTGACGCCGGCGGGCGAGCCGACGACGCCGTTTACCGCGACGCCAGATTCGCGCACGGCGGTGGGATTAAAACCGGCGGATCGTTCGCTCGGTCGAGAGCTTTTGCAGCGCATGGGAAGCGGAAGCATGGGAGGTAACGCGCACGTGGGCGCCATGTTTGCCTCCCCGCGGATCACGAGCGCGGGCGATTCTTCTTTGCAGTACGAAAAAATCAACACGGAGATGATGGAGACGCTGGGACACGAGTGCGAGGAAGTGTGTCTCATGCTCGAATACGCCCTCTCCCTTCGCGACAAATGGCTCTTCGATGACAGCGAAAGCGCGTGCCCAATTGTCGGCTTTCCGGACAAGATACCGGACACGCTTCCGCCGAAATCCAACCACACATTTGAGATGGTGGACGGAGTCGTGCACGTCTATCATCCAAACGCTTCGGGCAAATCAGAGCTCATTCATCAACCTCCCGGAACGGCGACGCAATTCTTTCACGACTTGCACGCGCTCCTTCGCGTGCAATCGTACGGACCGTCGAAGACGTTTTGTCACAAGCGATTGCTGTTGACGGAACAAAAGTTTAACCTGCACTGCATGCTCAACGCCGACAGAGAATTTCAAGAGCAAAAGACTGCGCCGCATCGTGACTTTTACAACGTGAGAAAGGTGGACACGCACGTGCACCACAGCGCGTGCATGAACCAAAAACATTTACTCCGCTTTATCAAGTCCAAGCTCAAGCGGGAACCGCACGAACTGGTCATTTATCGCGACGGCAAGTTTTTAAACCTTAGAGAGGTTTTTGAATCCATCGGCATGACGGCGTACGAGCTCAACGTGGATACGCTCGACATGCACGCCGATAAGAATACCTTTCACCGATTCGACAAGTTTAACCTCAAGTACAACCCAATGGGTCAGTCTCGCTTGCGAGAAATCTTCATCAAGCAAGACAATCTCATTCGCGGGAGGTTTTTGGCTGAACTCACCAAGCAAGTGTGTTCGGATTTGGAGGCGAACAAGTACACGATGGCGGAGTACCGCATCTCCATCTACGGTCGTAAACCGAGCGAATGGGACAACCTCGCCGCGTGGGTGCTCAACCACAGTGTATTTAGCGAAAACATCGTGTGGATGATTCAAATCCCGCGTCTGTACAACGTCTATCACAGCAACGGGACGATGAAGAATTTCCAGCAAATGCTCGACAACATTTTTGTGCCTCTCTTTGAGGTCACCGTCGATCCATCTTCACACCCGAAACTGCACACATTTTTACAAATGGTGGTTGGCATCGACATGGTGGACGACGAATCGAAACCAGAGCGTCGTCCGAGCAAGCACATGCGGGTTCCGAGCGCTTGGGACGTCAAACACAACCCGGCGTACGCCTACTACGCCTATTACGTCTACGCCAATTTGTACACGCTCAACGCGTTGCGCGCGAGCAAAGGATTGAACAGCATCGCTTTCCGTCCCCACGCCGGCGAAGCCGGAGACATCGACCACCTTTGTGCGACGTTCATGCTCGCCAAGAACATCGCACACGGGCTCAACCTGAGGAAATCGCCGTGTTTGCAGTACTTGTACTACCTGGCGCAAATCCCGATGGACATGTCGCCGTTGAGCAACAACTCGCTCTTCATCGACTACCACAAAAACCCGTTCCCAATCTTCTTCGCCCGAGGACTCCCCGTGACGCTGAGCACGGACGATCCACTCATGATTCACATGACGAAAGAACCTCTGGTCGAGGAGTACTCCGTCGCGGCGCAGGTTTGGAAGCTCAGCGCCGCCGACTTGTGTGAAATCGCCAAAACGAGCGTCCTCAACAGCGGCTTCCCTCGCGCGTCCAAGCGTCACTGGGTCAGCGATCACTACTGGCTCACCGGAACTCGCGGGAACGATATTCAAAAAACAAACGTTCCGAACCTTCGCGCGCACTTCCGCGAAGAAGTGCTCGAGACTGAACGCGGTCTCGTTCGCAGAGGCGTCGTGCAGGCGCGCGCCAAGGGGAGAGAAATTCGCGTCTACGGATGACTAAAATATCCTTGGTACGCCTCCGAGCTCTGCAAAGACGAGAAGAAGACAGAAAATCAATTGTTGTAACACTGGAATTCATAATCAAACGCGCACGTCGTCCTCGTCGCCGTCCAGTCAGTCGTCCAGTCAGTCGCCCCGCGCGGCACATTCTTCACACATATATTAAACAAAATTTAGAGCTATATAATGTCAATCCGGTGTCCTCTGAGCCGTTTTCAACATCCATCCATCCGATCTTCACACGACGTCGCGTCGTACCCGTCGACGGACGGACGCCCGTGCGCCCGAACGCGTCTGAATCGCACCCATTCATCATTTCCATTCCGACGAACGAACGCGCTCGGTCGTCTCGGCTTGAACGACGCGTGTGGAACACGCCGAAAAAGATTTGAAAGGGTGTTGACGACATCCGATGAGCGGCGCCGGTCCGCCGTCGATGTCGTCGCTGGGATCGTTCAAACACTCGCAGCGATACGCCAACGTCGCGACGAGGTACTCGCAAAGCCGCGAACGGGAACGGAACGCGGCGGAGGAGGGACGACGGGGGACAGAACGCGAGGCGTTGTTGGACGACGCGGAGCGCGGGGGCGGTTCGGCTGAGCGGCGAGCGGCGAGCGGTAGGACGGGATGGTCGTGCGCAAAGACGCTCGGGTTGGTTGTTTTGTTAGTCATCGTCGTCGTCGTGGCGGTGGTGTACGGGACGGATGGTCTGGATGGGTGGATGACGAGGTCGGATGACGACGAGGCGGATGGGACGACGTCGAAGCGGACGGCGTCGGATTCGGCGCGCGCGAGTCGAGCGGCGCGTCGAGATGACGATGATGCGGCTTCGGTGCGTCCACCGCCGCCGGCGGAAGAAGAAATAGATGATGAAGAAGAGGAGTCTTCGTCGCCACCGCCGGCGCCAAGACGACCACCGGCACCGAGACGACCGCCGGCGCCGAGACGACCGCCGGCGCCGAGCGAAGAGGAGGAACCCGCGAGCGTCGATCCGTACGCCGTGTCACCCACGCCATCGTCGTCGTCGTCGAGCGACGACAATGTTGAGAATGCTTACGACGACGGGGAAGAGCGCGATCCATCCACGCTCAATCAAGCCGCGGATGTGGGAACGAAGACTTCCTCAAAGAGCGATTTAGTCGAACGCGCAATCGAGGCGAGTCAAAGCGCCGACGGCGCGGTAGAAACAGAGGATGAGACTCCCTCCATCGCACACGTTCCTGAGAGTAGCTTAGGTCAGGCGATACTACGAAATAGAAGAAGTGCTCGGGCGGTGTACAAGTTTGTAGCCGACCCGACAGTCGCTCCGGGAATCGGACCAAACATAGAGCCCGTGACGCCGAGCGAACCGATGCCGGTGCCTCGTAAAGGCGAGAACAAATAGCACCGCGCGTAGAACAGAAATTCTTTGTAAAAACACACACACACGATGAAGAACTTGTCGTTGTCGTTAGTTTATTTCAAAAATTTGCTTCATGAGTTCGTAGACGTAAAAAGAAATCGCCGCCGACGGTAAAATTTTAGCGTAATTCGGAAGTAATCCCGCGTATAACGCCCCGATGCCCTCGTTTTTCCCGACGATGTAGATTCCTTGAAACATGTTTTTATACGCGAGTTTCGTTCCTTGTTTCATCCCCGCCACTTGAATCCGTCGTTGAATCATTTCCAACGGGTACACGCCCGTTTGCGCCGCCGCCCCGGCGAGGGCGCCAAAACACATCGTCGGCGCGGCGGTCATTTTCGCCTTTTCACCAAACTGTTTCCGGTACAAGCCCTTACACGCGTCGTAGACGTAAAAGTTTATGGCACCGTAGGGCGCGACGCGCACCATGTTGGCGCCGAGTCCTTTCCACAGCGCTCCGTAGCCCTCGTTGGCGACGAGTTGTTTCCAGCAATCGCCCAAGAGCACGCCGGTGCCAGAGACGCGAGACCGAAGGGTGTCCACCGGGTGCGTCAGCGCCGTCCCGCACATGCTCGCGATGGATCCACCGATCATGCGTTGTAAACCGTCGAGCTCAGTCTGATCGCCCGATTTGATGATGTGGTCTTTGAATTTATCGTAGACGAAAAACTCCACCGCCTTGGTCGGAGCGATGCGCAAGACGTTGAGGGCGTTGCCGCGAAACAATCCCCCGGGTCCTTCGTCGCGGACGATTCGAGTGAGAGTACCAAAGAGACCACCGTCGCGAGCGATTGTGGTTGAATCGAGCATGTACTCAATCTTGGCGCGCTCGAGCGGGGCGACGATGGTTCTCGACACCCCGCCAGAGATGGCGCCGACCAGTAAATGCTTGGCGACGTCGCCGCCACCTGAAGCCGCTTTTCTCTTGCTCGCAAACGCCATGGACACGTCACCAACGTCCACGGTGGACTGAGACCAAACGGAAAGGGCTTGGGAGGCGTCCATCGCGTCGGAGAGCATTAAAAAATCCCGAAACTCGGTGAAATCAATCGCTCGCGTCAGCGTCACGAATCGCTCGTTGGATGCGTTGAACAACCCCTTTCCTTTACTAAACGCCCCTTCCCCGGCTTTGATCCTCGTCATCATCGCCTCCACCCCGGCGTCATCCACCGCGTATCCCTCTCGCATCAAAACCTTCTTCAACTGTTTCGACGTCAGGTACCCCAACCTTTCGGAATCAAACTTTCTAAACGTCCGCAGCAACTCTCGCTCGCGTCGCAACGCGAAATTCCCAAACTCTTTAAACGTCATCCTGAACCTCTTCTCGCCTTCTCCCTTCCCACGCCCGCTCGACGAATTCCCAATCTCACACCCCTCTTCCATCGTCCGACACATAAACTCCCGCACGCTCTGATCGGTGCACGGCACGCGAAGCTTACCCAACGCGCGTTTCATGTCTTCGCAGTCGACGAAACCGCTCCGCGTTTGGTCCAAGTCGTCGAATCGTCTTCGCAGCGCCTTGTACGCGTACGACGACGGATCGAGGTCATCCATGGTGACTTCCACGGGGGAATGGATTTCTGGCAACGCGTCGACCCGTCGCGCCGAGGCCGAGGCCAATCGCATCAGCGGTAAAGAGCGTCGGCAACGCTGCTGACGCTGTCGAATCGCTTCGTGGAAAAGTGCGTCATCGCGGTCGTCGCTCCACTCGTCTTCCGTCGCGGAATCCCCGTTTCGACGGCGTCGACGCGATGCGGTATCGACGCGCGCGGGTGTTGGCGCGCCGGGCGCGCCGCGGAGCGGTATCGGGGCGCGCGGTATCGGGGCCGGGGACGCGCGCATCGGGTGGATTTCGACTGGAATCGGCGGCGTGCAGTGACGCGACGCTTTACGTAACGGTTTTAGTGTCAACGTTCCTTCTTGATGTTACATAGGTCTATCACCACGTCAAGTATTACTGGATCCATATGTCCGAGTTTGTTTTCATTTCATCACGTAGCATCGCGTCCGTCCGCTCGGCTGCGCGTCGTCGACCGCCGCGCCGCTTCACCCGCCGCAGTGTGGGAGCATGTTTTCCTGTAACACGTGCCCGAGACGCTGTTGCACCTGCCCGAGAGTTTCGGTGGAATCCTGGCGAGCCGCGTCGAAACCGCTGCCCTCGCCTTGACGGGGCGTCTTGACTTGGTAACCAAAATTGGTAAAGTCGGATTTGTACGCCTCGTTGAACGCGGCGAGGATTTTTGGGTCGAAACCGCTCCAACACGACCCGAGATCGGGTTTTTTCACACCTTGGTGCCACTCGTTGTAGAGATCGTCGAGGGAGATGTTGGGCTTGTAGTTGGCGCGCATGTAACTGAGAATGTTTGGTTGCGAACCTTGGCCATTCACCGTCTTGCACGTCCCGGGTTTGGACGACATGCAGTCCTCCATGTGAAAAACAGTCGTCGCGGACGCAGCCATGATGGACTGAGGGATCCAGTGCGAACCAACGCCGAGAGCTGTGGTCATCTTCGCGTTGCACGCTTTGATGCCGTCCACCGAGTATCCACCCTCCGCGTAACACTTGCGCAGCGGATTATCCACGGCAACCATGTGATTCTGCACCCAACTTTGAAACGCCTTGCAATTATGCGCGCTGTACCCCGGGTTCAACGAGTGATACACCGCCGGGGCGCTAAATGTCGATGCCCATCTAAACTCAGACTGCGCTCTGTCGTACGGATCGCGCACAATGGCCCACGAGTTTTCCACCGCCCCTACCGGCGGGGTGTGCCAAGTTTCGTAGTTTCTAAACCTATCCACGAGTGCATACGGTCGCGGTTTAGGGTGGCAGTATCCAACGCGGATCCCGAGTTTGCCGAGGGCGTTCTCGATCGTCGTTCCGCCCGCCTTCGGAATGTGCAAAAAGATTGGGTACCCGTTCCCCTCGCTCTTCGCCCCGCCGGCGCCACCTTGACCGAGAGAAGGGAGTGAAGACGCGATATCGCTCCAATCCAATCGTCCGCGCGTCGCGGCGGAGCCGGCGGCGAGCAGCGCGCACGTCGTCAGCGTCGCAAGCACGACGCGACGAGAGGTGGATGGGTGTTGACGATCGCGCGTCGAAGCGCCTTCGTCGGCGTTGGCGTCCAGAGCGCTCGCGGACGCGGCGCGCTCGACATCGAGCAACGCGATTCGTTCTCTGGACATGTTTCCTCCGTTCTCTGACGGCGCGCAAGACGCGAAACGTTCGTCGCGAGCGCGGCACAGAGTGAGGCGCGAGTTTTAGTGTTGGCACCACTGGTTGAGTGGGAAATTTCTCGAGATAATCTTCCGGATGAATCTTAAAATACAGTAACAAAACGTCGCTAACATAATCTTTCACTAAGGTAGATCACCATGCCTCAACACTGCGGTCCAGCGTTGTCTTGAACCACCTCGCCTTCGGGAAGCGTGGCTTGAACTTGGCTCAGCGTGAGGTTAGAACCTCGTCTGTCGTCGTCGAACGCGTCACCTTGTCGCTGTGCAGGCGTCTTGACCGGGTATCTAAACTGGGAAAAGTCAAAGTCGTAGACACGGTTGAAGATGTCGAGAAGTTGAGGGTCGAATTGATCCCAACACGCGCCGAGATCGGGCTTTTGAACGCTGTCGTGCCATTCGTTGGATACAGAGCTCAACGAAACGGCAGGATGGTAATACGTTCGCATAAAGCTCAAAATGTTCGATTGCGAACCGTCCCCTCTGGCGTGTGCGCACACTCCTTCGTGGACGCTCATGCAGTCCTCCATGCGGAAAACGGTCGTCGCGGACGCAGCCATGATGGACTGGGGTATCCAGTGCGAAGACACGCCGAGGCCACCCGCTATTTGGGCATTACACTCCTGAATCCCGTACGATGTGTACGATCTCCTCGAGTAACACTCACGAAGGGTGTTTTCATACGCCGGCTTCATCTTCTTCTCCACCCACGATGCAAACGCTCGGCAGTTTTGCGCGCTGTAGCCCGGATTGAGCGACTGAAACACCTCGGGCGCTTCCCAATTCGACGCCCAAAGAAACTCAGACTGCGCCCTCGTGTACGGATTCCTCACGATCACCCACGAATTCGGGACCTGACCCACCGGAGGAGTGTGCCAGGGCTCGAATTCATTGAATCTACTCTCTTTCTCGTACGGCCGCGCGTGACACAACCCAACTTCTATGCCCAACCTACCCAACTCGTTTTCAATCGTCGTTCCGCCCGCCTTTGGAATGTGCAGAAACACGGGCAAGCCGTGTCCTTCCACCTTATCCGCGAGTTCCTTGGTCACCAACGCTCGCAATTCTTCCGGTGCGAGCGATCCGTAGTCAATCTCTCCCAGTCTTCCGAAAGTACCGCGCGCTTCTTCGTCGCCGTTCGCTCGGCTCGAGCGCGCTTCGCTCTGGCGGACGTCGCCGACGTTTGTGACGCCTCGGTTTTCGCCGCCCACGTATCCGAAAATCGATACCGACGAGTTGGTATCGCTCCAATCCAATCGTCCGCGCGTCGCGGCGGAGCCGGCGGCGAGCAGCGCGCACGTCGTCAGCGTCGCAAGCACGACGCGACGAGAGGTGGATGGGTGTTGACGATCGCGCGTCGAAGCGCCTTCGTCGGCGTCGGCGTCCAGAGCGCTCGCGGACGCGGCGCGCTCGACATCGAGCAACGCGATTCGTTCTCTGGACATGTTTCCTCCGTTCTCTGACGGCGCGCGGAACCTTCGACGCGTGGCGCAGTGGGGTGCGGAGACTTTACGAACGCGAGGGTGTTCGTCGCGAAGAAGAAACGCGACGACGAGGGCGCGACTGAATGGTAGGCGCGAAATTTGCGATCGAACGACGTAGAGTATGCATTGATTGAAGTTTACAACGGGTACAATTCTCAACAACTTTATAGTAAATCAACGCTTGATGAGCAATCAGAAGCACTGTGGGCCGCTGTATTCTTGCAGCTCAGAGCCGCGCGCGACGGTGATGTCGCGGTACGTCTCTCCGTGCGACTCGTGGTGGTGCGAAAACGAGCTTCCGCTCGCGTCGGGGTTCGACTCAATAACCTTGTACCCGAACCGTTTGATGTCGTATTTGTACAAGTCATTAAACGCGTTCAAGATGGCTGGATCGAAGCCCTCCCAGCACGCCGCAAAGTCGGGCTTCTCCACGTCGTCTGCAACCCAGTCTCTGGACGATTCCTTGAGCGTAACGGCCGGATGATAGCGCTTGCGAAGGAAACGAATGATGTTATCGATGGTTTTTCCAGTGCGTGCGTCCTCACACTGTCCATCCTCGACATCAAAGCAGGTTTCAAACCTGAACACCTTCTCCGCCGTGGCGAGCATGATGCTCTGCGGAATCCAGTGCGATTGAGCGCCCATACCCTCACCCAAGGTTGCGTTCGCGTCGCACATCGTCATACCCTCCATCGTGTACCCAGTCTTATCGTAGCACTTACGCGCGGGGTTATCAATTATGCCGGCAATGTTATCCCGCACGTAGTCTTGCAACGCTTCACAATTTTTCACCGAGTACCCCGGCTTGAGCGAGTAGAACAACTCCCTATCACTCAGATGGGTGGACCACAAAAACTCAGATCCAGCGCGATGATACGGATTGCGCACGATGGCCCAAGAATCCGGTACCGTGTTCGCCGGCGGCGTGTGCCACCCCTCAAACCCATTAAACCGCTGCCGCAAGTCGTACGGTCTCGGAGCGCCCTGAACGTCGGGATTGTGACAATACCCGGCGTCGATCCCGAGCACCCCCAGCGCGCTCTCGATCGTCGTCCCACCGTTCTTCGGGACGTGTAAAAACGTCGGAAGCCCGTGTCCTTCGGTGCGTCCGCCGAGATCTCGCGCCACGAGCTCTTTCCTTTCTTCGACGCTCATGTTTCCAAAGACGTCCTCCCACTTGAGCGCGCCGCCGAGAATCGCGTCGTATTCACCCGATTTCGACGCTCCCGTCGCGCCCAGGGCGCCGAGATCGACGGAGGACGACCGATGACGGGTGACGCCGGCGACAGAACCGAGTGCGAGCGCACCGGCGACGAGCGCGGCGACGTAACACCCACGATGATGACCACGATTGGTGTTGACGGGGCGATCGAGTAACGACGCGCGTTCAGACGTCGAGACGTCCTGCGGCGTCGCACGGACGGTGGAACCCGACGACGACGTCGTCATCGGAAGTCCTTCTTCCGGTGTCATCGTCGGCGCGCGCGTTGTCCGTTCGGATCGGTCCGCTGTCGCGCGCCACGAAGTGCGGTCCGGGCGAGCGAGCGAGCGCCGTCGTCATCTTTAGTCTAACGTAGAAGTAAAGATTACATGAAGTCTCGCGCGTCTCGCGTTTGTTTGCGCGCTTCAAATGGCTAGAAAAGAATTCAATGCGTCGTTTCGGGTTTACTTTCGGCGTCTCGGCGCGCGATCGGCGGCGACGCGTAAGCTCGCCTCCTCCGCCGTCTCGCCCACTTTGACCTTCAACGCCTCGACGTGCTCCTTCCATCGTGCCTCCTCCTCCGCTTGAATCGCCTCAATCAAGCTCCCGTGCTCGACGTCTCTATCGCTCGCCGACGGCGTCAACACGCGTTCGTCGTCTGAAATCGGCGCGCCCTCACGTCTCGCTTCGGCGAACCGCTTGCGTTCATCCGCCTGCTCCCGCTCCACCACCGTGAGCGCCTCTCTCTCGTTCATCTTCCGCTCCCGCATCACCTCCAACTGTCGCCTCGCAAACGCCGTGACGTAATGCGTTCTCGTCGACTCGCAATCGATCGGATCGAACGCCGCGGTCGGGTCTCTCTTGTAGTACGCGCGCGAGAGCGCGTCCTCCGCGTACGTCAACTCTTTCGGTTTCCTCGCCCGCATCGGCCTCGGGCTCGGCCCCACACGTGATGCCGCGTCGTACCACCCCGGAGTTTCAATCACTCCGCCCCGGACGAGCCGATCGGCGAGCGCGACCGCGGCTTTACGCGATTTAGATGCGCCCGTGGCGTTTGGTCGAAACATGTCGATCGTCAGTTTCAGCGCCTCTTTCGGCGCGCGTCCACGCGTGAATCTCGACATGTCGGATGACGACGACGAAGCAAACGACGGGCGCGTCTTTACCGGTTTCGCACGTCGGCGAGACGCGTTCGGGTCGTCCGCGGCGTCGTCTGGCGTTGCGAGCGGTGGGGTTTCGGTGCGTTCGCGCACTCAGCAAAATGATACTACATAGACAAATGACAACTACAATACGATTCTGAAGGTTTTCCGCCAAAAGCGTGGACGCGCACGAAGCGCGCGCGAGCCAAGCGCTCGGCGATGCGCGCGCGTCTCCTCGCGCAAAGAGACTCCTACAAAGTATTCGTCGTGGAGACGTACGCGACGACTGATTGATCGTCAGCGTCGTCGCACACGAGCGCGCACGATTCGCCAGCTTCGACGAAGAGCACGGCGCCTGGTTCGATGCGGACTGTGCGACGCTCCGCGACGGCGCCTTCATCACTCTCGCCGTCTTCTCGAAACGCAGTGAAGTCGGCGGCACCGCGATGAACGATCCAGATGGATGGACCCTCGCGAGGGGCGACGCCATACGCGCATCCGGGCTCCACTGCGACGACGTCGAGGAGAAATTCGTCGAAAGGCGGAACGTATCTCTTCGTACACGCATCGATGAAATCACCGGTGAGAATCTCCGGAGCGCCGAGCGCGTACGTGAGCGAATCGCACAGAACATCGACGTCGCGGAACTTTGGGGTGAGACCGGCGCGAATGACGTTGTCGCTCGTCGCCATGACTTCGACGCACTCTCCGGAGAGGTAGGCGTGGGGTTCGTTCGCCGCCATGTATATCGCCTCACCCGGACGCAGGATGACGTAGTTGAGAATGTACGCGCAGAACGCGCCGACATCGCCCGGGTACTGCTCGTTCAGACGAAGAAACAATCGATCCCGCGGATCCATCGTCGTTTGGTCTTTGACGTCTTGCAGTCGCGTCTTCAACGCCTCGAGCGCACACTCCACCCTGGACTTTTCCGCCGTCATCAACGCCGTAAACACGCGCTTAAACGCAGCTTTAACCGCAGTAGTCTCATCACCACCGTCACCGCCTTGGCTCGATCTCAGCGCATCCACCGCGTCGGCATCCCCGACGGCGTCTCTCAACTCTCCTCGCGCGTCCAACGCCTCGCTCGTCGTCCTCGCGCTTGCAAACCCACTCAACGCCTCAAACCTCTCGCTCACGCACAACGCCATTTCCGGTTTATGATTATCATCCTTATAATGCTCCGGATCTCTCGCGTGTAAACTTTCCGCCAACTTTTTATCCGGGTGCGCCTGTATCGATAGCGCCGTCGACACGCTCAACGCCTTCATCAAAAAAGGCACTCCGCCGTCTCCAAACCGCGTTCTACACTTTTCCCCGAGCGTCCTTTGCGGATTTTTCGATACGTACGACGCGAGAGATTCGTACTTTTCGTCTCGGGCGTCTCCCGGGACGATTTCTGACATCCCAGACGGGTGTGTACCACACCAAAGTTCAGCGAATGGTTTCTCTTCATCAACTTTAGCATCGCCGTCAACAACATCTTCGCTTGTCGCTCGTTTCGCGTTGGCGACGGCGAGACGACGAACGGTGGAGTCCCCGACGACGCCCCAGGCGTAGTTTTGGTGTCGAACGCGGAGTTCACGCATGTTTCGGCCGCGACTGAGGCGCAGAATGAGGGCTCGCGGAACCCGGAAAAAACTCTTTTTGAAGTGACATTTCGCAGAGAGACGAGAGTACATTGTTATTACATCATCGAGCGGTGTTGGAGCTCGAGGTGAACCCAGGTGGGTCGGCGGAGGAGGAGGACGATGGTAACGGGGTGAAATCGTCGCTCGTGGGCTCGCCGAGGGCGTGGAAGAGGGCGCGCGCGCCTTCGACGCGAGACGCGGCGATGAGGGCGGAATCGACGGAAAGGCTGGACATGGATTTGCTCGCCGGCCCGGATGGGGCGACGGTGGCCACCTTGATTGGGTGGAACACCGTCGGAGCGATGGACGGGACGAAGATGTCGCGGGAACGCCAGCCGTGACGGGCTTGGAGGGTGGCGGCAGTGGAGTCGTAGACGTCCCAAATGGCGCCCATGTAGGATGGGGCGAATAAGAGATTTCGGATGGCGCGGTAAAGCGCGGATTGCGCCGGTTTTGGTGCGCGCTCTGGGTCATCCATGCTTGAGAAGACGCTGTATGCAGATTGGTCGGAGTCGTCCATGCTCGAGGAGGGCCGGGCGGCGGCGATGACATCGCGAGCGTTTGCGCGAGACGAACGCAGACGCGAGAGTCTGTCGCGAATGCGACCGAGTAAGCGTCTGTTTTCGCGCGTTTCAGCCTCGGTGGTTTCCGCTTGCGAGTCCACCTTGTGTGGGGACGTCAAGAGGACCAAGATGTGGGTGCATCCGTCGTACGCTGCGGCGTGCACGGGCACGGGCTCGAGCACTGCGGCGTCGACGAGCCGATGTCCTCTGTGCACAACTGGTGAGCCACCAGCGAGCGCCGGCACGCGCGCGCTCGCCAACAGGCACTTCTTTAAGTCGTTCTCATCCGAAAATTTATCCAGAATGACCGTCGTGAGCGTATCGAGTGAGGTGGCGACGACTTTGAGCGGCACCTCGCTCTCAATCACGCGACGCCAGTCGAGCGGACGACCGGTTTCCCCGCCCATCACCTTTTCCAGCAAATAGTGTACATTCATCGCCGGATCCGTGGAGTATGCTTCGTTGTCCGCCGTCTCTGCGAGCGTCCCGATGTCCTCCATCGTCGCCCCTTCGAGGGTGACGGACCCATTACGCGCCGATAGCTCTTGGTTTGCCCGTCGTCCGAACCGCACAAGCGGTCTCACCAAATCAATGTGTGCCTTTCTGATCACCGTCATCCTCCTCGACACGTGACGCTTGAGATCGAGGAAGGCGCCGTCACATAGATCTTCTTCGTACGCCCGTATCCCTTCCGGTTGCTTGGCGAGGTAATACGTCAGGTTCATCGCCCCCGCGCTCGAACCGTACGCCGCGTCGAAGCAGTCGTAAAACCCCTCCTCCAACAACGCCCCCAGCGTCCCAGCGCTAATCACCCCGCGCATCCCTCCGCCCTCGACAACCAGACCAATCTTCAACCCATCATTCCTCGCCCCGGGCCGGCTCTTCTCCTCCCTTCGTCGTCTCAACGCGTCGAAAACATCCTCCGTCTCTCCCGCCTTGCGTTCGAGCTCTCCCAACCGTCTCGCCACCTCCTCGTCGTGTGTCATCGACAACGGCAACGGATGCACCGATCGCACGTTCCCGCATCCGCGCACTCGATCTCTCACCGACCTCTCACACGCCGCGCGGTGTCTCCAAGTTCCTCCTGCGCCCGCTTTCTTGCCCAACGCGCGCACTCGGCGCCAGTCTAGTCGCCGCGCGTTTAAAATCTGACTCGTCCATTCCGTAGACGACGACGACGTCGTCGCCGCGCTCCCCGCGCCGAACACGTTCCCCGCGTCCGC
>JACLAB010013787.1_pt1 | contig 38000 bp, 30 predicted proteins | sample 8027921 | NCBI WGS metagenome assembly JACLAB01 (sample SAMN15725117, study PRJNA655200) | protist metagenome | isolation source: fluorescence activated cell sorting (FACS) single amplified genomes of... | place: USA: West Boothbay Harbor, Gulf of Maine | collected 2000-07-19 | reverse complement strand
AGACTCGATGTATCAAGAAAGTGGCGATGAGGGCGTGTTGAGACGTAAGTTGAAAGTGTTTTCGGGTTCGGCGCACCCGGCGCTGTCGGAGGAGATCGCAAACTATTTAGGCATGGATCTCGGGGAGTTGGTGATTAAAAAATTTGCCGACGGGGAAGTGTACGTCCAAATTTTGGAGTCGATTCGCGGTTGCGACGTTTTCTTGGTGCAACCGACGTGTCCGCCGACGAATGACAATTTGATGGAATTGTTGGTGATGATTGATGCGTGCAGACGCGCGTCGTGCCGCTCAATCACGTGCGTGATTCCGTACTTTGGGTACGCCAGAGCCGACCGTCGTACGGCGGGACGCGAATCCATCGCCGCCAAGCTCGTGGCCAACTTGCTCACCGAGGCTGGATGCACGCGTGTGCTATTAATGGATATTCACTCCTTGCAAACGATTGGGTACTATGATATTCCCGTCGACCACATTTACGGCGAGTCGGTAATTCTCGACTACTTGACGTCGAAGGACTTTAGACCCGAGGACATTGTCGTCGTATCTCCCGACGTCGGCGGTGTTCCGCGCGCCAGAGCGTTCGCGAAGAAGCTCAGTGACGCGCCTTTGGCGATCATCGATAAGCGTCGCACGGGACACAATAAATCGCAAGTTATGAATTTGATTGGAGAAGTCGACGGCAAGGTGGCCATCATGCTCGACGATATGATCGACACTGGCGGTACCCTTCTCGCCGGCGCGGAACTTTTGCGCGCACAAGGAGCTCGTGAAGTCTACGCGTGCGCCACGCACGCCGTGTTCTCCCCTCCCGCAGTCGATCGGTTATCCAGCGGTGCGTTTACGGAGGTCATCGTCACGAACTCCATCCCGCACACCGCCGCGCGTGATTTCCCTCAGCTCACCGTCCTGAGCGTCGGTAACCTTTTGGGAGAAACCATATGGAAAGTCCACACCGATCATCCCGTGGGTAACTCCAACCTCTCAAAGTAGAATCGCTTCGGCGATTGGGAAGGGAGAAAGAGAGAAAGAGAAAGAGACGAACGGAGAGCGAAACGACGTCGCCGTGATTGTAGCAAACGCTTCATTCCAAACAATGGAGGTTTTTTTTGAGTACGTTTAGTACGCGTTCCAAATCTAACATTGCAGTAAATATAGAATACCACCATCGTCAGCACCAGCACAGCCCGCGCGCGCGTTCGCGACGCGTACACGTTCCGCCTCTTACAGTAATAATAAATATGATTACAGTACAAATCACTTACTCGTGTCGCGCGCGGAATCCACATCGCCCTCCGCGTCACCACCACTCGCGTTCGCTCGCCGCGTCTTCGTCACCCTCGCATCCTTGCGCGCTCGCGCGCCCGGCCGCCCGCGCCCCGCGTCGACCACGTCAGCATCCGTCCCCGTCGTCTCGCGTCGACGTTTCCAACGCATGTGCGATCGATGCACGGCCAAACACGCCGAACACGTCCGTCGCCCAGGCTTGAAAAACTCGCTCTCCAGATGGTGCTTACAGCTCGTGCAAAATCGCACGTCGTTCGTCGGCAACACGAGCGCATCGGCGCGCGCCGTCGTCGTCGTCGTCGTCGTCAGTGGCGTCGTCGGCGCGCACTCGACATCGTCGGCGCGACCATCGAACCAGGATAAATCGAGCAAATCCCCCGCCATCGCGCGTCTCGCGTCGTCGCTCGCTCGCTCGCTCGCTCGCGAACGAACGATGCGATGCGATCGAAACGAATCGAACCGCACGCGGCACGTCGCGGCGCTGCGAATGCGCGCGAATCCGCGTAAGGATCGAGACGAGGCGTCGTCCACTGGCGCGCGAACGCGTCCCAGCCTCGCTGTAATGTGCGCGCCGTCAGAGCGCGGCGGCGATGCCCGAAGCGGTGTCCTATCACGGCCGCTCGGCGACGCGGTGCGGATACTGCGCGTCCTCGCCGCCATCGCCCTCGTCGTCGTCGTCGAGCCAGCGCGCGAGCAGCGTGTCAGACGGCGCCGTCGCGCACGCGCTCGCACCGCGCACGTACGATGGATTGATCAACCGCGGCTGGCGACGGAGCGGGAGCTGGATGTATAAACCCGCGATCGGCGAGACGTGCTGCGCGCCGTATACCATACGACTGCGTTGTCGCGAGTTCGTGCGGTCGAAGAGTCAACGCAAGGTGGTGAAACGGTTCGAGCGCGTCCTCGAGGAGGCTGACGAGGATGGCGTCGGCTGCCAAAGATGGAAGGCGTTTACGTGCACGACGTCGAGGTCATCGTTCGTGGAGGAGGAATTCGAATTGTGGAAGAAGTATCAAGTCGCGGTGCACGGCGATAGTGAGGATGAGTTACGGCGGACGTCGTATGAGAGGTTTTTAGTGGATTCGCCGTTGATTGAAGTGTCGCCGGGCGCGGGAACGCCGAGCGTCGGGTACGGGGCGTTTCATCAGCAATATCGCATCGATGGCGAACTCATCGCCGTAGGAGTGATTGATGTCTTACCCACTGGGTTGAGTTCGAAATACTTTTTTTGGGACCCGGCGTACGCGCATTTGAGCTTGGGGAAGTTGAGCGCGTTGAAGGAAATCGAATGGGTTCTCGACGAGGCGGAAAAATCAAAGTCGCCCGAGTTTGCGTATTATTACATGGGTTTCTACATTCATAATTGTCAAAAGATGCGATACAAGGCGGAATACAGCCCTAGCGAGATTCTTTGCCCGGTCACGCACCGATGGGTAAAGGTGGACGACCCAGACGTGCGTCGACGTTTGGACGCGGGCGACACGCGTCTCACGAATGAAGACGCCATCGAGCTCGAGGGATGCGCCCCTTCCGACGCACTCGTGGGTTTGGCTTACGCTGGAAGATTGCTTCAATGCACACGTTTGAGTGATTTGCCAAAGTTGATGAAGCAGTTGACGTTTATTGACGTGTCGAATGCGAAGCTCGCGGCGTTTGCAGAGACGATGAAAGAATTCTGCGACCGCTTTCGAGGCGCGGCGAAGAATGTCATGAATTTAGTCGACATTTCACGTGAGTTTTGCGACTCTGATGAGGAAGATGAAGAGGAGGAGGAGGAGGAGGAGGAAGAGGACGCATTCTACGTGAGCGAGTAGTAGAATTAGTGATACCAGCAAACGCTGCGTATCGTGTCACAACAGTAGCTGTAGCTGTACTAATCAAACACTGTACTGTACATCATTCATCATTTACAACAAATGTAAGTCTAAATCTCAAGTCATCGTCGTCTTTGGCTGCGGCGGCAACGTGAAAGGCATTCTTATGGATGGTGGCGTAGGAGACTTGCCTTGCGGCAATGTAAATGGACCCTGACCCATCGGTTTCGTCACCGTTGGCGCGGCGCCGAGCGCCGCTGCCGCAGTGTTCATCGTCGAATCGTCAAGTTCACCGTTGATTCTCGCGCGCTCGCCGACGCAGTGCACGCTCGCGAGCTCGGTGTGATTTGTTCGTCTCCGCAACACAGACATGCCGTTCAAAATAACCAACAACGACGCGCCGACATCCACCGCGATGGCTTCCCACAGGCCGGTGCGACCGGCGATGGAGAGCGCCAACACCGCGAGCTTAGTGACGACTGAAAATATCACATTCTGTCGAATCTTCCTCACACATTCGCGGCCGAGAACAATGGTCTCTACAACGCGCGTCAAGTCATTGGTCATCAGCGAGACGTCGGCAGTTTCCATCGCCGCGGCGCTCCCGGCGACGCCCATGGCGACGCCGACATCCGCGGCGCCCAACGCCGGGGCGTCGTTCACGCCGTCACCAACCATTGCCACCGTGCTGCGGCCAAATAATTTCATAGAAAGCTTCGACGTCGCACACTCGGCTTGAAGCACGGCGTCTTTGACGAGTTCGAGCTTTTCGCGCGGTGTCAACGACGCCTTGACGCGCTCGCTACTGAGACCCGGAACGCGTGCTCGAACAAACTCCGCCGCCCCTGCGTTATCCCCGGTGATCATATCCACGCGCACGCCGAGGGCGTGCAATTTCTCCACTGCTTCGCCTGCATTCGGCCGCATGACATCATCGCATCGAACGATACCCGCGAGCAAGCCGTCGAGGCCAATCCAAATCACCGTTCCGCCCTCGGCTTCCCATTTCTTTGAAATCTTTGTCAATTCTGCGTCGCGCGCAAGCCAACCGTTTTCCGCCGCGAGTTCCCCATTTCCAGCCTCTACGCGCCTACCGTCAATCGTCGCTCTCGCGCCTCGCCCCGGTATGGTGTCGTACGCCTCTACTTTACATTGTTTGGCGGCGACGCGAATCGCCGCGCCTGCGCCTCTTAAAATTGCGCTCGCCAGCGGGTGCGACGATTTCGACTCCAACGCGCACATCCAGCGCAGCAGCGCACCGACGGCGAGTGCTGGGCGTTGATACTCCGTATCATCCTTGGGCGAACACACCAACCGCACGGCGCTCAAGGTGAACGCACCACGCGTGAGCGTGCCCGTCTTATCCATGAATACGCGCTCGACGCGCCCGAGTCGTTCCAAATGCGCCGAGCCTTTCACCAACACCCCGCGTTGAGCGCACAACGTCAACGCTGACACGGCAACAACTGGGGTACTTAAAACCAACGCGCATGGACACGCGATGACGAGGAGCACACACGCCAAGTACGCTGGCTCGCTCCCAGTCTCGCCGAGGGCGTACTGGGTCACCATGACGAGCGCGGCGCCGACGATGACGAGCGGCGTGTACACGCGCGCGAAACGTTCGATGGCGATCTCACTCGACGAGCGCTGCGCTTGAGCATCTTCGATTAATCTCACTAATCGCGCGACGGCAGAATCGGCGGCGATGGATGTCGCACGCGCCTCGAGCGCACCGCCTTGATTGACGGTGCCGCCGAACACGCGGTCGCCCAATGTTTTACGCACGGGCATCGATTCTCCAGTAAGCGCGCTTTCATCGACGGCGCTCGAGCCAGCAACGACGACGCCGTCGAGAGGCACGATGTCTCCAGGTCGAATGCACACGATATCACCGACAGCGATGTCTTCGACGGGAACCGCATTCGATGCGCCGACGCGCGTCGCCGTTTGCGGACGCAACGCCATCACCGCTCCGATGGCTCGCGTCGTCTTTGCCATGGCGCGCGCCTCGAGCCATTCGGATAACGTGAACAGTGCCACTACCGCTGCAGCTTCGCCAAAATCTTGAAGCGCACACGCGCCCGCTATGGCAACCGTCATGAGGGCGTTTATGTCCACGACGGCGTGCTTCAAAGACCCAAACGCCTTGCTCGCAATTTGCGGCGTTCCGACGGCGACAGCCCCTAGAGCGACGTATCGCAGGTATTCAATGCGCCCGCTCGAGTCTGGGATGTAATGCAGCAACGATATGGCGAAGAATACGCACGCAGCAGAAATGCGCGCCGGAGGTAAACGTGACGCGTCTCGAGTCCCGGAAACCTCGCTCGCCGATTTCGACGCCGAGCTCGGCGACGAGGTGTCCGCCACGTGCGCTTGTAACCTCGCTCCATTTAGCGCATCCACGATCGCCTCGGTACTCACCGTCGATGCCGCGTGCTCGACTAACACCGTCTTTGTCGGCACCACAACTTTTACGTCTCGTACGCCCTCCATGCGTTCTAAAATTTTATGAATCAACGGCGCTTCGGATGGACAACAAATGCCGTCGACGAATAATCGCGTGTGCGTGCTTTCCTCATCTCCACCTCGAGCTTCGAGCGCGAGTCGCGCACACAGCGCATCAGCTTCAGATGCGTACGCGGACGCGCCGTCTTCGGCGCGAACATCGACGTCGACGTCCCGCGTCTTTGGCTCGGCGTTTGGCAACGGTTTATAATCCCCACCCTTCGCCCCACCGCGTCGTCGACGCAACACTTTCACCACCCCGTGGTCTACGACCTGACCCGCACTATCGCCCCCGTGCGCGCACCCTCGCCCGCAATCTTCATCATCCGCAAAGTGTACCAACCGTTCGCCGACGAGAAAATCCACGTGGTCGCCGTGCGGCACCGTCGGCGCGCCCTTTTGCACCAATCTCTCTCGCGCCGCCCTGACATCCGCGGGACACCCAATGCTCGATAATAATTCAAGCGTCGTCATCCCCATTCGCCCGCTCGCGCTCGAATCATCGCGCGACGACGACGTCAAAGCGCCCAACGCCGGAGCGACGCCGACGCGACTCCGCGCTCGAACATCCGCGTCTGAAACCACGCGCGCGTCATCCACCGTCCATCGCGCGCGCGCACGACGACCACGCCTTCAATAACATACGCCGCGCCGTCTGCATCGCGCGCGTGCGACGCCCACGACGCCCACGACGCACACGCAGCCTCCGCGTCGTCCTCGGCGTTCGCCACGAGCTCAACCGAAGACGCGCTGAGCACGACGGGGTCGACGCACAGCCCTTGCGTCACGCACGGCGTGGGCGCGGCGCAGTGCGCGCACGACGACCACGCCGCGTCGGCGTCGGCGTCGGCGGCGGCGGCGTCGGCATCGAGCGCGGAATCCATCGGCAGACACTGACGCCTGAGGACGTCAATCAGCTCGCCATGAGCACGGCGCGCGACGGCGCCTTCGTGGCGTTTCTCACCCAACTGCGCGCGCGCGATCTCGATGCGCTGTACGGCACCTCGCCCTGGGCGTCCCTCGCGGTCGTGCGCGCGCTCGACGCGGTGGCGAAGCAAATCGTGTTGCGGTTGGTGTACTGCGCACCGACGACGACGACGACGGATGGGATCGGTGCGGACGTCCTGGCGCGGTGGGTGGTGGATACTGGCGATGCGCGGGGTGCGCTTGAGCGCGCGATGGCGCGGCTCATGCGTTTGCGCGTCGTCTTGGAGGAGGATTCAAACGACGCGAGAGCCGACGCGGAGAACGACGTCGCGGCGATGGAGATTGATGCAGGTGGTGGCGCGTTTGTGGGTTCGTCGCCGGCATGGGCGTTTTCGGTGAACTCGACGAAAACGTACCGCGTGCACGGCGCGTTCGCGACGAACGTGCGCGAGGCGCTCGAGCGAGGGTTTGTTGGTTTAGGCGAAGACGGCGAAGACGACGAAGGACTCTCGAGCGACGCCGAGGTCGTCTCGCGCGTTCCCGATCGGGCCACGTTGAACGCATACGCCAAGTCAAAGTGGGAAGATTTATTATTGACACTCACGGGCGCGAGTGATGCGTTTGCGCGCCCAGGGTCGGGGGCGAAAGGGCGTTTGGATGCGCAAGCGTTGTTTCGAGCCGCCGGGTTGACGACGGCGTCGGCGGCATCGGCGGCGAAAAAAGGGGGATCGAAACGGTTACGAAACGCCGGGGTCACGGCAGCTGGATTTAGATTTTTACTCACCACGGCGCAGGAGCAAATTTGGGTGCTGCTCACGCAATACGTGCGCGATTCACAGAGCGCGGATGCGACGAGCGCGATTAGTTTTCTGTTGCGGCTATCATTTCAACGCCCAGGGCGAGCGTACGCGATGACGGGGACGTTGAGCGACACGGAGCAGGATGTTGTGCGCGATTTGACTCATCTCGGTTTGTTGTACACGTTTGATGCGAAGAAAAAGTCGTATTACGTGCCCACGCTGTTGTCGAGCGGTTTGTCAGGCGGGGGATTCGCCGGAGACGGCGACGGCGGCGGCTCGACCGAGTCTTCGAACGCAACCGCCGCCGACGGGCACATCATTGTCGAGACAAATTATCGCGTCTACGCGTACACGTCGAGCGCGGTGGAGATGGAAATCTTACGCCTGTTCACGCGTGCCGATTATCGCTTGCCCAATTTGTACGTGGGCATGCTCACGCGCGAGAGCGTACAAAATGCTTTGCGTGCCGGCGTTGACGCCGAACAAATCGTCGGGTACATTCGAGCGCACGCGCACAAGCAAGTGCGCAGGAAAAAGCCCAGCGTTCCGCACACGGTGTGCGATCAGATTCGTCTATGGTCGCGCGATATGGAGCGTGTGCACGCCGAAGCGTGCGTGCTGTATTGTGATTTTCCGCAAGCGGGTGGATTTTACGACGCCGTCGCCAAAGAAGCGTCGAAACGGGACGGTGTGCTCGTATGGCGCGACGATTTGGGGCGAAGACTCGCCGTGCGCGCCGACGCGCACGAAGGCATGAAGAGCGTGGTTGCCGCGCTCAAAGCCAAATTTGCATAGTAGTCGCCAATTCGATCAGTCATAGATAGTAGTTGTAGTACAAGTGTAGTCGTGTAGATGTTGCTGTTAAAACGTTTCACTACTACAGCAAGAGAACACGCGCTTGCAGAGGCAAATGGTCGCTCGGAAACCCGAACGTCGGCAACCCGACCGCGCTCGGAATATCGTCTTCGCTCGGCAGTTTCGCCACGCTCACCACCTTGCTCCCGCGATGGGCGGAATATAAGATGTAATCTATCGTGTGCTTGACTTCGCCCGTCTTAAACAGCCCTGTGCGCGTTTTCCACGTCGTAAACGTGTTGGACTTTTCGGCGCCCACGGCGGCGCCGACGTCGGCGTACGCGCTTCGCATGCCGCGTCCGCGCAAATGCACGACGCACGCCTCATTCGGCGTAGCGTTCAAGTCGCCGGCGATAATGATTTGCACGTTATTCACATCTGTGCATAAATTCGTGGCAAAATCATTCAACGCGCGACAAATCTCTTTCGTTTGCTCGAGCCTGGTGATGATGCCGTCCACAGTTTTGGCGCCCTCAAGGTGCGTCGTGACGACGACGACTTCTTGTAAATCAACCCCAGTAAACACAGGCTGTTGTCGCGTCAACAACGCCGCCGACGCCTTGCTCAATAATCCACCGCCCGTTGCGGGTGATGGGCGTTTCATGCGAAATCGCGCCATGAGCGTCTTCCCCGCGTTCGTCGTCGGGTCATCCTTGCGCGAACGAGGCACGCCTGGCACGTGCGAGCCGACGAGTTCAAGTTTGCTCGTCTTGTAAAATATCGCCACACCATCGTTCGGGGCACCGAATTTGCGGCACGGTGACCAAGGATCTTCTTTAAATATCCCTCTGTACCCGTGTTTGCGCAGCTCATCCTCGAAAAAATCGAATCGATCCACCTCTTGTAAGCACACGACGTCGGGCGACGTCGACGACTCGCTCGTGGCGATGACGCGAATGATTTCCCGCCCTCGACGCAAAAAGTTCAAGTCGTACGATGTACTCGTCGTCGTCGTCATGTTGCCGTTTTGAGTACCGTCCTCGCCCTCATCATCGTCATAGTAAACTGCGCTCGCGAATGAATCATTCGCGGCCAACGCATCCGCGAGCACGTTAAACGTCATGACGTGCAACGTCTTACTCGCATCCAACGCGCCGTCTCTGGATTCACGAAAAACAAAAGCATCTTCCTCTGGTTGCTCTTGTTGCTGTTGTTGTTGTCTTTTTTGTTGTTCTCCTGACGGAGACGCGTTCGTTTCGTCGTCAGCAGCATCTCCGCTACTACGACCACGTTGATGAAGATTTACGTCGTCCTCAGCCTTGTCTCCATCGCCGTCAACATCGCGCGACGCCGGGTTCATCACCTTGAACATCCTTCTCAACGCGCCAACGAACGACGCGACGGGACGCGACGCGACGACGCGACGACGCGTGGATGATTATGACGACGTTGCAATCCAAAATTCCGAAACACAACGCCAAACGTCGTCGTCAGCGAGACATGCTCGTCGGCGCGAGTCACGCCACCGTCGTCGCTCGCGCGACATCGCACGCGCGCGCATCGACGTCGGCGCCGGCAGCGGCGGCGGCGGCGGCGGCGCGCGCGCGAGGCGTGCCGGCACCGAAAAGTTCCGCGCGCGTGGTCGCTGCGTCGTCGGCGTCATCAGCGTTGACGAGCACCGGCGCTGGCGACGGCGACGGTGGCGACGACGGCAGGAACAATAACAACAACAATAACAATACTAACAATCGGTGGTGGCGCGACGGCGACTTTGATGACGGCTTTGACGACGATGGCGTTGATGATGCGCGCGCGTTTCATCAGTGGGTCAAGTTTTTGGTCTGCGCGCTCGCGGCGCGTTGGCTCGTGCTGCGCGCGATGGCGATGAATGACGCGCCCGTGTACGCTAAAGGTGATGATTGGAACGCTAAGCGCGTGTCGATTGTGATTCCGGCGCGGAACGAGGCCAAGGCGATAGGAGCGGTGTTGCGACGGGTGACGGAGGCGTTGGAGCCGAGCGCGTGCGACGTCGTCGTGGCGGTGGGTGATTCCACGGATGATACCGCGGCGATTGCGAAGAAATACGGCGCCACGGTGGTGAGCGGGGCCAAAGGTAGAGGTAATCAAATGAATGCGGGCGCTCGCGTGGCGAAAGGGGACTATTTGTTGTTTTTACACGCCGATACGACGCCGCCGGCGGATGTCGTCGACGTCATTCGAAGACAGTTGCGCGACGAGAAAACCGTAATCGGAGGGTTTGTGTCGCTCATAGAAACACCCACGAAGACGTATTGGGCCATGTCATATCATAACGTGATTAAAACCACGTATTGCGCCGTGGTTTCGAGACCTTTTGCGTATTTGCGAGGATTTAGAATTCTCTTTGGCGACCAAGCGATGTTTTGTCGCGCCGAAGATTTCGCCGCCGTCGGTGGGTTCGACGGGTCGATTCCAATCATGGAGGATGCCGATTTGTGCGTGAGAATGCATTATAAAGGCACGCGAAAGTTTAGTAGAGGCCGCATCAAGCTTTTAGATCGCGTGGTGACCACTTCTGGCAGGCGCATCGAACAACTCGGCAACTTTAGAGCGACGTGCGTGCACGTCTTGATTGCGTGCTCGTGGAATTTCGGCGTCGGCGAGCGCAACTTGCGCAGACTGTACGATTGGTGCTACAGAGATGTACGTTGATTGATTGATTGATTGTCGTCGCTATTATTGTACAAACAAAACTACACTAGTATGTAATCACTACGCCCACCGTCGAGCTCGACGCGTCGCGCCCCATCAAATCACCAACCCCGCGAACGACGCCGCCGCGCCGCCGTCGTCCGCCCGCTCCGGCCCCACGTCCGTGACCGTGCACGACACCCGCTCGTCGGCGCCGATCAACACCATGTTAATCGTCCGCACCGGCGTCGCCTCCGCCTCGGACGCCTCCGCCTCGGACGCGTACTCGCGCGCGTTGCCCACGACGATGTTGCGCTGCTTGTCGACGCAGCGCAGCGTGCCGATGAAGACGCGTCCGTCGCGAACGCGCGTGCGCACGGTGGCGCCGAGCAAGCGTTCGCGCACGTACGCGTGCATGGGGTGGTGCACCATGCGCGGCGTCGCGGTGTGCGTCGTCGTCGAGCGTCGTCGTCGTCGTCGTGCCCGCGCGCAATTTATACCCATAACTTTTGCCATGACATCTCATCGGAGACTGCAGGCGAACCGTTTAGCTCTTTCGCGTAATACATGGGTGTGCGTCACGTATACCCATACTTACGTGAAAATAGCGCTCTTGTAGTGTAGTTGGTTATCACTTTGGACTTTGAATGCAAAGGACAAACATGAATGATGCAATCGATGTGAGCATTACAACAGTTGTGTGGAGGTTATCCAACAACCTCGGTTCGAATCCGGGCGGGAGCTACTATATTTTTTGACTTTTTTAATCCCCAGCGAGTCTGGCGTGTGTAGTGTGCACACGACAACGCGTTGCCCCCGCACACTAGACACGAGGAGGAGCATGGGTTTTAGAGACTGTCGTCGTCTCGGTTTCGGGCGCGAGACGACGCGGCGGCGTCTCGCCCTTCGCAATACCTGAACGCAACAAAGAATCAGTAATATTCATCGCGTGATACAAATCGAAACACGCGTACTTGATATATTCTGCATAGTCTGGATTCTCCAATGGCGCTTTCGTCGTGGTTTCTTTCGCCGCGACGTCGTCTGTCCAGTCGCGTTCGACGCCCGGAGCGCCGCGTCTCGCCCAAATCCCACGACCTTGTTCCAGCGCGTTCGTGTGTTCGCGCATTTCCACGAGCGCGCGAACATGTTCTGGATTCGTGTGATCCATTTTCTGTAAAAGCATAGTCAGTACACCACGAGTCAAATAAAATCACGTCGCCCGTACGCGCCTCTTCGTACATGTTCATCAGCAACCGCAACGCGTCTCGCTCCTCGTCTGAGACCGACTCCCCATACGTCTTCGGTCCGCGTGACACCCCACTACTATCACTCAATCGCACGCGTTCGATGCGTTGTGACGCCACCGGCGTCTCCGCCGTCATCGTCGCGCACGAGTCTCACGCGCGCGCGCGACGCACACAAAAAACGCCTTTTTCTGTGACTCCACACTCGACGACGACGTCGACGCGCGCGCACGAGACACCACCACCCGTCGCGTCGCCTCGACTCGACTCGACTCGCGCTACTCAAACCACACGCGGCGCGGTCGTCGACGCGCACGCACACTGTGACGCCCATCCCTCGCGCGTCGACACCGCCACCACGAGACACGAGACACGACGCACACGCACACAAAAAAACGCACGCATGGGCGCGTCTGATCGCACACATCCGAGCACCGTACGACACATCTATAATGTAGACCACAATGTGGTAAGAAACGCTAAGCAACGCTAAGAAACGCTAAGAAACGGCGTACGACACGTAGTGTAGACCACAATGCGGTATATAACACAGCACGCGCGCGCGTGCGCGCCGCGCCCCGATCCGTCGGATGTCGTCGTCGTCGTCGTCGAATGTCGTCGTCGTCGTCACATTCGCGACCGCCGTCCGTCGATGGCGACCACGGCGTGCGCGGTGGCGCGGTGCGGCTCGAGCGCCGCGCGCGCGCGGCGACGGACGCCGCGCGCGGGGGCGACGACGCGGACGACGCTGGCGACGACGACGCGGTCTTCGAGGGGGTTCATCGTGGCGGTGCCGAGGACGACGACGACGACGACGACGACGTTTGGGGCGGTCGTGGGGGGCGTGGGGGCGTCGGCGTGGGCTCGGCGCGGCGCGCGCGCGTGCGTCAGGGCAGAAGGGGGAGATGCCGTCGTCGGTGGAGGCGACGGCGTCGGAGCAGACGGCGCGGAAGACGAGAAGGCGACGCGGAGCGACGACGTCGGCGGTAAAGAAGAAGGTTCTACGACAAAGACGACGTTCTTCGGGGCGATTAAAGAGAAAGCGTCGGATGTGGTGTCGACGTTGACGTTTGTAAAGAGTAATAAAAAGTGGGAAAAGTTGTACGCCGAAGCGGATGCCGAGGGGTTGGATGCGAGCAAGCAAGACGCGTTGATGCGAGAGTTGTTGTCTTTTGACAAAAATGAAGACCTCATTAAAAGATTTGAGACGAGAAAATATGCGAGCGGACCGGTTTCGGTGTTGGCGTATATCACGGCGTTGGTCAGGACGAATCGATTGGAACATTTTGTCGTCGGCGGAGACGCGGGCATCGGCAAGCCGCTTCCAGAAGACGACGGCGTGAACAAGTTACCCAAGTTGCTTGAAGACTTGAGCGAGCGTTCAAAGGGTGCGAACGAACTCGTGCCGTTGGAAATTGGTACGAGCGCGCAAGCGCCTTTACACATTAATGTCGTAGGTGGTGTGGGCGCGCCGCGCGTGAGCGGCGTACGACGCTTGTTCAACGCGTTGCTGTACTTTTTTCTCTTTATCAGCGGGTTGATGTATCTTAGCTCTTTCGTCGTGCGGCACGTTGCCGTTCGCGTCATTCAGGACGGTTCACCGTCGTCGTCAAATCAAGCTTTACCAGGGTCGGGCATCGATTCGATGTCGCCCACTGGCGGTTTAGCGCCGTCAAACGGCGGCCCATCGTTTGACCCAAAGCAATACAACAAGGAAAACATGCCCGAGAAGAGCACGAAGTCGTTCGACGATGTCAAAGGGTGCGACGAAGCCAAGGAGGAATTGCAAGAGATTGTCGAATACTTGCGTAACCCTGATCGATTTACGCGTCTCGGTGGGAAATTGCCAAAGGGTGTGTTGCTCACCGGACCTCCAGGGACGGGCAAAACGTTGCTCGCTCGCGCCATCGCTGGCGAGGCGGATGTACCATTTTTCTACCGAAGCGGGAGCGAGTTTGAGGAAATGTTTGTCGGTGTAGGTTCGAAGCGCGTGCGACAACTGTTCGCGGCGGCCAAAAAGCAAACGCCGTGCATCATCTTCATCGACGAAATCGACTCCATCGGTACGTCGCGCAAGTCCATCGAGAACAACCATCGCAAAACGCTCAATCAATTGCTCACTGAAATGGATGGGTTTGAGCAAAACGATGGTATTATTGTCATCGCTGCGACAAACATTGCAGAATCGCTTGATCCGGCGCTGACGCGCCCTGGACGTTTTGATCGTATGGTGCACGTACCCAACCCCGACATCGGCGGTCGACGGGAAATCTTAGACTTTTACTTGAGCGACAAACCTACGACGGATGACGTGGATGTCGATAGAATTGCGCGAGGTACCGCAGGGTTTAGCGGCGCAGAGTTGTACAATTTGGTGAACATGGCGGCGGTGCAAGCGGCTATGGCGGACGCGCCTTCGATAACCGCCGCGGATCTCGATTGGGCGCGCGATCGCGTGTTGATGGGCGCCGAGCGTAAATCTGCAGTATTGAGCGAGGAAAATCGCAAGTTGACCGCCTATCACGAAGCTGGTCACGCGCTCGTCGCTTTGAAATCTGACGCCGCGCTACCGATTCACAAGGCGACAATCATGCCTCGCGGCTCGTCGCTCGGCATGGTGACGCAACTTCCCGACAAGGACGAGACGAGCGTGAATAGAAAGCAACTCATGGCGCGTTTAGACGTTTGCATGGGTGGTCGTTTAGCAGAAGAGCTTATTTTTGGCCCCGACGAAGTCACCACGGGTGCGAGTGGAGATTTACAGCAAGCCACACGTTTGGCGTTTTACATGATTTCCGACGTCGGCATGAACACCAACCTCGGTCCGGTGCATTTATCGAGTATTCGCGGTCCAAATCGCGGCGCTTCTGGGTCTACTGAATCCGCCGTCGACGCTGAGGTGATTAAGTTGCTCAAAGATTCGCAAACTCGCGTGCAAAAGCTGTTAAAGTCCAACTTGGGCGATTTACATACCATCGCCAAGGCTCTGATTGAACGCGAGACATTGACTGGGAATGAAATTCGCGAGCTGATTGGCATGCCTCCGGCGAAAGAGCCCACGCCGATTCCATCTCGTCCCAAACCAACGGTGACGCCCAAACCAAGGCAGCAGGAAAAGGAAAAGGAAGCCGAGACTGCGGCGGAAGAAGAGGATGAACAGCCGACAATTATCGTCATTCAATTGAACGACGAAGACGACTCGCCGAAGTAGCAGAAACAACAAACACAAACACATTGATTGATTTACATTACTACAGTACTACTACAATACCTTGCTATTCTCATCGACTATGCACGCTTCAACGCTGCGAGCGCGACGGCGATACGCGCGCCAACGACGGCGTTGTTTTGTACCAGAGCGACGTTCGCCGCGAGCGAATGCCCACCCGTGAGCTCGGCGACGCGTTTGAGAATGAATGGCGTGACGTCTCGACCAGCGACGCCGCGCGCCTCAGCTTCCTCCAGCGCCGTCGTCGTTGCGCGTTCTATTTCTTCGCCAACTGCTTCGTGTTCACTCGGAATAGGCACCGCAAACACGCACCCGCTCCCTAACCGCGTGTCCAACGTCGCCTTGACGATTTGCGCCGCCGCCTCTGGCGTATCCACCCTTTGCGGACATTTACACCCACTCTTTCGCGTAAAGAACGCCGGAAACTCATCGCACGTATATCCACAAACCGCCACGCCGTGTGTCTCCATCACCTCGAGCGTACGCGGGATATCCAAGATAGATTTCGCCCCGGCGCACACCACGGCGACATCCGTTCTGCCGAGCTCCGCGATATCCGCGCTCACGTCCATCGTGCGCTCGCCTCCGCGATGAACCCCCCCAATACCGCCCGTAACGAACACATCAATTCCTGCTAATCTCGCGAGCAACATCGTCGCGCTCACCGTCGTCGCCGCGGTCTCTCGACGCGCTATTACACCCGCGACGTCGCGTCTCGAACACTTGGCGCACGCGGCGCCCATGCGCGCAATCTTCTCCAACTCCTCACGCGAAGCGCCGATGACGCACGCGCCGTCGATGATCGCGATCGTCGCAGGCGTCGCACCGTTCGCGCGTATGACGCCTTCAACGTCGAGCGCGCATTCAATGTTCGCCGGGTACGGCATGCCGTGCGCCACGATGGTGCTTTCGAGCGCCACCACGGGTTCGCCGCGCTCGAGCGCCGCGCGCACGCGTTCGCCCAGCACGAGCGCGGGCGAGAGTGCGGGCGATGATGACGCCGGCACCGCCTCGCGCGGCGGCGCCCGCACGTGGCGCGCGAGCGCGCGTATGCGTTCGAACGGCGCCAACGGCATGCGTCAGTCTCTGACGCGCGACATCCTTGGACGACGCCAGGACGACCGACGACGGGACGACGCGACGACCGACACCGTGACGGTTGAGCTCGCACGCATGTCCGCCGAACCGCCGTCCATCGTGGTGTACACGTCGCGTCACGCGCGTGTTTCGATTGAAGATGCGCACCTCGAGACGTTGGTGCTCCTGGCGCGCCGAGCGCACGTCGTCGAGCGGTGTGCGAGCGCGCGTTCGAGCCCGAGCGGGGCGTTGCCGTGCGTGGAGATCAATGGCGATGTCGACGGCGACGGCGCGTTCGATGGCATCGCACCCGTGGGGGAGAAGGAGGCGTGTTACCGCGCGACGACGGGGTTCGCGGCGCGGTGCGTGGATATCGACGGAGACGCGAGCGCGGATGAAAAGTGTGCGATATCGATGCTAAATGCGATGTGCGCTGGGAATTTATCGGTTGCGAGCGAGTACTTTACGTTTGTCGATGATGAAGGCTACGGAGCGGCGAAGAAGGAGGATGTGATTGGCGGAGGCGCGCCGTGGCCGATGAATCGATGGATGGCGTACGCGAAATCGAGAGACGTTTCGCGAGCGATGCGAGCGAACGGTATCGATGCCGAGCGCGCGTGTGCCAAAGCTGTAGAGGCATACTCTTGTTTGAACAACAAATTGATCAATTCCATGTCGAAGCATGGCGAAGATAATTATTGGTTATGCGGGGACAAGCCGAGAAGTTGCGACGCGGCGGCGTTCGCGCAGCTCAATTACCACGCCAGATCCCCAGCGTGCGAGACGTTACGCACGGAGATGAAACGCTTTCCAAAGGTTGTCAAGTATATTAACGATGTCAGTGAGCGATTGGTGGCGTTAGAGGAAAAGTATAGGGGTCAGTCGGGCGAAGCGCCGCCGACGGTGGATGCGAGCGCGTGGGGCGACAGATATGACGCCCACCACGCCGAACGTCGACGAGGATGGAAACCGCGCGCGAAAAAGAAAGAAATGAGTGAAAAGGATAAGGACATGCGCCGCAAAGCGTGGTATTCCGTAGGTTTGGCCTTAGGGTCGGTCTTTTCGTATTTGATTTTGGGTGGCGTGGTTCAACTCGATTTCGGCGAAGACGAAGACGAAGACGATGAAGTGGACGAATGAAAGTCGCTCGCTCTCGTACGCACGCGTGAAACTGTACCGTAGCTTGTGAAATACACACATCTTGATTTCTTGATTTCTTTCTCATATATATACATTATGTCTAAAACGATTCACTACTACTTGCCTCTACCCATGCAGCACCCAAACATCATGGCGTGCAGGGACCCGAAGAACGTGTTGGACTCCGGTGGGCGTGCGTGCGACATCCTCGCGGCTTTTTTATTTGCATACTGCGTCTTGTAGTCCATTTGCTTACGAACCTTACGCTCAGTGCCGTTCAACGCGTGATTGAACTGCGCGGCTAAGTCGTGCACGGCGGATGCCCGAGGCGTCTCGTCGCCATCCAACGCGCGCCTCTGTGCAGCCTTCTTATCCTTTTTCGCCTTCAAAGCGGCTTCGTAATCTTTTTTAGCCTGTTCATATTTATCTATCACCTTTTGCGGAACGATTGCCGATCCAGCGCGCGCACCCGTGGCGTGAGCGCCCTTTATCACTGGATCATCCACCTCGTCGGGCGTCCACACCGACGTAGAAGTCTCCATGCCTAAAAGTCCCCCTATCGCCCCGAGAGCAGCCGCGGCTCCGCCGTCGCCTTCACCAAACTCGCTCGCGGAATCCGACGCATCCACCAAACTCTGCCGCGAAGAATGTCGAAAAGAATGCCGCGAAGAATGCCGCGAACCGTGCCGGGAACCGTGTCTCGACGACCCTCGCGACCCCGCCCTCGATAACGACGCACTCGAATACCCCGCTTCCGACCGCGCTTGATCAATCCTTTCTCTCAAACTCTCAAGCTCCGCGCGAGTAATCTCAATCGCCTCGTCTTCCGCCTCAAAATCCGAATGCCGCCCCGCGCTCGAAGCGTCTCGCGACCGCGACTTGGAGTACACCCGACTCAACCGCTCACCCTCCATCCGACGCTGTGCGCGCGACGCATCTCTCGAACGCCCGCGACTCTCGCGCCCAACATCTCGCGCATTCTCATCGTCATCATCCCATTGCGAATACTCTTGCGATACCGCGCTCGATTGCGTCGAACGCGTCTCAAACGCGCTCAAATGCATCATCCTCGCGCCACCAACACCCACCGTCGCACGGCGATGCGCGCACCTCGGCCGCGCTCCAGCCACCGACCGACGCCCGTCACCGCGCGAACGAACCGAACGAAAAACGCGCGTCACCACCGTCGCACCCGCGACCGCGACCGCGACCGCGACTGGCGTCGACCGGCGGTGGCGCGCGCGAACGCGTGCCACGAATCAGTGCGCGCATCCAACCGATAAATCGGACATCCGGCGTGTTGGGCCGTTTATGTATGGTTCACGCCCGACAAAACGCACGAAAAAACGCACGGTTTTTTTTGTGTGTGTTGTGTGCGTCGTGTCGTCGCGCGTCGTCGTCGTGCGTCGCCAGCGCGCGAGTGCGCGACGCGCGACGACGACGGAAAGTGCATCGTATCATCTCTATCATGGTACAGATTCAAGACGCCGCCGCCGACGCGGCGGCGGTGAATGATGGCAAGGCGCGAACGCGCGCGCAAGAAGCCGAGGCGCTCGAGCGCGTGGGCGAGGCGCTCGAGGCGAGCGACGTCGACGACGACGACGACGACGACGAGGTCGAGAGCGATGGGGAGTTTACCGCCGGTCCGACGGTGTGGGAAGCCGCCGCGGATGAAGAAATTCCCGAGAATCACTGGGAGTATCACATGCGTAAGAGCATGAATGATGGCAAGGGGGATTCGGTGTATCGAAACTTGTCGTACGTGCCGGTGTGTAACTGCGCTCCGGTGTGCCACGGGGAAAAGTGTCGCAATCCGTATTGGATGTGGACGAAGAAGCGATGAGCGCGCTCGAGAATGGAGAATAATGATGATGGTTAAAAGTATGAAGGGTTACGCGTACAATGCTTGTGATGTTGTAATGAAAAGAATGACCGCCGCTCCGCTTAGACGTTTGTGGGCGTCGCTTCGACGGGGTCGCCGCGCTCGTTTCTTCGCATGATTTCTCGCGCGAGTCGAACTTGCCGCCCGAGGACGAGCACGGACACTCGACCTTGACCGAGTGCACCGCGCGCAGTTCGCCCAACGCGGCGCACGTATTCGCTAGGGTCGCGAGGGAAATCAAACAAGATGACGTGCTTGACGCGAGACGCGTCCAAACCTCGAGACGCGCGGTCGGTGCACACCAAAATGAGCGGCGTTCCAGTCTGTGAAGACATGAATTCCTTCAAGTTACGCTGCTGTTGCTCGCGAGATAACGCCGCGTGATAGGGTAAGATGCGGTATTTTTGACCGTCACGGTCGGCGCGCGTCAGCATGTTTTCAATCTTTCTGCACGTTTCAATTTTGTTGCAGAATAACAGCGCGCGGTCCGCCTTGTCCACTTCAAGCAAGTCCATCAACGCCTTAAATTTGCGATAGAACCCAGACTGCTCGTCGAACGTGTCGCCACCACTGCAGTCGATCAAACGTTCGAGCATGCCTGCCGACGGACGGTGCAAACCAGGCCCTTGTACCACGCGAACGTCGCTCTCGAAAAAGTTTTTCAACTGCTTGAGCACTTCATCCGGAATGGTGGCGGTGACGAGAATAAACTGCGCCGACGGCGGTACGGCGTTGCGAATGGGCGCTACTTGTTCGGCAAACTCAAAACTATCGCCAAGTAAAACATCGCACTCGTCGAGAACCACGGCGTCGACGTCATCGGTATCCATCTTACCCTCTTGAATCAACCGCGCGACTCGTCCGGGCGTGCCGACGACGATGTCCACGCCCTCCGCGAGCGCTTCAATTTGCGTTCTCGATTTGCTCACGTTGTTCGCGAGAAGCGATCTCGAGCGCAAGCCGCCGAAGGAGAGCTGTTTAATCACCTCGCGCACCTGCGTTGCGAGCTCGCTCGTCGGTGTTAAGATTAACACGCGTGGTTTCTTTGAACGACTGCGACCCCGTTCGATTTCAATTTGCGCCACGCGTTGCAACAACGGCAGACAATACGCCAACGTTTTACCACTCCCAGCTTGATCAGCGAGCAAGACATGTCCGGTGAAACGCTTGCTTTCTCCGGTGGATGCATCGACGGACTCACCCGTGAGCACGCGGTACGATTGCGCTTGAATGTGAGACGGCCTGTCGATGCGAAACGCCTTCTTCAACGCCTCGCGTACGTCGTCGCTCGCGCCGAGCTGGTTGAATCTTGCGCCAGAAAAGAATGAATACTCGTCTAAGTCATCCGGTTCGCGCGTGTACACTATAGGTTCGAAGTCATCCTCGACATATTTGCTGAGTAATTCAGGAATGTATCCACGCTTCTCGCGCGACCATTCGCGAGCGCCGTCGCCGTCTTGCAAGAACCAGTCGTCGTCGTCGTCGTCGTTAAAGTACTCATCATCGTCTCTTTCGTCGTACACGTCATCCCCACCCTCGTACTCATCCCGAGCGTCATATCCAGAACTCTCACGTTCCCGAACGAACGATGCGTCCTCATTGAATCCCCGACCGCGCCCACGCCCTCGCCCAAACGTCGATTCCCGACCGCCGCCGCCTCGACCGCTCGCTCGAGCCGCGTACTCGCCGACTCGACCTCGTCCCCCATCACCATACCCGCCGCCATCGCGCGACGCATACGAACGCCCACGACCCCTCCCACTCTCGCGCACATTCTCCCGTCGGGTATTCTCATACATACGACCGTCGTCGTACTCGTCGTCGTACTCGCGTCGACGGTTCGCCTCTCGAAACTCGTCCCGTTCGCGTCTCGCGCGAAACTCATCCCTTCCTCCGCGATCTCTTCGCTCGTACCCGTCTTGTCTCTGTCGATTGTCGTCGTTGGAAAATCTCGAGCCGAATGTATTCGAGCGCTGAAACGACGTCTCGCGTCCGCGACCGCCGCGACCGCCGCGACCGCCGCGACCGCCGTCGCTAAACCTCGGTCGAGCGTCAGCTGATGAAGACGACGGTGTCGACGACGACGGTGCGGGCGCGCGACCATCGGCGCGGCGAATGATAGTAAACCCTCCGCTTTGTTCGGCATCGCGTTCATCGCGCGTGCGCGCGCGTGCGCTGCGTCGCTCGTCGTCGTAATCGTCGTCGCGCGCGCTGGCGGCGGCGGCGTGACGCCGGCGCAGCGTTGACGGCTGTCGCCGCGCGCGCGTTGAGGACGACGGGGCGAACGACGCGCGAGGTGCTATGCATGACATGGCGCCGCGAGTGCGTGCGTGCGGTGTGACGGCGCGTGATGCGCGTCGGCGTGTGATGCGTGGAGAATGTGAGAGACGCGGTCGACCGACGACTCGGCTCGACGAAGGCGTCGGCGGCGAACAATGTACGCGTAGAGAGAAAAAAATGGTGTATAAATGAATATAGAAACAAATTGGAAAACAATACTGACGATGGTGCGTCGCGTGCGCGCACGCTGGGTGTCGTCTTACGGGCGGTCGGGCGGTCAGACGACGCGCGCTAATCGTCGCTCGTGGCGTCCAAACCAAAGGTGGAAATTTCGGCGTCGAATTCGTCGCGCGGAACGAGCTCGTTTTCGTCGTGTTCGCTCACGGTGAATTCGACGAAACGATAGAATCCCTCCATCGTGCCTCGAGGCGTGCGTAACGGACACGCCGAGGCGTACGTAAACGACTGACCTTTACGTAGCGTCGGTTGTTGGCCGATGACGCCGGCACCCTTGACGGTTTCGCATCGCCCCTGCCCATCGGTAATTAACCACGAACGACTGAGCAATTGCACCGCATCCGCATCATTGTTTTCATTCGTAATCGTCACCGTATACGTATGAAAGAATGCGTTCGACGCCGGCGCGGACCTCAACCGTTGATACTCCGCCTCCACGTCCACGCGAATCCCACGCGTGACGCAACTCGACCGCGACGGCGCACGCTCCAGCGCATCTTCCGCCGCCTCAATCGCTCGAATCTCATCTCTCGCTCTCGCTGCATCCGCATACCTCTCCTCCTCGATCGCCAACGCCATCGCGCGTTCGTGTCGCGCCTTGGGATCCGCGTCCAGCAACTTGTCCCGAACCTCAGCGCACCGCGCGAAATCTTCCTCAGCCACGCACCGTTCGAGCTCCTCGCGCAGTTGCTTCACAATTCTCTTCGTCGACGGCGTCGGCACCGCGCGCGTGAGCGCTCCGCGCGACGCATCGAAATCGTCGCCAGGTTTTCCAACCGCCATCGTGCGCGTCGTCGTGCGCGTCGTCGTCGTCTTCACCGCGTCGCGACCGCCTCGCGCCAGACGCGCCGGCGCGCGCCTCGAACGGTGGCGACACAAACCACGTCGCGCGGCGACGACGACGTCGCATCGCCCGTGCGCGTGCGCCATGGCGGCGTCGATGTGACGTCCAGTCAGCAGGCGGCCGCTTGAAGGCCCCCTGCGATAAACGCCATTTCGTATGAAGTTCGGACATGTGGATCAATGTGTGGGCGCGCGAAGTCGATCAAATGGTTTCTGATGTACACGAGGGGCGTGGTCCTGGTAATGATGGATTCTTTTGCGCTCCAGTACGACAGAGGGACGTCAGTGGCGGACGCACCGATGGGCGCGACGACGACGATGACGTGGGAAGAGTTACGCAAAGAAGCGCGACGATGCGAGAGCGCGTGCGAACGCGAACTCGGGGAATTGAGTGCCATGGGTGCGTGCGCGCGTATGCGACTGCGAGGACGCGGCGACGACGACGACGACGACGACGACGTTCGTGGGATGATGCGATTTTGAATGAAGATTGATGCGATGGTGATTGATTGCGACGTCGCTGTTGCCGTTTCGTCGCGCGTGACTGACGAGTGTGGTGGTGATTGACGTCGAACGTAGTGCGACAACGTTCTGTATACGATGCGGCGCGGTATGGAGGGGAGAGTGCGTCGATGGGGGCTTCGAACGCGAAGACGTTGAGCGAGGCGTCTCGAGCGGTGGAGCGCGAGCTCGAACGGTTGCGGGACACGAACGAAGCCATGGCGAACGCGCTGAGACGAGACGATGAACGGGCGAGTCCGAGTGTGGGTGGTGGTGGTGAGTATCGCGATGCGCGGTCGCATACGTTGCAAAGACATCGAGAGGTTTTGCGGGAGTACGTCGAGGAGCACCGGCGGTTACAGCGAGACGTCGAAGATGAGCTCGGACGCGAAGCCTTGCTCGGTGGGGCCACCGCGCGTGGTGATGGCGGAAGCGATGAAAGCATGGAACAGCGGTTATTGCGCGAACGCGCACGTATCGCTGGGTCGACGAGCGCGGTGGATGATTTGATTGGCGCCGCGCAAAACACCGCGCGAGAGTTGTACGCGCAACGCGGGATTTTACAAAGCGCGGGTGGGAAGCTTCTCGCGATCGGTTCGCGGTTTCCCGTGGTAAACAACTTGGTTCTAGCGATTAAAAAGAAAAAGAATAAAGATGCGATGATTGTTGCCGCGGTCGTCGCCGCGTGTACGACATTTGTGCTGCTTTATTACTTATCCAAGTAACCAGAGGAACAGTTTGTGAATACGACGACGACGATGAATGGAAACCTTTGCCACACACTCACGCGCGCTCGAACGCCATGGCAAACATCGCGACATTTTTTGGATCACTCGTGTTCTTGGTTGCCGTATTTTCGACGCGTGTTACCGCGCAAAACTCGTGTCAGACGCTCGTGTTCAGCGGGTTGAGCACGCGATGTAACTTGGATGGCACATCAGAGCAGACTACAGAGTGTTGCGTCGCGCTTGATGAGGCGAATGATAAGCGATGTTTCTGCGAGAGCACGCTCATGAACACCATTACGCTCGTTATCGGTGAGCAAGGCGTGAATTTCTTTCGTGAGTTTGCGAAAACGAATTGCAGCGGTGCGCTCATCGAAGGACGAGCGTGTACGACCGCGCCGCCAGCATCGACGCAACATTGGAACGTCACCGCGCCGCCAGCATCGACGACACCAATCAATTACAACCAACATCGTGAGCAGACGTTGTATGAAAGCGATGTGCGGGGCTCGTTGACGCGACCAACGAAGCAACAGACGACGCTGCGCTTCTTTGGCGACGGCGCGAGCCGTCCATCCGCGGAAAGTCCAGTCAGTCGCCGAGTACGTGTTTGACCCGCGGCGTGATAACGAGATTGGCTTTACCGCCGACGCTCTGGCGCTCACCGGGCTCAGAGATACTCTAGGTACGGACAATCAGGCGCTGACGATGTTTGTTCCCATGAACAATGCGTGGTATACGCTTTTGATTTTATTCAGCTCAACGAAAGCCGAGTTATTTGACGACGACACTTGGCTCAAGGAAACCTTGCGATATCACGTCGTCGCCGCCACTGAAGGCGCTGTGCGCACGCAATCGATGGAATTTGGAACGAAACTATACACCACATCCGGTGCAGCTCTTCACTTTGAAAAGTTTTACGAGAGACGAAGCCGAACGTCGTCGCCAGCGATTCGAGTCAACGGGTGCTCAATCCACCCGACCCGCCGCGACATTGAAGTGCAAAATGGCGTCGTGCACTACATTGATTGCGTGCTCTTACCGAAGCAGTTAATGATTCCGACGCGTCGCACGCTCATCTCTTACATTTCTTCGAGAGCCGAATTGTCCATGTTTTACAACGCTCTACGCGGCACAGCGCTAATGGAACGACTCGAACAGCGTGACTTTGAGGAGCCGCTGACGATTTTCGCGCCCAACAACGACGCGTTCATTCGGTTCATATCCATGTACCCGGCATTTTACATTGACACGTTCGAAGAGCGATGGGCGAATCCAGAATCACCGACGTTATATGAAACATTGATGTACCACGTCGTGCTCGGTCGCTTCTTAACCACAGACTTATCCGCAAGTCAGACCCCTGACGCGCTCATGACTGACCTCGGCCAGCGCGTTTTCGTCGAGACGCATCGTAGTACAAACGTCGGGCGTTCGCTGAGTATATTCGTCAATGGGTGCGAGCTCGTCGCTGGTGCTGGCGAGGCGTTAACCGCCGACGGCGTCGTTCATCAAATCGACTGCGTGCTTGTTCCAGATTTTGACGACAGCATGCGATAATGGCGTCGTACTACACGTACGACCGTACACGTACGACCGTACACGTAATATGTATTACACGTCATAAAAAATTGTCAGTGTTGTTACAACTCATCCAAGCCGCTAAGAAATACAGCTTCGCCCATCGCGCAAGTCATCGTTATCGCCGCCACGGCTCCAAATATTCTAAAGAATTCCTCCCATTCGCGATCGTCAACGTCAGCCGTGCTCGCACTTTGACTCCGCTCTAACAGCGAACCTACTTTCGCCCAACATCGCCACGCGAGCATGACGCCGAGCGCGACGAGGTACGAAACGAGCATCGAGTGTTTCGCGCCTTGTGTCAACCCGCTCGCGTGCGCTAAAACGCTTCCCAGCGCTTGCGTCGGGGCCCATATCGCCCAAATTTTCGCCACCTCTGCGCACGCGTCGCGCACGCGCGGCGTTTTAAAGTTGTCAATTTCATAACTCGCGCACGCCGCCGCGAACGCAATCCACGTGACTTCGGCCCAGCACGTTTCCGCGGCAAACGCCGACGCCGATTGCGCCGTCACATCAATCGGCGCGAGCCATCCCGGAAAATCAGGCGCTATAGACACCGCGCTCACTTTATTATACAGCACGTACACCCACAACACCGTGGCGTCGCCGAGCGCCAACAGCGGGTCATCCACCTCCACCGACGGCGCGCGCGCAAACCACTTTTTAGACCCCGACGACGACGACGACGACGAAGGCGTCGTCGTTTCCGTCGTCGCATCGTCATCCGCCTCGTCGTCTCCGTCTCGCGCGCGCGGGGCGACGCACGCGGGGCGACGGCTGCGTCGCGTCAGCATCGCCATCGCGCGCGCAGACGTCGCGCGCGACGCGCCGAGGCGCGCGAGGACGACGCGCATCGACGACGACGAGGACGAACGCAGTAAGTGCGCGCGTCCTCGCGCGTCTCGAAAGGCGCGCGAGCGTGGACGAGACGCGCGGCGCGACGCGGCGCGGCGTCGCGCACTGCAGAGACTGACGCGCGTCGTCATGCGCCTCGCCTCGTCGCCGCCGTCGTCGCGCTCGAGCGGCGACGTTCGTTCGCGCGGCGCCTCGCGCGGCGGTCGCGCGGCGTCGGCGTCGTCGTCGCCGGTGGCGTCGGCGTCGCGGGCGGCGGTGGACGCCGTCGTCGTCGCGCGCGCGATGAGCTCATCGCGCGAGCGCGACGGTGGTGCGACGATGGCGTCGTCGTCGCTGTATTGTGGACTCGATTTCGGCACGTCGAGCGCGCGCATGGCGGTTGTGGACGATCGAGGGGCGTTGGTGCACGTCTCCGTCGCGGCGTACGATGCCCCGGACGCGCGGCTCGGGTTGTCGACGTCGTGGACGAGCGCGTTGTGGACGCTTTTGACTCGGTTGGAGGATGACGTCAGGCGACGGATCGAGGCTGTGGCGATTGATGGCACGAGTGGTACCGCACTGATCGTCGACGGGTCGAATGGCGAGGTTTTGCATGCGCCGTACATGTATAACGACACGTTTAAGGAGGAAGTGGGGCGGATAAGTGCGCTTAGAGCGGCGGCGAGCGACGTCAAGCACTCGGTGGAGAGCGCGTCGAGCGCGGCTTGTAAACTCTCTCGATGGTTCAATGTGGATGGCGAAGAGGAGGATAAGGCACGCGCGCGATTGTTGCACCATGCGGATTGGTTGGCGTATCAGTTGCACGGTAAGATGGGCATGAGTGACTTTAACAACGCGTTAAAGCTCGGATTTGATCCCGCGCCAGGCGCCGAATCGTTTCCTTCGTGGTTGAGTGATGCGCCATTCGGGTACATGCTCCCGGCGCACGTACTCGCACCGGGAACCTCATTCGGGTTGATTCAAGATGCCGTTCGTGAAAGACTTGAGTTGTCGCGAACGTGCGAGGTGATTGCGGGTACTACGGATAGCGTCGCGGCATTTGTGGCGTCCAAAGCCGTAGCTGAGGGTGAGTGCGCGACAAGTCTGGGGAGCACGCTTGCGTTAAAGCTCATCTCAGCTGATCGTGTCGATGATTTAAGTGCTGGAGTGTATTCGCACAGACTCAATGGATCATGGCTTGTTGGTGGCGCGTCGAATTTGGGTGGTTGGATTTTACGGCGCTTCTTCACGAATGACCAACTCGTGGAATTGACGCGCGAAATCGAAAGCAAAATCTACGTCGCCGACAAAGACTACTTTGAGGGCGTGATGTTAGGATTTGGCCTGAGCGTTGATGAAGCGGCGGCCATCGTAGAGGCGTCTCGGCCGAGCGACGACGCGCAATTTGTGGTGAATATTTTTAGCTCGATTGCCAACGTAGAGGCGCGGTGTTACGAGCGCATGCGCGAGCTTGGTGCGTCGAGTGGGGCGACGAAAGTGTTTAGCGCGGGTGGAGGTGCACAGAATGTGCTGTGGGCATCGATGCGATCGAAAGCCATGGGTGGAATCCCAGTCGTGCGTTCAGACATTGACGAAGCGGCGTACGGCGCCGCGCTGTTGGCGCGTCAAGGACGACGACGTTTAGACACGTACGTGCCCTAGAGGAAGCTGAGTCACGATCAATAGAAACGTTCCATGATGAATTGGCAAACGAACAATAAATCTCTACGTATTACACATCTCAAATATTAGTCGTACGGGTTCAACATCTTTTTGAACTTGTCGATGAGCGAGCCTTCGTCGGTCGACGTGCTCACGCCGTCATCCTTCGTGAGCAAAATAACATCCTCGAACGGATTTTTAGTCCCACCACCCGCGCGAATCTCTTCTTCCGTCATCTTTTTCGATTCATCGCGCTCTCTGTAGCCGTACTCCACCTTACCATTCGCCGGGAACGCGAGGAGCTTTGGATACATTCTAAAGCCCGCGCGCTTGAGCGGCTCCTCGGCGGCCCAAATCTCACTCTTGATCGACCGCGGGTTCTTCACCGCCATCGGTCCTACCGGGAACCACTGGTTTGGCCCGCGCGCGCGAATAAAAACCTCGAAAATCGCCCCACCCTCCGCCACGATGGCATCAAACTTTTCCTCGGCTTCAATCTCAGCCTTTGTCGGCGCCACCTTGACGGGCTCCGGCGCCCCGGTCTTCGCCTTCCGGCGCTTTGGCTTTTGAGCCTTGGGCATGGGCTTACCCTTCTTCGTCAACTCTGGCGCAGGCGCAGCTTGCATCGCCGGCGCAGGCGCCGCCGAAGCCGCAGGCATCATCGTCGCTTTATCCATCGCCCCAGCCTCACCGTCGTTCTCGCCGCCCGCGCGCACCGCGACGGTGCTCGCGCGCATCATCGATCTCGCCTTGAGCGCCACTCGCACGTCTCGTCGGGCGATGGCGGTGGGCTTCGCCGCCACGCGCGCGGGCGCGCACGCTAAAGTCACACAACGCATCGTCCTGGATGTGGCGTGCACGTGAATGACGTCATCATCCGACAGTGTGTGCACTTTTTGTACGTGCTTTGTGCTTTTGTCGATTGGGACGCGACGCGTGGCTTGACTGGCGTCAGAAAGGACTGGCGAACGGTTGAATGTCACGTGTGCGTGTGTCGACGCGGCGGAGACGCGAGGCGGGCGTTGGGCAAAGGTGTCGCGCGAAGCGCGCGTTGAAATGTGAGTTGTATGTATGTTGTACACAAATGGCTACGAGACGGCGATACTCGATACTAATGCGTGAGACGAATGAGGTCTTCGACGCGGCGGGTGATTTCGGCGCGATCGCACTTCATGTCGGCGGCGATGGCGTCCGCCTTTTCGGGTTTCAAGTCGAGAAAGGATTCAATCAAGTCGCCGTCGATAAAGTTGCGCGCGGGTTCGCTCTTGCCGCGGAGTTCGTGGCGGAATGAGCGCCATTCGCTGTGTTTGAAGCCACCAACGCCTTGAATGTGGGTGTTCATGCACGTTTGGAGCTTTTCGGTGAATTCGTAGACGTCTTTGGGGAGACTGGCCAAGACGCCGATGACGCCGTTGGCGGTGCCGAATAAGAGCGTGGGCACGTGCAGGTTGTCCCCGTCGCGCAAGCTCATGACGAGCGATCCGCGGGCGAATTTGTTCACTAGTTCACCCACGTGGTATTCACCCGTGACTTCAAGTCGGCTACGCTCTTCGTCCGTCATCGCGGACATGTTGCGCGCGACGGTGAACAAGTTCAAACTATTCTCGGCGCCGAGGTACGTTTCGTCGTCATCCAACATTTCAATCGCCGTCATCCAGTTGGCGTTGAAATCTCGCGCCGTTTCATCGATCGCCCCTTCTTCGGGCTTATACAGCAACAAAGACATGGATTTCATCAAATCGCCAACCAAGATCCAATCGCCGCGCGTGGCGACGTACAAGGCCACGATGTGCCCGTGGTGCGAACATTCATTGATTAATTCATGTCCATCGTCTTCGCGCGGCGTCCATTTGAATAATTCAACCTTGGAGTTGATGCCAGCCAAGAGCTTGCCTTTGAATGCATTCAAGTTATACACCGCGCCACGTACTTCTTTCTCAGCGACGAGACACAACGTATTGTCCTCCACTTTAAAAATTAAGATGCGTCCTCGGGAAGGCTCGTCTTCGTGCTCCAATGAAATCGCCGTGCCCACGGCGAAATACGTCGCCGCGTCATCGGTGAATGCGCACGACTTTAACGCACCAACGAATTCATTTTCCTCAAATTGATATTGGTTCAACGTCTCAAACGTGGAATCGTCGATGAGACGAAGGACGTCGCACTGATCTTCGCCAACAATCTGTGCGCATACCACGGCGAACGACCGCGTCTCTGGTTGATGCGCGATGCGCCTCGGCTGCGCGCCAAGCGGAATGGTTCGAATGTGCAACTTTTGAATGTCATCAATACCACCAATGGTAAGGTCTTCTTCGCTTGCGAGCGCGAGCGAATCAGGGAATGCGTCAGAGCTAAACGGACACACGTGTAAAACCTTGTGCAAATTGACGTTGGAATAAATGAGCTTTTTGTTGTTGCTGTAAATCACCGTCGGTCTGTCAGACGCGGCGAATACCGACGTTGTCGTATGACTTTTGAACGTCTGCAATGTAATCGGCTGCGAACCGATGCTCAACTTCTTACGCTCGCTAAGTGCACCCGTGTTCTCATCCAGCAAGTACGTGATTAATTGCCCATCACCCAAACCGACTAACAAGTAGGGAATGTCTTCAAACGCGCACAAGAGCGTCGAACGCGGAATAACATCCTCGTCCGTTGGCTCGGTCGTGATTACCTTCAAATCGCTCATGGATGCCAATACTACCTCCATGGACCACAGACCAATGGCGCAAATGGGCGAATTCGAACCGTCGTTCATCGGCGTGCAATCCAAGCACGCGATTTCATGCTCAAATGTCTTACTCGCGGTGAGCTTGAGTTTACCGCCGGCGGCGCTCAAGCAGTGCAATTTTCCGCCCGAAGAAGCGACGAGGATTTGCGTCGGATTGCACTTGGCGGATAGAATTTCCGAGCCGTCGCTAGTCTTCCATTCATCTCGCAACGTCCCATCACATGCAACCAAGCGGACGCTTTCGTTTGTGGCTTGCACAAAGACGTCGCCTTGCATGTTCGCGCAGCACAACGTCTGCGCTTGAGCATTGAACCCCGCAATCTCGGTCTCATCCAACGTGTCGCTATCGTCTAATAATCCCAATATACGCGTTTCGTTTATGAATGTCACGACCAAATACTTATCCACTTGACTCGCGTCGTTTGCGCGAAGAGAAAACAAACCTTTCATGCCCGGAAGCTGAATCACCGCCCGCTCGTCGATGCCGATACCATTCCTCACCACGCGCAGGCTTCCATCTTTGTGCACTCCACTACACGTCACCACTTGACCTTGTCCGTGGCGCTCTAAATCGACCACCGCAAAGTCCACGATTGGGCCTAAGTTTGTAAACTCTTCTATGATTTCCACGTACGTCGGGTTGCCATCCTTGTCGATACCCGGCTCAGTGTGCAACTTGACGAGTTGCGAGTTTCCGAACGCACTACCCACGTACACCACGCCGTTATCTAGGTAACTCAACGTACTCGCGGTCGATGTCTCCCCGAGCCGTTCCAACTTTAACGAAGTCACATTCTTTGTGTCGTGCACGACGACGAGCAAATACAACGTTCCGTCGTGGTCACCCAACAAATAACGCGAGCCATCTGGATCGATTGCCCCGTAGCACATGATGTTCGCACGACTCGGGATTTTGATGGCTTTGATTCTAACCTCCGTGTCCTCTTCCGATTTGTTCAAGTACACGATCGTTTCTTCGCCTAAGACTACGACGCCGCCGATGGGCGACGGCACTGGGATGATTTTATTCGAGCCGCCTTCTAAATCATTCATCGCCCACGGCACCGACGTAAACTCTTTCTGTTTCACACCAATCTCGTACGTCTTAATGTGCACCGCTTCTTTCGTGTCCTTGTATAAAACTGCAATCGTAGGCCTTGGAACGCCGTGTAAGAATTGAATGTCAACCACTTGCAACTCCTCCAAGCGAATGTTAAACGCCTCCTTCAACACTCCTTTCGAATCACACGGAATAACCTTGAACAACCCGTCGTAGAGTTGCAAGCCAACCGCGCGACACTGCTCGTCGACGATCCCAATCTGCCCATTCTCCGCCGGCCGCCCGATGTTGTCACGTACATCCCCAAACGCCTCCGTCGTCAGCTCTTCAGTCTTTTCGTCGTACGACAGCACCGTAAACCCGTACCGTTCCGTCGTCAAGAACAACCTCGACTTCCCATTCGAGGTATCGCTCGGTTTACACAACGCCATCGTGGCGATTCTTCCATATATCGGTACGTCTAACATTGGTTTCAGCCCGCTCGGCGTCAAACGGTAGATCTCCAAACGCGTGCACTTGGCGATGATCAAATCCGTCTCCGTGGCGTCCGTGAACGACCCGATCGCAGAATGCGTCACCGCCGTAGGTTTATGCGCCTAGACGCGTGAAACGAAACGTGTGCGTGTCAGTCGCGAGTCCGGGCGATCGCTCCAACGCGCGTTCTCGACGATAAAACAAAACAAAACAAAACAATTCGTGCATTCATGGCGTGAACACACATCACACAAAACGACGACGATGACGCCGACGACGAGGAGGCGTACGCACCGTGACGACATAGTTGTGTTGACACCGCCCTTGAGAAACGTCAGACATCGCGCCGCGCGAAATCGAGCGGTGTGATGCGACGCAAAACACACACAAAAGCGCGCGAGTGACTGAGGTCATGGACTGGCGCGCCGGCGGCGGTTACCGAGCGCGGCGCGGGTGGGAATGCTGTGTGGTGTTGTATTGCAAATAGTAGTAGGCGAAAGAGCGGGAGGCAAAAATACAAAAGTTCACGCGCGGTGCGTGCGTGCGAGCGACACCGCGCGAAGAGTGAACGTTAAGGGGTAGGACGCGAGCGCGCGCGCGCTCGGCTCGTCCTCTTCGCGCCCGTCGACTAGGTGGACACGGGCGTGGGTTCGGCTTCCTTCTTCTCATCCTCCGATAACGCTTCCAATTCCTTCAAGTCTTCGAGATCATCGTAATGCACGGCAGGGGTAGATTTATCGACATCACATCGAGCCGCACTGTGTTCGACCAACGCCGAACGTAAGAGCTTAATCTTCGCGATGCTCGCGCTAAACTGCGCCACGCATCCTTCGTTGCCGCGATAAAATTTAAAATACGGCAACACCTTCACCCCTAACGACCGACATAACTCCTTATTGGCGTCAAAATTCACCTTGACAAATATCACATCCGGATATTCCTTCGCAATCTTGCTTAATTTCGGATACAACGCCCGGCACGCGCCGCACCAACGCGCGTACACATCCACGACGACCAACGCGTCGGCGTGCTCATTCTATGCATTTTATTTACAACACGTGTACGCCAATGTCAATCTCACGCGCGACGACGACGAAAACCAACGCACAAAAACAACCATCGCTCACGACGCACGCACGCACCAATAAATTCAAAAACTCCATCGTGCTCTCGCACTCCTTCATGTTCTCTGGGCAGGGTTTCTCCCACCATGGATCTTTACTGTCGATCCTCGCCCGCGTGCGCGTGGTGTGCGCCAAGCGCGATTGGCGCGCGAACGCAACGCGAGCGCCGCCACCGTGGGGCGTTCGGCGCGCGCACGCACCGCCCACCACCGTCGTCGTCGTCGCCATCGTCGTCGCCATGCGCAGAGCTGTGACGTCGATGGTGAAAAAGTGTCCCGTCGCGTTCGTGTGCGCGCGCAGTGCGCGACGCGGCGCGGTGCGCGTGGCGCTACGGCGATGATGCGCGCGTCGTCTTTGGCGTCATCTGACGCGGCGGCAGACGCGGCGTCGATGGCGTCGGGCGCACGCGGCGCACGCGGCGCACGCGGCGGCGGCGGCGGCGATGCGACGAATGGATGGGACGACGGCTCGCGCCTCGCCGTGGCGCCTGGATTGGACGTCACCACGGTGGGGTTTCGCGCCATGGCGCGTTCGTTAACCTCGCACGCGCGGCTGTGGACGGAGATGGCGCATCACGACGCGGTGGAGCGGTACAAGTCGAACACGATGATGCGATGTGAAGGCGCGCGGGTGACGGCGCAGTTGGGCGGGAGCGATCCGAGCGGATTGGCGCGCGCGACGGCGGTTCTTGTGGATGACTACGGGTACGATGAGGTGAATTTGAATTGTGGGTGTCCGAGTGACCGGGTGTGTGGGAAGGCGGATGATGCCAAGACGTTTGGGGCGGCGTTGATGTTGGACGGCGGGGCGCGCGCGGCGGAGTGCGCGAGACGCATGGCGGAGGCGTGCGACGTTGGAAAACAGGTCACGGTGAAGCATAGGTTAGGGGTGAGGTTTGATAAGACGATGACGAAGAGTGAAGATACGGATTCGTATGATTACGTGGTGGATTTTGTTGAGAACGTGCGTGAGGCGGCGGGAGTGGAGCATTTCATCGTGCACGCGAGAAGCGCGGTGCTCGGCGGGTTGAATCCGTGCGCCAATCGACGAGTGCCACCGTTGCGGTACGATGAAGTCTATGCGCTGTGTGATGAGTTCCCGAAGTGTGGGTTTACGTTGAATGGCGGTGTGACGTCGCTTGAGCAAGCACGCGAGTTACTCGATCGCAACGATGGCGCGTTGCGTGGCGTCATGATGGGCCGAGCGTTTTACAAGCATTCGTGTCTGCTCGCCGACATCGACCGCATTATTTTCGATGATGACGGGGGTGGTGCGCCGCGCCCGACGCGCGCGGACGTGGTGAAAAAGTTTGGCGAGTTCTGCGACGGCGCCCTGGCGGCAATGCCACCGATGGATCATAAAGAACGAAAGAAACATTGCAGGCGGTACTTTAAAGTCGTCGACGGGTTGACGTTTGGCACGCGCACGGGTGGGAAGATTTTCCGGCGCGCCGGTGATGAAATGTTCGACACCTACTTTGGCCCAGACGACAACGAGCCATTTAGTAAGCGTCTTTGGGATTGCACCCAAGCCGTCGTCGACGCCGAGACGTGGAATGAGGAATTGAAAAACATCAATCCAGACGGAGAAAACACTTACAAGACTTCGACTAAACGACGCGGTAGCCATAGAGATAGAGATAGCGATAGCGATAGCGATGACGGTGACGATGTCGATGGCATCACCGATGCCATGCGCAATACCACCTTGTAATTCAACCACATCATCATCATCATCATCATCATCATTGTATACACGACTCGTGCAGTACGGCGCCACCAAAGACAAGAACACGAAATCATCCACTGTCCTCATTCTCTGTCGCGGGTGCGTGGTGCCGGGACGCGGACGGGGACACCATGGCCCCAGGGGCGATGCACACCGTAGGTGTCAACGGTTACGCGGTGAAATTTTCACCCTTTAACCCGACACGCGTGGCGATATCGGCGTCACAAAACTTTGGAATCATCGGTAACGGCGCACAAATCGTCGCCGATTACGACCCACTCACGGGCGCGCTGGTGGAAATTCAGCGATTCCACACGCGCGATGGGTTGTATGATTGCGCATGGAGTGAGGCGCACGAGAATGTGCTCGTGAGTGTGAGTGGGGACGGAAGCGTGAAGGTTTGGGACGTCGCGGCTCCGCCGGCGGCGAATCCGCTGCGAAGTTTTCACGAACACGCGCACGAAGTGTATTCAGCGTCGTGGAACATTGCCGGCGCGAGAGATACGTTTTTGACCGCATCTTGGGACGAGACTGTGAAATTATGGAACGTCGAGCACGGGGTGAGCTTGCGAACGTTCGCTGAACACGCGTATTGCGTGTACGCGTCGGAGTGGAGCCCGCACCACGGGGATATTTTCGCGAGCGCGAGCGGGGATTGTTTGTTAAAGATTTGGGATGTCAGACAGCCGCACGCGACGTTAAGCGTACCTGTGCATGATTTCGAAGCGTTGTGTTGCGATTGGAACAAATGGAACGATTGCGTGATCGCCACCGGGAGCGTCGACAAGACGGTGCGATTGTGGGATATTCGCAACCCGTCTCGCGAGTTGGCGACGTTGGTTGGACATGACTACGCCGTGCGGCGCGTGAAATGCTCACCGCATGCGGAATCGGTGATATACACGTCATCGTATGATATGACAGTCGGCATGTGGGATTGGAAGGCGCCGACGCCGCTGTTGAATCGATGGGCGCACCACACGGAATTCGCCGTCGGCTTGGACGCGAGTTGTTTGGTGGAAGGTTTAGTTGCGTCGTGTGGATGGGATGAAATGCTCTACGCGTGGAACACCGTGGATGGATCACCACCACCTGTACCTTTACCGCGAATAGCGCCAACGGCGAGTCCAATGCCATTTGCACCTGGAAGTGGTGTCCAAGCCTAACACGATGTATTATGTAGACCGAGAGAATGACTAAGACGGAAGCAAACAGAAAGTTTATTAGAGAGGCGCGCTCATTTATAACACGTAGGTACGTGTACCTACCGCGTTCTGATATGAATGAATGTGCACTATAACTGTACCCTGGTAGAAGACGATATATTTTAAATAGAAAGAACTTTCAACACTGAAACTACGAACTACGACGCGTATTTGTTTTTACGGCTTGAAGTCGGGCGTTCCCGGGCACTTGCAACCAGACTCTTGAATAATCTTGTTCGCCGCGTAGTTACCCGCAGAGCAGCACGTGGCGGTGTCCGCGCCTTCCATGAGCTGAGACAAGAAACCGCCGACGAAGGCATCACCCGCACCGTTCGTATCGACCAAGTCTTCCTTGGCGAGCGGGATGACGCCGTACTCGTTGGCGGCGCCGTCTCGCGCGACGATGGTCGGGTCGCAACCTTGGGTGATGACGACAGTGCGCGACGGCTTACCTTCCGCAACTGGCATAGCCGCAATTTTCAACGCAATTTCCTTCACGTCCTTGGTTTCCCAGTTTTGGGATTCCGCAAACGTAACGGCTTCAGATTCGTTACCAAACAAGATGTCCACGAACGGCAACGCTTCGAGAAGCGCCGACAAAAACGGCGGCACTTGCATGATGAAGGGAGCACTCAAGTTCATCATGAATGTCTTCTTGTTCTCGCACGCGTGCTTGGCGACGCGCATGATCGATTCCGGGCTCACGGTGATGAAGAATCCAGCCATGTAGTAAAACTTGGCCGCTTCAACAAACGCAAAGTTCTCCGGCGCGTTCAAGTGCTCCGCCTTATAGTTGTTCGCCGCGTTCAACGCCGCGCACAACGAACGCTCACCATCCTTCACAATGACCGCGCACGTACCAGTCGGAGTCGACGCATCAACCATATAGTTTGTCGTCACTCCATCCGCCTTGCACGACGCCGTCATTTGCGCGGCAAATTTATCGTCCCCGACGCACCCCATGTACGCCGTCGCCCCGGGCTTTTGGCTCATCCACTGCGCCACGCGAATGGAATTTTGCGTGGCACCACCCGCGATGTATTCCACTTCATACTTTTCCACCATTTCATCGTACAACTTGGCGTGCGCCTCCTCCGCTGTTCGCGCGAAAACACACAAAAGATGTTCGCGTCAAAAGGAATAATCCACATCGCATCGCGTCGCCATCCTCACCACGTCGTCGTCGTCGTCATCGTCATCATCGTTCGCGCGCGCGTGCGACACTCACGCACCTAAAATAGCGTTATTCAGCTTCAAATCATACTTGCTCAACAACGCGCCGTCGGCATCGACGCACGAAATATCAAGCAAAGGGTTCCCCATGCCGAGCAAGGTTAACGCCGCCGTGGGCGCGGGCGCGGACATCGTGCGCGAAAAGGTCGCGCGAGGGTGGTGTGCGGTGTTCGGTGTGCGGTGTGCGATGTGCGTTCGGTGTGCGGTGTCGAGCACCAACCACCCGTCGTCGTCGGCGGCGTGTGACGCCGCGCGCGCGGTGATGGCCGTGGATAAACCACGCCATCGACGCGTGCATGTCCATCGACTTTGAAAAGTCGATCGATCGAGTCGATTGATTGATCAATCGAGTCGATTTGATCGATCGATGGCATCGATGGCGCGCGCGGCGTCGCATCGCATTCAAGA
>JACLAB010011169.1_pt1 | contig 38117 bp, 18 predicted proteins | sample 8027921 | NCBI WGS metagenome assembly JACLAB01 (sample SAMN15725117, study PRJNA655200) | protist metagenome | isolation source: fluorescence activated cell sorting (FACS) single amplified genomes of... | place: USA: West Boothbay Harbor, Gulf of Maine | collected 2000-07-19 | reverse complement strand
TTCACGCCGTTAGTGCCGTGGTGGCCGTCGTTCGACGGGATGAAAATTGCCTTCGTGGACAAGCCGACGATTGATTTTAGTTTGAAACTGATTGGTGGAGATATCAATACCATTCCGTTCGTGGCGAGCTCGTTGAGGCATTTAATTACAAACTCGTTGGTGGACTTGATGGTGTGGCCGCAAAAGATTTGGGTGCCTATGGGAGAAACGTGGGAGAGAGAGAACACGAATATTAGCGGGTTGTTGAAAATCGGGATCCAAAGCGCCGAGGAGTTGGTCAGCGGGATGAACGTTTTAGAAAGAGGCGTGAGCGCTATGACGAGTTTGAAGTCGTTCGTCGCGGTGGAGTTGAATCAAAAGAACGCGCGAAGGAAATACACGGAAGTGAAAGGTGGGCGGTCGCCGGTGTACGAGGAACAGATTAGTTTGCGCGTGGACGATATTCGGTACTCGAAAATCAAGTTTACCGTGTATAACTCCAGCGTGGTTGGACGGATGTTAAAAGGTGGATTCGATAACGGGAACAAACAGCGAGACAACGACGAGGAGCAAACGGAAATATTGAACACGGAAATCGGGTTCGCGCTGTGCGATTTGAGCGGATTTCAAATGAAGGATTCGAACAAGACGTTGAGTTTGACTTTGGACATCGAGAAGCCGGAAATTCACGGCGTCGCGTCGAGGTCGACGCAAGTCGCCAAAGCGGTTATTTATTCCCCGTTCACGATTTTATCGGTCGGTGCGAGAGGCGTCGCCGCGGTTGGACGGAAAGCCATGAATGTAGATAAAGTGGAAAAGAAGAGAGAAACGAACGGGAGGTTGCGCGTGACTTTGCAATATTTACCGTTTGAGGATAGAAATAATAATAATAATGCAAACACGGAGACAACGTCGAGTGAGAGTAGTAATATTAATAATAATGCTTCAGCGGTGAGGACAGAGTCGATGATGGTTTCCAATTACGTTGGAACCGACGCGGCTATTCGTAAAGGGAAAGAGTACACCGGCGTCCTGTACGCGCGCATTATTCGAGCGGATGCGCTTCGCGCAGCTCGAGGTATTAACCCCGACCCGTACGTGAAAATTAAGTTCGGGAAACAAAAACGCAAGACGAAAACGAAAGTTGACACTCGGCGACCGACGTGGGAGGAAGAGTTTGAGTTTATAGTCGATACGGCGGAATCGAGTCGAAGCGCGATTGAAATTTCGGTTTGGGATCGCGCGCCGTTGGGTAGAAAACAAAGTCTCGGGACGCTCAGATTACACTCCGGCGATATCTTGTCGCAATGTTTGTCCGTGTTTAAAGATACCGGCGCAGAATTTATGGAGAAGAAATTTGAGTTGGCGAACGTGCCGTGCGGGACGCTGTTGATTCAGTTCGAGTTTATATCCGTCTCGCAAGCGCCGGCGTTGGAGACAGACATCGAAGAGGCGAAGGAGGCGTTGATTCAAACCGAAATGAAACGGTTGACGACAAAGAAGGAGAAAAAAGCGTCGTCGAAAATTTTATCTTCCGCCGAGGTAGCGGCAGGATCAGCAGTGACAGCCATTCCGGAGAAGTTTGAGTGGCGTCAAAGTAGTCCAGGGAAGGTTGTCGATTCCGCGCCGACGGAACCGACGATACCAAAGAAGAAGAAACCTCTCGGGAGACGAATCGCGAGCGTATTTCGAAGCAAACAGGAGAAGGAGCGCAAAAAGATGGCAAAGATGGAAGCGTCGTACGAGGAGAGTGAAAGCGATGACGATGACGACATCGACGAAACCTTGGAAACGAATAGAAAGCTCTCTGCCGTTCCGGAGGAGACGGGGGATGCCGAGAAAGACCGCCGGGCGAAGAACAACAGACGAAAATCCTTACACATAAACATCGAGGATCTGAACAAAGTCAAAATGGGGTCGCCCGTATCCGAACACGAATCCGTCATCCAAAAGAGGAAAGCGTATTACCGCGCGTCCTCTAAGTTCGGTGACTCGAACGAAACGCTGAAATTCAAATCCGCGTTGGATGAAGTTTTAGAGAAGGAAGAGGCGAAGAAACAGCAACAACTACAAAATATGCTCGCGAGTCCCAAAGGAAAGATGAATGCGAAAAGTAAACCGATACCTGGAGCCGTCGTTTCCGATTCTAGCGAAGAGGAGCTCGAACACGACGAACGTGAGCGACGACGGATACAACGCCTTTCGATTGGTGCCGAAAATTATTCGAGCAACGCGGAGACGTCCTCGGAGTCTTCCTTCGAGTCCGGCGACAGTATCTCGGAATTCTCCTCCGAATCTGAAATCGACGATGATAAATACGACTCCACGACTCGAGAGAAACGTTCGACGCTTCGCAAAGCCTTGCGACGAATGAAGCGCGAATTAGCCGGCAGAACACCCAAACACGACAGAATTCGCGATCGAGAGTTTTACGACAAGAAGAAAGCGGAGAGAGACGCCGAGAGAAAGATGGAGCAAGCCGTTCCGGGATACGAGTGGCGAAGTAAGAACCAACAGTGGAAACAAAAAGACGTGACCGAGTCGTACGTGGAAATGAGAGGCGCGAAAAAAGCGAGACGAATAGAAGATTTACGAAAGCCTAGCGTCGCGAAGATTGAGAGTAAGAAGCAGCGACAAAACGGCGCCGCCGACGACACTGGCTGGACGAAAGTCAAGTAGTTATAGTAGTATGTTTATGTAGTAAAACTCAACTCGCCACGGCCAACTTTGCTAAATGCTGCATAAATACGCTCAAGGATATATCGTCCGTGAAGATGATCTCGCCGCCTCCGAAATTTTGTTGTTGCTCCCAACCGCTTTGATGTTGCGTCTGGTGCGTGTTGGACGGATTCAATTTCGCCAACAAAAAGCGAGCCTGCGAGCCGCCTTGGTCGCACTCGACCAACCTAGGCGTTGGGCATCGCGACTCGGCTAATTGATGCGCGTCGCCAACTGGCTGCGCGAGAAGTTGTTTGAAGTGCGCGTAATCGGGCAAATCTTGGTAGTTTGCTTTTCGCCACTGCGCGATAGTCGTCCCCGAGTGCACGACGACGAAGAAGTATCCGTCTAAAAGCAAAATCGTATCTGGAGTGATAGAGGTGACGTCTAACATCGTCGGCTGCGGAGGTCCGTTCATGGAATACATCGTCAATGTTGGTTGAATCATGAGCAAACAATTCAAAACCGATTCGCGTCCGAGCGCTAATCGATAAAACGCGGTTTCATCCGGCGAGTTGTTCGCGGTTTGTAAGAACGGCGACCGTCTCAAGTTGAACATGAACTGCGGGTATATGGCGACATTTGGTGGTAACCGAAACGTTTCCGGTTCGTCTTTCCTATATTCGCCGAATTTCGTTCCGGCTCGAATCAACGTTCGATCTAACCATCGCAACAAATCAAACGCCTCTTCGTTTTCGGTTCGAAACGTGGCCACTCGCGCCATCAACACCGCGCACGCTTCTTGATCGAATCCACCTATAATTTCCGGCGCCGCGCTCGATTCTACCCACCGTCTCGCCACAGTCGTACATCTCAGACGAATCTCCCCGGTGCTCAACTTGTACCGACAACAAAACTGTAAATAAAACGGTTGCCCGTGCGGCAACGGGTTCGAATGTTGATTGACAATCTCGTAATACACCGCGATGCTCGTCGACGGCGTGAACGCGCACATGCGCCAACTCGTCGTTTGTCCTAATCCAACTTCGTTTTCGCTAATTGATTTTGATTTTACGGCTAAGGCGGAAACAGGACCTATGCAGCCTTGTACCATCACGTGCGGCGTACAAAACGCGCTAAATGTACCGTTGAAAAGCATTTCCAAGGTTCCATCTTCCCTTCTGGCGAACATTTTCCGCAACGATTTCCGGAAGTTCTCCGCGCCAAACTGTTCAGCTAAGATGACTTGACCACCAGTTTGGTCCACAGCTAATTTCATTTCCGCTAAACCGACTTGATCTAAAGAACACGCGAACACGTCCAACGCGTGCGAACTCGTCGCCAGACGAATGCCCATGGAATTGTAAAACTTCGTCGCGTCTTTAAAATGTTTCGCGCTGTTTTTATCCAGGTCTCGGTGCGACCGCAAATCTTCCTCCGCATCTCTCCCAACGATGGTCCCGGGACCAACAGTACATGGCCCGGTGGTGAACACCATCACCCTCGCGCCTTGCGCCGAATGCGCTTCGGCCAACACCCCAGACGCGACCGCAATAGCCGCCCCAGTCGCTCGATACGGTCTCTGACCTTTCTCTCTCGGAAAACAATCCGGTTGTAGATCCTCGAGAATATTGCTCAAAACAAACTCGCATTCGCTCACGGGTAACAAAAACCGACTCTTCGCGCTCAACTCGTTCGCCACTTGACTCCCGGTATTTTTATCGTACGTCGCGTATTCCTGAGCGGTCAATTCCAAACCTAACAACTTCTTCACTTTCTCTTGCGTCACATCTTTCGTCCCTCTCAGCACGTAACTCCTCGGCAGTGGGCTCGTTCCGCTCAACTCGTGCACCGTCACCGTCGCTCCAAACGTAATCAACCCGACGTAACACTCCTCCGGCAACAGCGCCAACAGCTGTCCGATAGAATCCTTCGCGTCTTGCAACTCCTCCCTCGGACACGCGGTATCCAAAACGATCATAAAACACGGCGCTTTCACGTTTTTATTCGTCATCGTGTACTCCACCGTCGTGTACGTCGGGAACAACTCCGCGGGTAAGTTTTGCGGGTTGATTTCGTGGTAGTTTCTCGGCAAGTTGTTCATGCAATCGCACAAGCAACACCTCCACGATTTCCGTGCGTAATCCACCATGCAGTGTGGATTTAAAACGCCTTGGCACCCTTCGCACACCACCGGTTCGTACGGTAACACCGGCATTTCCGGAATCGATTTACCTGGCGTCACGAGCGCGCCGGTCGGTAAGACGATTCGCGTCGCTTCGATTCGCGAACACGGCCAGGCGTTGAAGGACATCCGGACGCCTTCCCGGTTCTCGTACGCCGCGAAATCCATCTCGATATCTTTTACTTTTACTCCTACGTCTTTGTCCCGTCGTCAGTGTTTTATTTATGCCTTTTTGTAACCTCGCGTTCCTCTCTCGCGCCGATCTCTCCCTCGAAAGGTTCGCGTGATGAATTTCAAGCGCGCGGGGGGGATCCGTTCAAATCCAATTCGAATTCTCTTTCCAAAAGAGGAACTCCTTCTCGTTTACGTTCTCTCTCGAAGTGCGAGTCGTCCAACGCGATGATCGCTCAAAGTTGCTTCTCGTAGAATTGCGCGAATGTCTCTCTCTTTCTCTCTCTGAAAGCGTTTACAGGAGTATACTACGAAGAGTAACAGAGGGAGTGATTTTTGAGGAAATTCGAGCCTAAATTCCCCTTTGAAGGAGAAAGAGCAAAGCGTGCGACGAAAACGTTTCGCGAGAATTTTAATGAAGTGTCTCTCTCTGGTATCTCATTTAATCGTCGCGTTCTACTGTTGTTGTTCTTCTTCTTCGAGCTTCCTCGCGACATATCTCGCGTATTCTTCGTCCGTTGGTTCCGGAGACCCTTTTGCGAGCAAGTAGTTTTCGCACTCGTGGTGCTCGTAATACCGAGCGTACGCGATGTCTTCCCAGTCGTTAAGAGGCGTTTTCGCCTCGTCGACTAAGTAGTTGAGGCAATCGAGGCGGCCGTACATTGCAGCATTTGTCACGCAGCTGACCTTTACTACCTCGGGTATCTTTCTTTCTTCGACGAAATATTTCAAGATCTCCATGTGACCGCATGTTGCGTGTATTGCCGAATCTTTTTCCGTATCTCGCGAAGGTTTCACTTTGTCGAAAAGAAATCGAAGACAGTCGAGGTGTCCTCCTTTAGCAGCTTGTCTACACGACTCTTTCTCATCATACGGGCAACCATTAGAGAAGCAGTACTTGAGCATCTCGAGATTACCTATATCTGCTGCCGCTTCAATCGTCTCTTCATCCCACTCGCAACGTTTCACTTCTCTCGCCCACTTGAGGAACTCGAGTTTGTTCGTTAGAGCAACTTCCGAGCAAAACCAGGCTTGATCCATCACATTTCCATCGTCATCTTTCTCTCCCCAGGGCATGTGATCCCACAGCCATTCCAACGTTGAAATGGATGAACATTCGTCAATAGTCACACGTAATTTCGATACGTCTACCCCGGCGTATTCAAGCACACCCCGACTCTCTTTATTCACCTTTGAAAAGAAAAACCGATCCGTTTCATTCAATTTCGAAATCACATGCGAGACAAAAATATCCTTATGATGCAACACCAACCCGGTCCACAACTTGCTCGGTCCAAGCTTTACGCGCTCCATTTCCTCGACCGTCGTCTCTTCTTTGATCGCCTCTTCCTTCTCCTTTTCCTTCTTCCTCTTCTTTTGCGCGCCGCCGGAGAGCGTAAAAGTATTAAAAAATCGAAATGGCGTTTTTTCCCTCAGAGAAATCCTCACTCAGCGGCGCCGTCACAACTAACTGTTTTTCTTTGACGGAAGCAGCGAGACGCATCATCTTCTCTCGGAGCGGGTTGACACCCCCGCGTTGCGTTCGAATAAAAGAACAGCAGTGCTACTAATAATGCACATACCGCTTTCGCCGAAATCTCGTCGCAAAGCGGCCGCCGCCGCATCAAAAGAAGAGGATGAACAAGACGACACGACATTGGACGTTTTGGAAACCGTCCCGCAAGTTCGAGCGAAAGTGTATTCAAAGCGACACAAAGAACAGAAAACGATCGCGTTCGTACCAACCATGGGAGGATTACACCAAGGACACGTGTCTTTAATCCAACTGGCGCTGAACAAATACGATTTTGTCGTCGTGAGCGTCTACGTGAACCCGATGCAGTTCGCACCGAACGAAGACTTTGACCTGTATCCGAGAACGTTAGAGGAAGATTTGGAGAAGATGAAAAATTTAAGAGAAAACGCGCGCATGTGCGTCTTCGCGCCGAAGGAATCTCTGTTTGGAAAAGGCGTGGACCCTTCGGAGTGCGCGCACGTGACGGTCCCGAACGTGGGTCAGGGGTTGTGCGCGACCACGCGACCGCATTTTTTCGGCGGCGTGGCGACGGTGGTTTTGAAACTGTTGAACATCGTCAAACCGGACGCGGCGGTGTTCGGGAGGAAAGATTATCAGCAGTTGAAAGTTATCGAGAAGATGGTGAGAGATTTCGATTTGGACGTGGAGATTTTGAGTGGGGAGATCGTGCGCGAACCGGTGAACGGAGACGCGTCGGACGCGGACTCTTGCCCGGGATTAGCGATGAGTTCCAGGAATACGTATTTAACGGAAAAAGCGAGGAAACAAGCAGAGTCGATATCGGTGGCGTTGAAAGATGTCGCGGATGGTATTTCCGGACGCTCGGACGAGTTTACGCCGGCTATGGGGGCGAACATGGCGCAGGGATGGGTTGGGTTTATTAAAAGGTGCATAGAACTGAGCGGAGGTAAAGTCGATTACGTGGAGATTCGCCAACGAGAGACGTTGGAAGGGCCGGTGGAAAAGTTAGTCAAAGGGGAGAAATACGTGGTGTTAGCGTGCGCGTATTTCGGTGGCGTTCGGTTGCTAGATAACGTGGAAGTGGATAAAGCGTAAAATATAGAGAATAGCGAAAAGTAGTAACCAAAAATAAATCATTTAATGAAACAGTCCTTCAAGGAGCTCGAGCACGGGCCCGCGCTCGTCATCGCCTTCTTCCCGTCGTAGCACGCCACCCCGTCCGCGTCAGTTTTCAATTTTGGCAACACCTTATCCAGCTGTTTTTTCTTTGGGTTCAACACCTTCTCCGGTTCGCCTTCGAAGCCTTCAAAGGTGACGCGTTCGCCGATTTTCGCGCCGCTCGGCGGCTTGACGAAATCGACTTTCGTGTGCGCCTCGTTTGATGCGCACAACACCATCGCCTCGGAATTCAAACCTCGCATCTTGTTCGGTTTCATGTTGCAAATGACTAAAACCTCCGCGTTGGTCATGTCTTCTAAAGTTTTAAACTCGCGCAAACCGGAGCACACTTGCAACGGCTTCTCTAATCCCACGTCGATTTCTTCCGCCCATAATTTATCCGCCTCCGGATGTTCCCACGCCTTGACAATTTTACCCACTCTGATGTCAACGACGGAAACGTCGACTTCTTTTTCTGCCGCCGATGCATCGCCTCCTCCTTTTTCTCCTGCTTCCGCCGCCGCCGCTTGTCTCGCTGCCTTTGCCGCCGCTTTCTCCGCCGCTTTCGCCTCCTTCTTCGCTATGGCTTTCAATCGCTTCTCCTCCGCCACCGGATCGTCCAACGGTTGCGACCCGCCTTGCGGATGCTGTGCTCCCCCGTCGTCTGGCTTATCCGAGGTAGACACGTGCGCTTTCCCGCCGCTCTCGCTTCTGGGCAACGCCGTCCACTTCACATCCATCGCGGAAAAGTCAATCGCTCCTTCGCTTTCGCCCAGCGACAACGCGCTTTGCATCCGCTTACACCATCGCACTAAACTCTTCTTCTGTTTCAACTGCCCAGAGGACATCGTTTGTTTCACTTTCTCTCTCACCATGCCGAACAAAACGATGTCGGCTAAAGTCACTCGATCGTTCGCGGCGACGTGCGATTTCGTCTTCAAGTGCTCGTTGAGAGATTCCAACGCGTGTTCGCAATCCGCCTCGAATTCGGTGCCAGAATAGGTGGTGTTCACTGCCGCGAGCCAATCGTCGATGGCGAGTTTTTCCGCATCCGTGGTGCCCAGTAAAGAAGAGGACGAGACGAACTCGTCGTCGTCGTTTGTAAGACTGCGCGTCAAGGCTTTCGCCACCGGGACGAGCCCTTCGAACGAGGACGACGATGACGCTTTCGTCGTGTCCTCTTCATATCGAGGCGGCGTCGATTGGTTTTGGTCCTTGGAAACCACAATCGTCGGGACGACGTTAGAAAGACGACAGAGAAGTTGGACGGTTTGGCCGGCAGGGGAGGAAACGTCGCACGTGATTTGAACAGGAGACATATCGTTCTTTGGTTCGTATGCGGTTTGCGCAAACTGTGTGTTACTAAAAGTGAGGAGTTTAAAAGTAAAACCGGAGGAGGAGATAAAGTTGAAAAAACTGCTTGCGCTTTTCAACCAACGCGAATAGAATACTATTTGCGCGGACGGAGCGAGAGAGAGATGGAGATGGAGAAAGAGAAAGTTACTTCTCGTATTCATTTATTCACGTTTTATGATGATCATATATTCCAAAGTTTAAGCTAAACACAACACCCCCCTCTCGTACGGTTTCGCGCGTTCGTTTCGAGAAGAAACTTTCGTTCTTCCTTACTACGGCGCCCGCCGTACAATACAATTGTATATACTAAAAATTTAATATTTGAAAAGATTAAATGTTTAATATCTGTAGGCGGCCGGCTTGAACGGACCTTCAACCGGGACGTTAATGTACGCGGCTTGTTCCGCGGACAATTTGGTCAACTTGACGCCAATCTTTTCCAAGTGCAATTGGGCAACCTTTTCGTCCAAGTGCTTCGGCAAGACGTACACCTTCTTGTCGTATTTGCCAGATTTGCGTTCGTTCCACAATTCCAATTGCGCGATGCACTGGTTGGTGAACGAGCAAGACATGACAAAAGACGGGTGACCAGTGGCGCAGCCCAAGTTGAGCAAACGACCTTCGGCCAAGACGATAACGCCGTGTCCGTCCGGAAATTCGTATCTGTCGCACTGCGGCTTGATGTTCATGCGCTTGGTGATAGCTTCCAAACCAGCCATGTCGATTTCGTTGTCAAAGTGACCAATGTTACCGACGATGGCGTTGTTCTTCATGCTCTTCATGTGAGAAGCCATGATGATGTCCTTGTTACCGGTGGTGGTGATGAAGATGTCACACTCGCTGACGACGTCTTCGAGCGGGGCGACTTGGTAGCCCTCCATCGCCGCTTGCAACGCGCAAATCGGATCGATTTCGGAGACGATGACACGACCGCCCGCCGCCTTCAAAGAAGCGGCGGAACCCTTACCGACGTCACCGTAACCGGCAACCCAGCAAGTCTTACCGGCAATCATGACGTCAGTGGCTCTCATGATACCGTCCGGCAAAGAGTGTCTGCAACCGTACAAGTTATCGAATTTGCACTTGGTGACGGAGTCGTTGACGTTGATCGCCGGGAACAACAATTCGCCCACCTTTTGCATTTCATATAACCTCTTGACGCCAGTGGTGGTTTCCTCGGAAACACCAACGCACGTCTCGACGATCTTGTGCCATCTCTTCGGGTTAGTCTTCAAGTTGGCCGCGATGATGTTCAAGACGCACTTCATTTCGGCGTTGTCCGTGGTGGACGAATCCGGGATCGCACCGGTGGCTTCAAACGCCTTTTCGGCCTTGTAACCTTCGTGGATCAACAAAGTCGCATCCCCACCGTCATCAACGATGATGTCGAGCGATTCAGAACCCCAGTTCAACATTTGGTCGGTGCACCACCAGTACTCCTCGAGCGTCTCGCCCTTCCAGGCAAAGACCGCCGCGGAGTCTCTCGCAACCGCCGCCGCAGCGTGGTCTTGCGTAGAGAAGATGTTGCACGAGCACCATCTGACGACGGCGCCGAGCTTCACCAACGTTTCGATGAGAACCGCAGTTTGAATGGTCATGTGCAACGAACCGGAGATGTTCGCGCCTTTGAGCGGTTGGCTCGGGCCAAACTCGGAGACGCAGGACATGAGACCCGGCATTTCAACCTCGGCGAGTTCAATCTCCATGCGACCGAAATCAGCTTGGGCCATGTCGCGAACCTGTGTTGTTTTGATGAGAAATGAAAAACATCCGCGGTCAGTAAACAGGCGCGTACTAAAAAACAATGATTGTTCGATTTTGAGTTCGATTTTCCTTCTTTTGCTCTGAACCACCAAAAAAGGGAAAAAGCGAAAGTCGACCACAGAGGACGCTTACACATCATCATCGGATTCTCTCTCTCTCTCTCTCTCTTGCCGCTCACGACACACAGACACAGACACACACGAAAGGAAGAAACCAAAAATCACATCGTTCAATCTCTTTTATACGTAAAACTGCGCGTAAAAGAGACAAAACTCGTTCGCGTGTGTCCTCTTCTTCTTCTTTTCGCGGCACACGACGCGCGAATGTGTGCTTTTTTTGAGCGGCTGTGAGACGACGTCCGACGAGACGCTTTTTCGTCGTCCGTCCCTTTTTTTGTGCGATGAAGGCTTTTGTTGTGTCGTTTGCTCTTCTTTGCCACGACGCGAGAGAGAGAGAGAGACAGACAGAGAGACAGAGAGACACATCTTCATTCTTCCGTAATGATGCGTTTTGTGTCTTCTCAAAACGCGCGGGGGGTTAAAAATATCATCATCGAGAGAGAAGATGATGAGAAAAAGATGATCGAGAGAAACGACGGCCACTTCCCCGATGGAATATAATTATCCATCTCGCGTTTTTGTGTCAAAAAGAGATCGAGAGACAGAGAGACAGAAGTCATAATCGTCACAAAAAGAGAAGTATTCATTCGTACCTTGTATTCGCGGGCGCCAGTCGTCTCGATGACGCACATTTCAGTTGGTTTAGAAGCCATTTTGTTTGTGTTTAGATGTGTGTAGGTGTGTGTAAGGTGTAAGTTGCGGTAAAAGTAAAGACAAGTGTGGGACGCTTTGCAGCCGTTGATTTTTACATTGATACCCTAAATATTTTTCTTAGTTGCTCTTGTAAAAATTAAAACTCTTCGTTGTAAATATAAATAACGCTCGTATCCTTCTCTCTGTATTCCTTCTTTCTCCCGACGTAATAATAATAATAATAATAATATAATATATAATGTGTTCTGTGTTCAGTTTTGTTCTTGTTCTTCTTCTTGTTGTCTTGTTCTTCTGTTGTTGTTACGTTTAAGCTGTGTCGACGCCGATGGCGGAGCGCACGTTTTGAACGGTCAAATGTCGGCAATAGTTTGGACTTCCTTTCCCCCACTGCATGGCACCGTTCAACCCGTGACCTTCGACGAGGATGTTCTCGACGCTAAACTCGCAGTGCGAGTTAAAGTTTGGTTCGTTTTCGTCCACGCCCAAGTTGGGAACTTCGCCCATGCACCCGTGGTAACTCTGGTCGCCGCCGACGCCGTTCCAAACGTCGGAGAGTAAAGTCCACTCGCAGTTGGCGCCTTCGGTGCAGCCACCGGAACCGTAGATGTTCAATTGCGTTTGGCTCGGGTCTTCGTTGCACCAGCAGGCGTACTCTTTGTCCGGCCCGCGTTCGCCAAATTCGCAATCTTTGCAGTCTTTATATTTCGGTTTGAAACATTCGCCGCCGTTGGCTTCCGCCTCGGACGCTTTGCAAGTGGTCACGGTGATGATTCCGGCGTCGTCTTTACGAATAGTCGTGTGTCCCCAGGCTTCGTCGATGTCGTACGGATCGAGTTCGACTTCGTGGCCTCCGCCGGCGAAGTTCATTTGCATTTTTTTGCGCATACAAAATTCAGAGCCGTCGATTTCCCCAGAGCCGGGGCCCCACTGCCAGGTGTCCGGACTCATCCACAAAGGAGCCGCCCAGACGCCTTGGCATCGAGAGGTCGTCCAATCGTAATTTAACGATTTGAAATCGTGCATGGGGATTTTGCACTCTTTCGCGTGCGCTAGCATGCACTCGGCTTTTCCTTGAGAGACGCCAAATCTCACCGAAGCTAAATCGTCTTCGCACATCTCCGGTTCGGTTCCCATATCATTCACGCCTCCATTTTGCGACTGACACGAAGGGTGCGTCATGTTCCCGACAAAAAAAGGCCATTCAAGGTCTTTCCATTTCGAGGCTTGACATACCTTTCGCGCTCGTTTACCCGGGGTCTTGGCGAGGCGTGATTCACCAAACCGAGACTCATCGTTTAAATGGTTCACTTTTTGCCGCGCGATGTACGCTTGCGCGGCTTTCTTCTCCTCCTTCTTTTCCGAAGTCTTGACCGCTTTCATGGCGTCTTCGTACGCTTTCTTCAAAGCCTCGGCGACTTTTTCGGCTTCAATGCGACTTTTCTTAGCTTTCTCAGCTGCAGCTACTGCTTTTTGCTTCTTGCTCATCGCCGTTGCGTATTCCTTCGTGGAAGAAGGACTGGAAGGCGTTTCGATATCCTCCTTCGCCGTCGATTTCTTCGAAGAGGCAGAATCGACGACATCTTCAGCGTGATGTCTGCTTTTGTGATCTTTCTTCTCCGCCACGAAGTCATACGATGTCGTCTCCAATTCTTCCTCGACTTCTTCTTTCGGCGCCTCGCGTTCGTCGACGTCTTTTTGCGAAAAGTACAGATCCGATGAATCTTGCGCGGGGCGTTTTTTAGAGGCCAAAGGATAATCGTACGCTCGATGATCTCCAGAGCTGTCCTCTTTCTCGTCGTCGTCGTCGTCTTCGTCGTCGTATCGCTCGTAGCGGTGCTTATGAGAGGGTTCGTCGGAGGAAGCTTTTTCTTTTTCTTTTTCTTCCTCCTCCTCCTCTTCGCCAACTTTCGGTGCTTCTTCTTTATCGACGAGTTCCTCCGGGCAGCACCCGACACCTGGAATCGGCACACCAGCGATACACGTCGGCGATGGATTACACGCGACGTTTTTGTACGGATCCAACTTAAATGTGTGCGGAACTTTGACGTTTTGGATGACAATCATGCCTTTCTCGTGATACGGTTTTGGCGCGTTGGCTTTCGCTTCTGCCTCAGCCTTTGCCGCGGCGATCGCGGCAGCTTTCGCTTCCGCTTTCTTTCGCTTCACTTCCTTTTCGTCAACGTTGATATTCGCGATGAGATCCATCTCTTCCTTCGTCATACCGTTCGTTTCGATGCCTTTTGGCATGTACTGCGCGGTGATGGGATCAATTGACGATGACGTCTCCTCTCCTACTTCCGTTGCAACTTCAGGCGTCGCCGCGGCAGTAGCCATCACAGTTTGCTCCGGAAGTTCTCCAGATTCTAATTGTCGCATTCGTTCTTCCAGACTCGCTTTCGCGTCATCGTCTTCACTCGATCCGAGTTTGGTCAAAGCTCTCGCTTGTTGCGCAGCCATTTCAAACTTGCTCGCGACCGTCGCCTCGCCTAAATTCGCCATTGCTTCGTTGTACATTCTATTTCTGTTTATCTGCGCCAAGGCTCGTGGGCTCACACCGAGCATAGCTACTTCTTCTTCCTCAATTGGCGCATCAAAAGTCTTGCGTTCCCCAAGCGCAGCCTCTCCGGCTTCATCACTACCGTTCGCGAAGGAGTCATCCTCCGCCGGGGAATTAAAGTTTAAAGAATCGATCAACTTTTGTTCTTCCTTTGTTAAACCAGTTTCCGGGTCAACCTTGTTTCTGAGCTTTTCTTGGTGTTTCTGCTTGGCTAACTTGGCCTTCATGGCGCCCGTGTCCGTGCCTTCGGATAAAGGCACCGTCGTTGCAACTTTCTTCCACTTGCGCGGCTTCAAGCTCATCGGGTCCATGTTCGACGCAGGAACTTCGTACGAACTTTCGAGCGAGCCTTCGAGAGTACCGTCGGAAGAGGCATTTTCAGACTCGTCGACGGCGGGTTCATCAGCGCCTTGTTCTTGTTCTTGTTCTTGTTCTTGTTCTTGTTCTTGTTCTTCGTCGTCGTCATTGGAGGCAAAGACGGAGTCGTCAAAGTCAACGGACGCCAAGGCATCCGCAGCTTCCTTCGCGCTTTCGTCGTCCATGGATCCGTTCAATTGGTCCAACATGATCTGCTCTTCCGGCGAGACGCCAATGGCCCCCGTGTTCTTGTTTGCTTTTCCCGCCTTTCGTTTAGACTTGGCTTCCTCTTCGCCAATCTGCGCGCTCATCTCATCCAAAGCGTCCATGCGTTTCATCAACTCAATCTCCTCCGGAGTTTTACCCGCGAATCGAATGGCGTCAGCCTTCGCCTTTGCTCTGGCAGCTCTCCTTTCCCGAGCTTCTTGCTCCTTTTTAGCTTTAGCGGCTTCGAAAGCTTCCTTTTCTTCTTCGAGCTGTCGCTGCACGGCTCTCTTGTGCTCTTCAATCTTTGCCGCCTTGGCCAATTCCTTCTTCGCCGCCTTGAAGTCAATCTCTTCGCCTTCCTCCGAAGAAGAGGAGGAAGAAGATTTCTTCTTCGCGGCTTCTTTTTGCTCTTCCTCAAAAACATTTGCGTCGTCCGCGTGCGCCAAGATCTCATCAATCTCGTCGCGTTGCGCGTTGGCCGAGGCTTCTTCTTCCTCGGTCAACGGTTCCGGTTGGTCCGGGATGTTTTCGCGCTCTTCCGACTCTTCAACAACAACTTCCTCGTCTTGTTGCGGCGGCACTTCCAACTCTACGACCACGTTGTGCTCCTCGCCGTCGGCGTCAGCGATAAACTTTCGCGCCTTGCTCTTGTGTGAGGATTTTTTACCGGTCGGGTGCAACGCGTTCTTCGCCGCCCTGATTTCACCTTTCTCGAGACGCGTTTGGCGATCGATTTGCGTTTGACTTTCTGCTTGGATTCTCGCAATTTCCGCCTTGCGGTCTGTTTCTTCTTGAATCTTCGCGTTAACGGCATCAATCTTAGCCTGCTTTACAGCGTTGGCGGTTTGCTCCTCCGCTTCTTTAGCTTTGCGCGTTGCCTCCTCTTGCTCTCTTATGGCGGCTTGTTGCGCGGCGATGATTTCTTCGAGCGGGCACCCGTCGTAGTTACACGGTCCGTCCGTTCGGCCTTCCTTTTCCGCTTGAAGCGTTACGGCGGCATCGTTCCTCCATCCACCGCCTGCAGTAGTAGTGGTGGTGGTAGCAGATGCTTCTTCCGCAGAACCAGTCGTCGCTTGCGGAGTTGCAATCTCGGCGGCGTCAGCTCTCATCTGCGCCGCCAAGTCCGTTGGTTGTTGTGTTCCTTGAGATTGCGATTGCAAATCATTCAACTGATCCACGGTCGGGGTAGCAACTGCTTGCGTTTGCTCAGCTTGCGCTTGCGCTGCGGCATCAGTCGTCGCTGCCGCCGAAGCCGCCGGTTGTTCCTCTTGCGCTTCCTGGATCGAAACTTCATCGTTGGCCTTCTTCTCCTCCTCCGCTGCATTTTCGGCGTCTCTTTGCGCTTTTTCGCTCGCCGCCTTGAGTTCTTTTTGCAATCTTTCAATCTTTTGCGCCGGAGTTTCGTTTTCCGGAATAGCTTCAGAGGCCGTACTTTCCGCCGGTTCCGGAACAACTTCTTCAACTTTTTCTTCCTCCTCCTGGTCCGCGTCGCCCTTCAAATCGGCTTTATCCATGGCCAAAATTTCCTCTGGCGTCATCTCATTTGACGCCTGCGCGGATGCAACTGACGCTTTCGTGTGTTCCGAGTTTGTAATCGCCGGAACGAACACTTTTTGCGCGGACATGGCCGTGTTCAAAAGACCGCTCATGCTCCCGTCCGACGGTTCGTCGTCGTCCTCCGAGGCGCCGCCGACTTCGGCTTGCTGCTGCTGTCCATCGTCCGCTTGCTGTTGCGCGTCCAATTCGCACAACGCCAGCTCTGACTGCACGGAAAACGCGCAATCCGAGTGGCAACTCCCCCAAACGAACGACCTCCCGTCGCTCTCTTTATACACGCGATCGTAAAACGTCTTGGTCGAATCCGAAAACGTCGACGCCGTGCACTCGTTCATGTTAAACATGTTGTTCGGGCTTCGTCCCAAGTTATTCTCCGGCATGCACGAATCCGGGTTGCTCGCAGTCGATATGCACCCGGCATCTTTTCGAAACGCCGGTCCGTTCGGCCCGTTCTTTTCGTACAGCGCGAACGTAAACTCATCCCCGGGCGCTAACACGTTCGCGTCGACTTCAAATGCGCCGCAGTGCGTCGCCGTCATCTCAATCCCGCGATCGAACGCCAACTCTGGATTTTGTTGCGATCGAACAATCACTCGCGCGCCCATGTTTTTCTTCCACGACGTCGGGTCTGGGTGGAAATCGAGAACGTGTAATGGCGCGCACGCCGTGTGCAGTTTGATGGTTTTGGACGCGTGCGATTGGACCGACGCGGCTTCTCCTTCCCCGAGTTGCGATCGAGTTCCGCTCGTCGTCGTCAAAGAAGAAGAACTAAAGTTGCCTTTGTTCCCGCTCAGAGCGAGGGTGGTGGCCAAGACCATAACGCCAGAACCGGCGAGGACTTTCGTCCACGTCTTTGAAGACGACGTAAACGCGAAGCGATGAGAGGACGACGCATCGTTCGCTTCACGCGGCCTCAGCAACGATTGGTGCTCGGCCATTTTGTGTGATGATGTGTGTATAAAAAGTAACTCACTCTCTCTCCAGTAGTAGCGCTCAAATAAGGTAACCAAGCAGAAGCGTTGTTTGGATGTCAACACGTCGTGTTTCGGGACAAACTCTTCCTCTTCTTCTTCTCAGCTTAGCGCGTTCTTTTCTGTTGTACATCTCGTCTCGAATGCAGAGACTTTCCCTCTCGGTATGTTTAGGGTTTGAACATAAAAATTTCTGCATTTTTTCATTCCCATACCATTCGCCTTGCGCTCTTACTTAAAGCGTATGTAGTATTTTTCTTCTTATAAATACAAGTAAAATACAGATGATAGAGCTTTGTTGTATTGAAGAAGACTATTACATCTCATCTCTCTCTCGTCGTCGAGTCTATTCACTTTTACTTAAAAGCTTCTTCTCGAACAAAATCAAGTGCTCTTTCCTGGCCCCGTTATAGACGGTTCCGGTACTTTCCATGGTTCGTAACAAAGCGAGCGAACAACTGGCGAGAAGCGTAAAACCGAGTTGCTCGGCGCAAACGACGGTGCTTTTTAAAGCGTCCACGTTGGCGCCGTCGCCAATCATGACGAGCATTCGACCGGACGGTTTTAACGTTTTGTAGGCGTTCTTAAGCCATTGCGTTTGGGATTGGGTCCATTTGTCGTTGAACGCGGACGGGTCTTTCCGTAACTCTCGCTTGGCGCCGAATTCGTTGGCGGAGCTGAAATCGTCGCTCCACGGCGCGCGGTTGCCGTTTTCGTCCAATTCGTTCGAGTCGGGGACTTTTGCGTCGACGTAGTACGACGTCGGTGGTTTCTCGGATTCAGTTTCTTCAATTGTCGTCGTTATCGCGCTACCGTTACCGGCAGTACTCCCCACACGAAATCTCGACCTTTGTTTTCTCGCGAACGAGACGTAGTCGTACACTCCCGGGTACGGCGGACTCGTCAGTATTCCCGAAACTGTTCCAATTTTATCTTTAGGAACTAAATCATCAAACCGGGCGTCGCCTTTACGGATGACCACGTCTGCTGCTCCACCTACCGCGTCGTGTAAATCCTTCACGCGAAATATGTACTCGTCGACGCACCTTTGGTAAAAGCTCAACGGCGAGTAATACGAGTCGTCTCGATCGCTTTTGCTACCATTGCTCGTCGCGCGTCGCTTCCCGAACCGTTTTTTCCTCTTATTTCTTTTCTGTCGCACGAAATGTCTTCGTTCTGCTTCGGCTAAACAGAAGAAAAGCGCCGTTTTCCTCGTCGTCGAGTCTATGCTATTGCTATTACTCTCGTTACCGCTACTACTACTATTACTCTCGTCGTCCTCGCTCTCTACTGAAATCGCCTTCTCCACCGCTACGGCAATGCTCGCAAAGCTCCCCAGCGGATTGACGTTTTCGTCTGCGTCTTTTTCATCCGCAACAATCGCCTCAATCTTCTTCATCCGTTCTCTCAACCACGTCTCTTCCTCGTCCACGTTTTCCGGCACCCAAACGCGGTGGCCGCAAACGTGTAGCGCCAACGGACTGACATCCGTCCCGTACGCGATTAAACCGTTCGTCATCGCCACGACCGGTACTGTTCCGCCGCCACAAAACGGGTCCAAAACGCTTTCTTTGTTCTCTGTTTTACTAGTATCGTGATCGTCGTCCTCCGCCTCTCCCCTCCTCAACAAAAGCTCCACGCACCTCTCGGCCGCCGCTGGTTGCATGCCGGCTAAGATTTCCCCAAACCCGTGCGTAACTCTGCGAAAACCATTCGGAACGTGCGTAAATCCGTGCTTCCACTGCATTCGCATCGCGTGGAGAAGCACAGAGGTGTATTCCTCCGGTCCGTGGCACGTTTCCGTGAACTCTGTGCTCGGGATTTTCGTGTGTTCGTAATACTCTAAGGGGGGTGATTCTGTCGTTTTTGTCGCGATATTGCTGGCGATGGCGCATCTATTTCGTCTCCTCCTCCTCTCGTACGCGTGGTGTTGATGATGATGACGATGATGATGCTGTTTTCTCTGCAACTCTTGCTGCCGAAAAGCGAAGAGAGAGGAAGCGACGACGCGCATATGGATTTGCTTTCTTTTCCCAAAGAAACAGTTAAAAAAGTGTGGTTTTATGACATGTGTAAATAGTAAAATTTCCTGGGTTTGGTCTTCTATACGCAAACATTTTTACGCGTTTATCATTTGCGCATTCTTTTGTGCCTGATGTTGTTTAGTTTTTATTACGTGGCTTTATTCTTTTCGGCTTTCTCGAACGCTCTTTTCAAGTCGTTTAACAAATCCTCGGCGTCTTCGATGCCGCAACTGATGCGAACCAAATCGTCCGGCAAGCCTCGAGCGGCTCTGACTTCTGCTGGAATACTCGCGTGCGACATGAAGCACGGCAAGGAAATTAAACTCGTCACGCCACCGAAAGAGACGGTAATTTTAAACAGTTTCGTTTCTTCGACTATAGTTTTGGAAAAGTTGACGTCTCCCGTGGTGAAGGAGAGAATGCTTCCCGCGCCGGTGGCTTGGGAGAAGTGCACGTCGTGGAACGGGTTGGATTTCAATCCCGGGTAGTTTACTTTTTGGACCTTCGGGTGATTGTCGATCCATTCGGCTAATTTCATCGCGTTTTCTTGCTGTCTTTTCATTCGCAAGTCCATGGTTTTGATGCCTCTCAAAGCTAACCAACAATCGAACGGGCCTAAAAGCGTTCCGCAAGCGTTTTGGAAAAAGTACACGCGTTTTGCTAACTCTTCACCTTTGACTGCGAGTAAACCTCCGGTAACATCCGAATGCCCGGCGATGAACTTTGTCGCGGAAACCATGCTAATATCTGCTCCTAACTCTAACGGGTTTTGAAACGTCGCGGTCATGATGGAGTTATCCACGCACACCAAAGCGCCTTTCTTCTTGGCCATCTCGCAAATTTTGCGCACGTCGATGCATTGCAATCTCGGATTGGTCGGCGACTCGAGCATAACCATCGTCGTCGGTCCACCGTTAATGGCTTCTTCCACTGCTTTCAAATCCGTGCAGTCCACGTTCACGACTTCAATCCCAACTTCCGGAACGACTTGCGCTAACAACCGACTCGTCCCGCCGTAAATATCGTCGCCGGTGACGATGCGCTCGCCATTCTTCACCAATCTCGTCACCGTCGCTAACGCGCTCATCCCCGAGCTGAACGCGAACGCTCTCGTCGCGCCTTCAATGTCCGCGAATTGCTCCTCCAACTGGTCTCTCGTCGGGTTCCCACTTCTCGTGTAATCGTACCTCCCGTTTTCTGTCGCGTTCGGTTGCGCGAACGTGGCGGTTTGGTACAGCGGCGGCGCCGACGCGGAATACGGGTCCTCGACGGACGTTTTCGGGTGCACCAGTTTTGTCGCGATAGATAAACTCTTCCTGAGTTCCTTTTCGTCCTCGTTTGAAGAAACAACATCCTCCTCCGAAGCCGCCATGACGACAGAACTCCTTCCCAATTTTAATACGCTTTTCCCGGTTTTGGATAAAAGCACAGAAATTTCAGACGATGATTTTTTACGCCTTCTTCGCTCCTGCTGCTGCTTCGAGAAAAATCGAAAAGAAGAAGAAGAAGAACGAGTCGTCGTCGTCTTCGTCCTCCTCCTCGTCGTCGTCGAAACCGACGAAGGTGCCGTTAACCCTGCTCCTCCACCGAACGACACACGCAACGACATTTGGTCGGGAAAGTAGTGAAAAGCTTTTTCCTTGTAACCGGTATTCACAACAAAAGCGTTTAGGGTTTACAAAACAAAGGTACTAAAACCCTAAATGAGGGGACGTAAAAAGTCGTTCTTTGGAAAAAAAGAGAAAATTTTTCAAAATCCGAGAGAGAGATAAGCGCGACGAAAACACGCGCGGAGAAGGAGGAGGAGATCGCTCTCTCGGCTGCTGCGCGCTTTACGACGTCTGCGCTCTGACGAGGACGACGACGCGTTGCCCAAAAAACGAGTAAAATGTCCTCCTCGTCTTTTGAGAAGAGCACGACGAACAAAACCAACATCAAAGAAAACATTAACGACACCAACAACAAAATTCGCTTCTTCAGCCGAAACGCGAACGTGATAAAAGAGGACGTGGAAAAAGGCACCAAAGAATGGTCCAACGTCCCTTCGGCGGTGAGACGCGCGTTTTTACGCCTAGGTCTCATCTCTGAACGAGAAAATAGTGCGAACGAAATCAGAGACTCGAGGTTAGAGGCGACGGAAAAACGATTAGGGGACGTGGAAAAACGATGCCAAATCTTGCTCAACGGTTTAGACTGCGAGCGAGAGGAAAACGCGCGATTGATGGAACGACTATCGAGTTTAGAGAAGGAACACGCGACGTTTCGAAACGAGTGCGAAACAATCGTCGGTGGGTTGGAGAAGCACGTTTTGAATGTCACGACGGAAACGAGCCAAATGAAAGCGACCGTGGCGAAGTCGGCGCAGATGGAAGCTATCGTCAAGGCGAACGAAATAGCGTTGAACGCGGTGGCGAGTTCTGTTGATGACGCGGTCGCCGTGTCGCGAGTCGCGAAAGACGAGGCAAAGAGATGCGTGAAAATGATGGAGAGAGGTTTCGACGTGAATGAAATTCGGAACGACGTGAACGTTTTGACAGCGCAGATGACTCGCGTGGAAAGCGAGAGGCGAGAGTGCGAGAAGTTTGCTCAAGCGAGTCGAAAGGCGGCGAGCAAAGCCGAGGAAGAGGCACGGAAAGCGGACGTGGAGAGAACGAAAACGCAAAGCTTCGCGGAGATTGTGGGACAATTCAATCGCGAGGTGGATAGAAAAATGCAGGCGTTGAAAGTTGGTTTACAAGCGTGCGACGAGGCGGAAGGGTTGATCAAAGATCGCGTCCGAGAAGCCAAGGCGGAAAGCGATCGAAACCGAGACGCGATGGAGATGTTTGCAGAGAAAGCGAGAGGGAAGTTGATGGAGTCGTGTTCGCACGTGGAGAGAGTTGCGCGAACGTGCGCGAACGTGGCGGACGCGAGCACGAGAGAAATGCACGAGGCGGTGGAAAATGAAAAGGAGACGCTGAGGACGTTGGAGGAGGAGATGGAGTTGAGATTTCGAGACGAGTGCGATCGATTTGAACGCGCGTCGAAGAGCGCGAGGAAAGAGGTGGAGGACGTCGCGGAAGCGGTAAAAGGTCAAGTCGTCGATGAGTGCGGTCAAGTCTGCGACGTGGTCATCGCAAAGTTTGTTCAAGAACGCGCGAGTGAGTTGTCCGAAACGGTCGTTTCGGCGATCAAAATGAAAGCCAGCGACGCCGCAGCGGACGCGAGACGGTGCGCGGAGATGTGTTCGGACGTTTCAAAAGTAGCCAGAGATGCCGAACAACAGTTTCAAAGAAAAGTAGACGATGGGTTCAGGTCCGTAGATATTGCCATTGCGAGAGCGGAAGTGGCACAGGAAGACATCTCGACGCAAAAGGATACTATTTTGCGCGCGGTGGATGAAGCGTTGGACGCGTTGCGCCAACGGGAGGCGAGTTGCTCGAAACGCATGCACGACGAAAGCGAAGAACGAATGCGCGCTTTTAGACGAACCATAGACGAATTGAAACAATCGGTTGGGAACATCGACGCAGCGGATGTTGTCGCGTTCAAAAAACGGTGCGACGGCTTGGAAGCGAGAGTTTTAGAGTGCGAAAAGAACGGACGCGTTTCGTTCGGGACGCTTGAACACGTCAACAGAGAGCTGGAAAGGTTAACGTTAGATTTTAACGACGTCCGTGGGGACGTCGCCGAACGCTTGCGCAGAGACGAGGAAATGTGCAAAGAGCTCGAACGGTTAGAAAAACGCGTGAAAGAGGAGATTGTTGCCGCCACGGAACGCGCGCAATCCTTCGCGCAAATGGAAATCGAACCGCTTCGATTGGAAAACGTGGAGAAAATCGAAGGCATTTGCGAGGCGTTGTTTGGGTTGGAAAATGGAAAGATGGCCGGTAAAGACGCGCAAACGATTAAAGCGATGACGCGAACGATGTTTTTAGAATCTAGCACCTCGGCGATGGAAATGTATTTAGGTGGTGGTGGTAGCATGGAAATGTCCTCGTCGTCGACGTTGGTGCCGACGACGGAGCACGGCGAAGGCGACAGCGCTTCCGTATTTGCCAAAATCAGACGCCTAGAAGCGCTCGCAAAAACCTTCGAAAAGAGAAGCGAAGTCGAGAAACTCGCGAACGAGATCGCGTCGAGACAGACGGAACACTCGCAGGTTTTGAAATCGTTACACGATGGCGTGCAATTTGCCATGCGAGAACGCCCGACGAGAGAGGCGGTGGAACATCTCGTCAACGACATTTCCGAAAGAGTTTTAGACTTAGAAACCGATAAAGAGGTGAATAAAACTCGATTGCGACAAGTCACGGAATCTGCAAAGGAGATCATCGACAGGAGGTGCGAAGCTTTAGAAGCCGCCCATCGAGCGCAGTTGAGGAAACTCGCCAATCAACGCATCTCGACGACGACGCAAACGACTACGGAAAATGAAGTCTCCTCGCGCTCTACCTTCACCAACAACGACGATGGCGAAAATAGATTAGAAGCTATACTACTGCACGAGTACCCTAAAAGGACGGAGATGAACGCCGCGATTGCCGGAGTAGAAAATCAAATTCGAAGAGTCGAAGAGAGAACTCGATTGAAATTGGATTTGAAAGCAGATAAGAAAGACGTCGTCGCGTTGGCCGAGCGCGTGGTGAATAAATGATAAAAGCACTATTCCAGCGGTAACTATGTAAATCTATATAATTCTACACGTATGTAAACTATCTCCATCACAATCTCTCTATGATCTCTTTCCGGATCTTCTCAAAATATGTCAACTCAACAATCGCCTTCCTCGCTTTCTCCGCGTCGAATTCCACTTCATCGTCCAACGCCTCTCCCACTCGCCTTTCCGCCTCTTCCATCCTCTCCTCGTTCTCTTCTTTCAACTTTATCAACTCCTCCCCGTCCTCGTCCGCTTCCTCAATCGCCTCTCGAACTTCCATGACCAAAAAAAGTAACTCTGGCAGCACCTCTTCTCTCGCTTCTTCCTCTCCTCCGTTCGTCTCCTTCTCCTCCGCGCTGTCGTACGCCGCTCCCGTTTTCAAACCGAACAAATACTTCGCCCGTAAAAGTGGATCCCGCAACTTCCCGTACGCCTCGTTCACTCTCGCGCTGATCTCTTCCGAGTACTCTTTCTCTCGCTTCATCTGTCCCGCGCTCGAAAACTTATCCGGATGGAGTATTTTTTGTAAATTTTTCATCGAAAGTTCCACTCGTTTTGTATCGACTGAAAACCGTTCCGGGACGCTTAAAAGTCTGTAGTGGGAGACTTTGTTAAACGTGTCTGGGTGCTTAATCGCGGAGCATTTTTTGCAAAAGAACGATATCTCTTCCCCGTCTTCTTCTTTGCCCTGGGATTGTTCTTGTTCTTGTTCGGTAAAACAGGACCAACATTCAAACTTTGCCGCTGCGTGTTCGGGAAACGAGGACGCAGAGGAGGAAACGAAATCTCTTTGCCTCCCCCGCGTGCTAAAGAGTTCTTTCTCGCTCGAAAAGAAAGCGCGTTTCGCCGAAATTACCCAATTGCGCATCGCGCGATGAGAGAGCATTACGAGTGTCGCGTTTTCGCGCGATATTCGTCCTCGTTTCTTCGCGTACGAGTCCGGGATTTAATGACGTTTGGCTTCACAGTTTGTAACTGTTTTGGGGAAATGAAATGATCTGAACGACGCGCGCTTTAGAGTGAACACGCCTTCGCACGATGTTGGATGCAACAGGGGGTGAAGCGCGCGATAAAGAAGAAGTGATGAAGGCGATGCCTTCTTCACCCTTCTTCAGCGCGTGCGTGTCTTCCTCAAAGAGTGCCGCTGCTCGAAAACAACAACAACTGCGGTTCAACAACGCGTTGACGTCGTCGTTGTTCCCGTCGGGAAAGAAGTCGACGTCGGAAACCGAGGACGGCGTCATCGCGGCGGCGTGCTCTGAAAAACTCGTCAGGGAAGAGTTTCCGTCTCTCTCGTCGAAAGAGAACTCGGGGACGAAGAGGATGATGTATTGCGATTACAACGGGTGTCCTCCGGTCAGTTCTCGATTGATTCAAAACTGCACTCGACAACACACAGAGTCGATGGTTTTGGGCAATCCGCACAGCAAAAACGCATCCGCCTCGATCGCAGAAAAAGCGATTCATGAAAGCAGAAGTTTAGTTCTGAAACATTTCAACGCGCCGGAGTTTGGGGAATATCACTGCGTGTTTGTGAACGGAGGGGCGACGAATGCTGTGCAGTTAGTCGGGGACGCGTTCTTTTCAGTCGGGAAGCGAGACGCGTTGAGTTACGCGATGGATAATCACACGAGCGTGGTCGGGTTGAGGAATTTAGTTTGGAGCAGAGGCGGGGACGTGTTCGTGCTGGTCGAGAACGAAGAGGAGGAGTGGACGTCGGTGAAGGTGAACGATTGCGGCGCGAAAATAAAGACGAAGAAGAAATGGTTCAAGGGCAACAAAAGTAACCCCCGCGGTAGAAAACATTTGTTGGCGTACGCGGACGAGTCGAATTTCCACGGGCAAGGCGTTCGCGAGGCATGCGTGAAGAGGAAAATGGAAGAGATTTGTCGAGAAGGACCGGAATGCTTTACGTTATTAGACGCGTCTAAATCCGCGGCAATGCGTCCAGTGATGTTGAAAGATATGGAGAAGGAGTTGAGGCCCGACTTTATCGTCGCTTCGGCGTATAAAATATTCGGGTACCCAACTGGTGTTGGATTTTTGCTCGTTTCCAACAGAGCAATGGAAATGATCGAGAGGAACGAGAACATGAACCGTAAGTATTTCGGAGGCGGAACGGCGAAAGCGATCGATGCGAAGACAAACTTTTTCATCGCCAAGGAAAACGCGTCTGGTTTGGAACGAGGTACGTTGCCGTTTCAGCAAATAGCCGCGTTGCCAAAATGCTTCGAGTGGTATCAATCGATTGGAGGATCCGAGATGATTCGCATCAACGCCGGTCATGTCGGGGAAGTCTTAGCGAGTAGATTGTGGAACTTGCGACACGCGAATGGTAAACCAGTCGTGGAAATATACGGATCGCAGTGGCGTCATTTAGCGGAACATTTGAAGAATCAAAGCGATTACGACGACCGGTACGAGAAATTGACGTACGACGGACGGAAAATTGTATCCTTATCTACCGTAGCTTTCAACGTACTCAACGACGACGGAACACACGTTGGATACTCAAAAGTAGAGCGCGCGTTAGCTTCGCAAAATATAGTCGTTCGTACCGGGTGTTGTTGTAACCCAGGCGCGTGCGAAAGCATCCGGAAGAAGAAAATCGAAAATCGGGTGAAAAAATTATACGAAACGAAAGGCAAAGTGTGCGGAGATGATATGGGTGTGGACGATACGGATGGGGAACCTTTAGGGTGCGTTCGGGCATCGTTCGGGTATGCCAGTCGAGTGAGCGACGCGAAGGCTGTTATTGAAACCATTGAGCGCGAGTTTGTGTGTCGCGCGCGAATGACGGATAGAGGAGCAAACGAAGCGCCGGAAACGCCTTCATCGCCTTCATCATCTTCTTCCTCGCTCGTTACAATTTCGAAAATAAACGTGTTCCCGATCAAGTCATGCGCTCCATTTAGTGTAGAGAAATGGTACTTGCTCCCATCTGGCTTGCTTTTTGATCGGAAATACGTGCTCATTGAGAAACAGTCAGGGATACCGTTGTCGCAAAAATCGTACCCGCAAATGGTGCGCATCACGCCTTCTGTGGAGACGATTGATTTAGAGGATGTAAACGGCTACGCGTTCACGTATTTGGTTCTGACGTGTAGTGGTATAAAGGAAACGCTTCGGATAGATTTGAACGAAGATGGAAAAGAATTTGATCTGTCTCGAGAGGGTAACGTTTCCGTCTCCATTCGCGGTAGCACGCGAGAGGCGAGACTGGTTCGAGATCCCGCGGCGCACGAGTGGTTCTCAAAAGTTCTCAACGTTGAATGTTGCCTCGCACTTTTAAAAGACGAGACGAAGCGCACGTTTGCGAATACTTCGCCGATTTTAATCGCCTCGGAACGATCGGCGAAAAGTTTAGGATGTGACATTTCTCGCTTTCGAGCAAACATTATTGTGAGTGAAAAGGAGAACGAGGACGTTGAAAAGAAGAAGAGCAAGAAAAAATCGTCTTCCAATGACAACGACCTTTTCTTGCTCGAAAAAACTTGGATATCGACTTCCATTTCGAACGAAAATGTAGGCATCAAAATACGTGACACGGTTACGTTAGGAAACGGACGTTTTTGCCACCGTTGCGAATCTGTCGCCATCGACCAAACTACCGGGAAACGCGACGAGAAAACGTGGGAGATTATCATGCGCAAAGCGGCAAACACATTCGGCGTATCGTTCGACGTTTTGCCGAACGGTCAAGCAGAAGGGTTCATGAGTAACACAATCGCCGTTGGTGACGAGATTCATTCTGTTCATTCAAATTATAGCGCGCCGCTTACATAGATATTGCAATTACAAATAGAAAATAAATTATGTCGTAAAAGCTACCGTAGAACGTTTTCAATAGATTTACCAAAACAACGTGGGAAACGATAAGCACCTTTTGAACTCATATCTCGGGCCGCCTTCTAACATTTCTTCCGTCAATCGCGCGCCGACGATTTCGTGTGGTCCTACCGGTGGTAAATCATTTTTCGCCTTCTCGTAATATTGCCAGAATAAATAGCACTGCGCGACACCTTTCATGCCGGCAAAATGCACGACAAAATCGCCATTGACGTACCACGGCAATAAACTGTTGAAGACGCACTGGTTGACAACTTTCGAGCGTTTGCGAACGTCCTCGGCGCCCTCGTATGGTTTTTTACTCGTGCCAACATTATTTGACCAGACTTCAGTTTGGAACAAATGATGGAAAGCGCGTTGTTCGTAATGGAAGACGTAATTTCCTCGGACTAAATCTTCTTGCGCCCACAACTCGGTGAGGAACCATCGCATCCATCGCGTGTTCTTGACAAACCAGACGCCCGAGTTTATGCCATTGTGATCGGCACCGATAACTTGGTCGTAATTATCGTCCGCGATATCTTCTAAGCGTATGTCCGGGTTCATAATGAGCGTGTCGATGTCCAAAAATAACAGCCATTTGTATCGCGGCAGGTACCTTTGTACGGCTAAGATTTTACTCCACGCCATCGGTCGAGTCGTATCTAAAGTTTCCGTGACAAAAATCAAATCATACTCGTGTATTTTCGCATACGCTCGTTTATTCGCAACGGAAGCTGCGCAAATATCAGCCGTGTGCGCGTCGCAGATGCACAGTATGGCAAATCCGGCGCCACGGCGTTTGGTCTTTTCCTTCACCTCGTCGACTCGTTTTTTTGCTTCGAGGGCAACCTCTTCCAAAAGGTTCGCTTTACGTTCGGCCGCTTCGAGTTGCGATTTGGGGTCGTCATAAGAGGAGTCTTCGTCGGTGTCATCGCGTGCACTTGCGTCTGCACTCGCGTAGGATGTGCTCGCAAACTTTCTTTCCTCTCCCGCGTCTTCCTCCTCCGAGATTGCTGATTCGTCCACAGATTCTTCTTCACCGTCTTGTTGTTCGACTACTTCTTCTCCTTCTGATTCTTCCTCGTCTTCTACCAAATGAAAATCACCTTCTCCCCCGTTGCTAACGAGTGGAGCTGGAGGTTCTGATCCCGGGTCTTCGATGATTCGCTGGGTGGCACGTTTTGAAGCCACTTCGATGACTTCTCGACTGATGCTATCACCGTCGAGTGGTGCCGGTGATGATGATCGCTGTCCTAAACCGCCGAAGAAGCGAGATGCGAAATTCGATCCCGCTCGGCGCGGCGCGTCGCTTTTTCTTCCAACCCTTTCTTCGTCATCATCTTCATCATCTTCTCCTTGCTCTTTTGAGAGCACTTCGGACGGATAGTTATCTTCACCGAGCTCTAAGTACGCGTCTTCCGACACTCCGGATTCCTCTTTCGAGTCGCTCTCTGCTTCAAATCTTTCTACTCCAAATCCCGTTCGTTTACTATCATCGTGGGCAATTTCTTCCTCTTCTGCTTCTGCTTCTTCCACTTCGTCTTCTCTCTTGCCGTACACCTCCTCTGTTTCGAACAATCTTCTGCGACCACTCGTCTTCGCGTACGCGTTCCTACTACCACTACCTCTGCTATTTTTCTTCACGTGCCTCTTCTTGATCTGCGCGTGTTGTTGTTGTAAGTGTTTCGGCGACCCGCTCGCCTTATTCCCAAAAACCACCGCGTCTTTCATCTTCACGCCTAAACTCTTCCTACTTTCCTCGTACGCCTTCCTCCTCTCGAACAAATCCGCCAACTGTTCCGTCGGTGGTGGCGTATCGTTCCCGCACGGTATCGGCCTCTGGTCTCTCAACGGGAACTTGATGTACCGCAAGTATCCAATCTTCACAAAGTACAGAAAATGGTACGCCGTTCGACCGAAGAAGTGTAAGAACGCTACAACGAGAAACACTTTCAAAAACAGACGCGCGCGTAATTTCCGTCGGAGTCTTCTCTGTTGCAGGTCGTTCGCTCGAGGCGAATGCGGATGCTGCGGCTTCGACGGAGTACTCATCATCGTCATCATATTCGCGTTCGTATTCGTCGCAGACTCGTTTCCGCCGGGGCCATTCGTATTCCCGCTCATTCCCGCGTCGCCACCGCTCACCTTATTCGTCGCGTGCGTAAAACCAACACTCATCTTCTTCGAGGAAAGGTGTCGCTCTCTCGGACTCGTGCTCCTCCCGGCGACCGCGGACGACGCAGACGACGACGAATTCGACGCAGACGAGGAAGATAAAGACGACGGGGGGAATCCAAATCGTGCCATACTCGCAGATAAGAGCTCGTCGTCGGTCTCCCTTTCTCGCTTCCCCAAATCGGATATTCCGTCCCCGGGAAAATCAATTATTCCTCTTTCGTCGAGTGCGGAACTCCGCCACCGAGTGTGCCGCTCGTTTTGCTTTTATCCCTCGCTCTCCCGAAAGGCTTCGTTCTCGCTGTTCCTCTCGCGTTTGCGTGAGAGAAATGTGAAGAGAGAGAGGCAAGAGGCAACGGAGATGATGAGACACACAACAACACACGCACGCAGAGATGTGCGGGTGCTTTTGTGCCTTTGACTCCGTACTTCTGTCTGAGGAGAATATTTCGTTCCTTACTTTTTCGAAGCGTGTGGCCTCTTTGTGGTGTGTGTGATGAATCGTCGGAGTTTCGTTTTCGGAGTTTGAAAGTGATTTCAATTAAGTGCTTTTGCGCGCCAGAGAGCAGCTTCCTTTCGAAACACACATCTCGGAGGACATTTTTCGCACGTGACCTCAATGACAGAAGGTGGTTTCCTTCTTTGAACCGCCGTTGCTCGAAAAAAGTGCTCTCGCGCGATCGTACCGACGCTGACGCGCGATAAAATTTACGCGCGCTTGACGAAAAGCCGCGGAGAGGTCGGCGAGCTGTTGCGAACCAGTTCCACCGTTTTCGAGCGTCGCGGACGTTTTCGAGGTGAGATCTTCTTCTCTCTGCGCTTCTTCTTCCACTTTGGTTTTTTCAAACAACAGTTTCGCTTTTTGCATGGATCTGAGCGCAGATTCCGCGCGTTCTTTGAGCACGTGGCGTTGGAAGTGCTTCTTGTTGGCGTCGATTTGAGCGAGGACGGCGCGGGAGTTCTCCGCGACGCGTCGGGAAGCGGTTTCGAGCTCGAGTCGGAGCGCCTCCTGTTCGAGTTCAGTAAACATTTCCTCCTTTTCGTTATTATCTTCTTGTCGCGACTTATCATCTAATATTTCCTCGGTTGTAACGCCGCTTTTGCTTACGCTGGGTTTTTGTACAACCGTATCGCACTTTCTGTTTTTACGTTTCTTCGAGATCGCGTTGCTGCTAAAAAAATCTCCGAGCGCTTTTCGAGCGGACGAATACGCTTCGCGGTTGGCGCGCTCGCCAAATTCTTCGAACGATGACACACAAAATGGAAGTCTTTTTCGAATAAACTCCGTTGTTTCTTCGTCCTCGTTTACTTCTTCTTTTTCATTCTCTTCTTCGCTTTGTCCTTCTTTAACGGTAGCGCCCGGGTTCGTACAATCGTCCTCCTTCTTTTCGTTCTTCCGCCACGTTTTTGTTTCACCAAACAGAGACGTGCCCTTCGGAAGGAATTCAAACACGGCAGCATTTGTTCTCGAGTCGAAAGTTGCCCGTTCAATGCGCATGTCTCGTCCGTAACCGCCGTCTTCCTCTTCTATGCCGCAGTTTCGAAACGTCTCTTCAATTTTTCGAATCGTAAACGATATCTCCCCATCATCATCATCATCTTCTCTTCCATCTTCTCTTTCTAAATCCTCGCTATCACTCCCATTTTCTTTACGCTCAACCGTAAAGAAAATCACTCTCGTCTTACGAAACGTCCCAAAACCATCCGCTCGATCGAACGCGTACGCGTCCACTCGCTTCTCGTTCTCCAAGTCAACGTAAGAGAGTAAAAGCCCGTCGTCGCGGAGATACGGGTCGTGAACCGTCACGTACTCCTTAAATCTTTCGTGCACAATTTTCGCGACGACGCTGTTCTCCTCCTCGCCCTTTTCTTCTTCCTTGAACCAAACGATCGAGATGATATCTTCGTCCGTTTTGCTTCTATTATTAGCGTCTTCGTCGTCCTCAAAGGTTTCCTCCTTCGTCTCCTTCTCCTCCTTTTCTTCTTCTTCCTCCACCGTGCTCTGCAGCGCGTACTCGTGCGCATCACTCACGCCGTGCGCAAACAACCGCCGCATCTTTTTATCGTCGTCGTCGTCGTCATCTTTTTCTTCTCCTCTTTCATCGTCATCGTTTACGTCGTCTTTTCGCTCCTCCTCCTCCTCGTCGCCTCCTTTGCTTTGACCGACACCGCTTTTACTAAAGTTGGTCAAAAAAAACTGCGACGTCTCTCGCTTCTCGTACGTCTCGAGAAGCGGTTCGAGGACGCGCGATTCCAGTCGTCTCTCTTTTTTCTTCGCGGTCTTTTCCTCCTCCTCTTCCTCCTCTTCCACGCGCCGCGCGAGCTCTTCCGCCAGACGTAAATTTGGCATGTGCGTTTGGTTTTTTTCCAAAAATGAAGCGTTTTGGGTGCATGAACCAAAAAAACCAAAAAACCACGAAGAAGCCATCTTGAGACAAAAAACACATCTCTCTTCCTCATTGTGCGCGTAAATATACACACGACGTAATAAACGATGCCGTCCGCAAAGGTTTTCAGAAACTGTGAGTAAAGAGTTCTCGTATTTCGTACTTTTTGAGCGTCGCGTCGAACGAGGCGAAGAACGTTCGCGATGGGTCTTTGATCGTCGAGAACGATTTTGTTTTGGTTGCGCGCTTTTGGGTCTCTCTTTCGCCTCTCTCGAATTGATTTGAGGGCGTGAGAAAGTGGGCAAACGCGCGAGAAAGACCGCGATGCGAACGAGATGTTGGATGAAAAGAAACGGAAATGTTCGGTTTGAATGTTTCTGCGTTCGATCGAGCGCGTTGCGTCTTCCTTTATCTCGTTTGCGTCGAGCGCGAGTGGCTTTTGCGCGCGCGTTGGTCGATTCTCATTTTACGCTTGAGGGCTTTTGTGGGTGGGAGAAAGGCGATTGGGAGGAAGCATCTGAGCTCGAACGGCGCTTTCGTCTCTCTTTGCGTACGAATCGACCGTTCGAGCATCTCGATTTCGTGAGGATCGCTTGCCGCGTTGTCGTCGTTATTAGTATCGTCATCGCATCGTTTTATCATCATCATCGTTTCACTCACCTCTCATCTCCTCAACCTTTTTTACTTCTTTCACAGACTCGAAGACTTTCTCCAAGCCGAGACGTCCTTTCGAAAAAGTCCGTCTCGACGCCGAGTTGAAGACTGTCGGTGAGTACGGCCTCCGTAACAAGAGAGAGTTATGGAGAGTCCAGTTTGCGTTGAACAAATTGCGCAACGCTGCGAGAGTTTTGCTCACCTTGGACGAAGACGATCCTAAGAGAATCTTCGAAGGTAACGCTATTTTGAAGAGAATGCGAACGTACGGTTTGTTAGAAGCGGATAAGGAATCTTTGGATTACGTGTTGGCGTTGAACGCGGAGGAGTTCTTGGAGAGAAGATTGCAAACTTTGGTATTTAAGCTCGGTTTGGCCAAGTCGGTGCACCACGCCCGTATCTTGATCAAACAAAGACACATCAGAGTTGGTAAGCAAATCGTCAACGTGCCGTCGTTTTTGGTTCGCGTCGAGACACAAAAGCACATCGACTTTGCGTTGAACTCACCGTTGGGTGGTGGCAGACCGGGCCGCGTGAAGAGACGACGCATGGCGCAAAAAGCGGCTGCCGCGGGTGGCGGTGACGACGAAGAGGAGGAAGAGGAATAAACTAGAGGATGAGAGAACAGAGAGAGAACACACATTAAAATTTCATAGAAACTTTTAGAAGAAAAATGTACGAGGAATTGAGAGCTTGTAATAAAAAGAACAATCGTATCGCTTCGTATCGGATAATAATATACCTTCTCGAGGTACCAGGTACCATACAGTGTATAAACAATGTGTGCGCTTCTCTTTACAATATCATTCTAGTATTTTAGTGCGGAACCGGGCATTTACCTCCACCGGCTGCTGCTCTCTCGGGCAACCAGTACTTCTCGTCGCCCGGTTTCGTCTTCGTCGGTCTTAAACTATCCCAATCCATCTTATCATCATCGTTTACCGTTCGCATTTCCCGCACGGTTACGTCGCATAACAACCCGTTTCGAGTATGAATAGTCGCTCCGGACGTCATTTCAACCTTGTGACCTTCCACCAACGACAAATCGAGTCGTCGTAACATGGTGGCCCAAATCGCCACGCCTTCCAAAACCGCAAACTTATCGCCCGGGCATCTTCTCGGTCCAGCACTGAAGGGAACATACCTGTACTCCGTGTTTAACTCGCTCGGTTGACCTCGGTTTAATGGGCCAAAACGCATCGGTTCAAACTCTAACGAACTCTCGCCCCAATTCTTCGGGTCTCGGTGCAAGTTAAAAATGGAGACCAAAATGTCCTGGTTTCTTGGGATGGTTAACCCGTTCAACGGCAACTCATCCTCAACCACCGCGCGTCGAGTGTACACCGGCGGTTGTGGATATAATCGCATGGCTTCGTGGAAACATCTCTCTAAATATGGCATCTTCATCAAGTCGTTGAAATCCGGATACGGTTTCGTTCCTAAAACTTCGTCCAACTCTTGCCTCAAAATTCGCAACTGTTCCGCGTTTTCCGGTTTCAACAACTCGTACGTACCCCAAGTCAAAACGCTCGCGGTAGTTTCGTGTCCAGCCACTAACAACGACAACAAATCGTCTCTCAATTGTGTCGAAGACACTTCCTCTCTCGCTGCGATCAAATATCTCAAGACGCTTGGATTGCTCTCGTTCAAGTAATCTCTCGCCCACGCCTCGGCGCCGCCCACTTTTTCCTCTTCCTCGACCATCTTCTTACACTCTTCCACTAACCGTGTCGTGACATCTCTAATAATCACCACGGCGTCTTGCGCCGCTTTTTGTCTTGGTGATACCGCTCTCAAAAACTCCTCCGGCAATCGCCACGTCGGCAACAAATCCATCGACCTCGTTTCCACTTCTTTCAACGCCGTATACGTCGCCTGAATCACCGGCGCCGCTGTCTCCAACGCGTTAAAATCATAGTTGAACACGGAAATGCCAATAATATCTAACGCGGCTTGCGAAAATTTGCTCTCAATGTTAATGCTCTTCCCCCCGTTTGTCTTTTCCATCGTCTCCACCATTTTATTCGCACACTGCCCAAACGTCCGATCGACCATCGCTTCCACGTATGCCCTGTGCAAAGCTGGCGCAACTGCTTTCCTTCGCATCTTCCAAGGTTCTAACTCTTGCAACGCGACGCCTTTTCCGAACAAAAACTCCCCAGCTTCGGCAATCGTCCCTTTAATATACTTCGATCCGTAGTTAAACAACACGTGCTTCACGCACGCCGGGTCGCTAATAACCACGTACGAAGTAATCGGCCCAGTTGGCAACAAATACACCGGTCCCGCCTCTTTCATCCACTTAAACAACGGTTGAAACAGACCACCACCTAATAATCCGGTGATGTCGTCCAACTTGGCATCCGCGACTGGAATCTCACTCGCGCCTCCCCACAGTCTGTTCAATTGCGTCATCCAGTCCGGTGCCGCCATGGTTGCCCCGGCGCCGGATTTGTTCGAGATGGCCGTCGATTCTTCCTTCGCTAAATCCACGAACGCGATGTTATCGATATCGTCTTCATTCCACGCCTCTTCTTCTGTCTTCGACGAAGAAAATGATGATGTCTCCGTCGTCTCCGTCGTCGCTCCAATCGAAAAGGAGATACGCTTCTTTGGATGATGAAAAGATGTTCTTCTTCTTCTTCTTCCAAAAGAAGAACAAAGGCGCCGCTGCTGTTGAACGTTTCGCTGAGTCACGCCAGGTGGTAACCCTAACGGCACCGACCGCATCGTCGTCGTCGTCGTCATCGTCTTTGCTTTTAATGAAAAGTCGTATTTCTGGGGATGGATATTTTCTTTATCCAAAACTCCTCTTTTGGGGAAGTCTCGTCGCCAGAATTTTTCTCTCAAAACTCTCATCAAAACTCTTTACTGAGGAGGACTTTTGACGAGAACAAAAGCTCGGAAAGAGGAGCGATTTCGACCAACGCGCGACACGAAAGAGAAGGCATTCGCTTAAACGAGCGCAAACGTACGGAAAACGAGCCCTTATTTATTATATTTAACACGCATCAATCACTCCATTTGAGAACACTTTTGGGTAAAACGACAGAATAAAATGGGAAAAGATTCGACGACGAAAACGGGCGTCTTCATCGCGTTGGCATGCTTTGGCGTGTATTTTCACCAGCTTTACTCGTACGTGTTAAGGACGACTCATAATGCGAGTTTGAACAGAAACGGGACGAAAATATCCGCGTTGAAATGGATCGATGGGTTATCGTTTGAAGCGCCGTTGATTGCGTCTTTGTTGTATTTGACGATGGTTTTCGTTGGCCCGAAAATCATGCGAAAGCGCGCCGAGCCGTTTAATCCGAAAGCGTTGATGTTGGTGTATAACGTGTATCAGACGTTATTTAACGTGTACGTGTGTTATTTGTTCGTGAGTGAAATCAAGACGAATAATTTCAAGGTTTGGGGGGAAACGTGTCGATGGAACGATACGCGAACGTTCGGCGTCGCGTTGGGGGTTTGGTTGCATTACAACAACAAATATTTGGAGTTGTTGGATACGGTGTGGATGATTTTGAGAAAGAAAGAAAAGCAAGTGTCGTTTTTGCACGTGTATCATCACGTGCTGTTGGTGTGGGCGTGGTGGATGGTGTGCTGGACGATTAACCAGGCGCCGTGCGTGGACATGTACTTTGGCGCTTTGTGCAACTCGTTCATTCACGTGGTGATGTATTCGTATTACGCCATGGCGTTGATGGGTGTAGCGGTGCCGTGGAAGAGGTACATCACGCAACTTCAATTGTTACAGTTCATGGTGGTGTTTTGCCACGCGGTTTACGTTTTGTTGTACACGAAGTGCTTGAAGATTTTACCGTATTCGCAAATGTTCGTCATGGCGAACATGTTGGTTTTGTTCGGTAACTTTTACATGAAGAGTTACAAGAACACGTCGTCGAAGCGTAAAACGAAGTAATAAACGTAGTAGAGTTGGTGGTAACCCACAAATACATAATAAAAATCATTTACAGCGTTGCGTTGAGTATTACTATTATACGTGCACTATGAAGCTTTATTGCCCTTTCTCGTCCATGGATAAAACGATATCACACTCCTCGACTTCGTCGTCGTCTTCGCACCTCACCGAGTTCTTTTTCACGGCGAAGAGAATGTATTGTCGCTCGCGTTCGCGTTTGAAATCTTCCAAGCCAACCATTTGGCATAAATCTTTGAGCTCTTGTTCCGTCCAAAACCGATTAAACGCGCCTCCGGTACCTAATTTAGCGTCCCTGAAGAAATCCGAAAACGGTTTCGTCAAATCGTCGTTGTTCAAGTTCGCGCTCGGATCGAGAAACGTAGAGGCTACGAAAGTGCCGCCCGGTTTCAATACTCTCGAAATTTCAGCCACGGCTTGCGTCGGCGAAGGCCAGCAATGCAGAGCTGCACCGGCGTGCACAACATCTACGCTACCCGTCTCAAAAGGTAAGCGTCCAACATCCGCGCGTACAAACGTGATCACGTTTGCATCAATGTTTTCCTCTCGCGCAAACTGACTCGCTTCTATCAACATGTTCTCCGAAAAGTCGCTCGCGACGACTCTCGCGAACGCCTTCGAATCGACAAACTTTCTCGCGAACAAACCAGATCCGCACGAAACATCTAAAACGACTTCTCCAAGTTGCTGCTTTTGATTTTGTTGTTGTCTTTGATTAGTATTCTCTCTGACGAACCGCATCGCGACGTCAAACTCCTTCTCCTTCCCGGGAAACCCAGCCCAGGCGAAGGAATCTCGCCAGCCCCTTTCGTAGGCGTTGCTCACAATCGGCGTTTCGAACAGAGACGTTCCGCTTAGCTTTGCCTCTCGAAACGAGTTCGCGTTTCTCGAAATCTCTAAATCTGTGTACTCGTACGCGTTCTTTCGTTCAATCGTCCACGTTTTCCCGCAGCACACGTCTTTAGCCCTCTCCTCTAAAACTCTTCGCGTGCATATCGGACACGTCAACTTCACGAACGACGACGACGACGATGATGAAGTTCTCACGTTTTCGTCGTCCTCGTCTCCCGAGGAAGAAGAAAAACCAACACCGATCCTCCTCGACGACGTCAAACGCCTTCTCCTTCCGGGATGATAAATGCTTTCGGGTGGTTTTCCCAAAGCGTTTCGAGATTTGGTTTCTTTTTTTTTATTAGGAGTACACAACAAAGCGGCCTTCCCGGACAATGATGACGACGACGATGATGATGATGATGACGATGTCGCCATGGGA
>JACLAB010006866.1_pt1 | contig 38212 bp, 35 predicted proteins | sample 8027921 | NCBI WGS metagenome assembly JACLAB01 (sample SAMN15725117, study PRJNA655200) | protist metagenome | isolation source: fluorescence activated cell sorting (FACS) single amplified genomes of... | place: USA: West Boothbay Harbor, Gulf of Maine | collected 2000-07-19 | reverse complement strand
TGGGCAGGAAAAGGAGGATCTAAGAAGTCAAGTCCTAAAAATAGAAGAGGAAAATATTAGTATATTTGTAAAATAAAAATTATAGACTTTTATAATGGGTAAAGCATTAATTAAATTAGGACAATGGATTTCGGGCTTGTGGAATAAAATTTTATGCAAGTGGAATGCGTTGTTAGTTAAACTGACAGCAAAGGTGGACTCGTGTCCAAACAAGCTGTGTAAATGTAAAAAGTAATGGAATCTAAAGGATTAGGAGATACTGTGCACAAAGCTGCTAAATTAGTTGGAGCTGATAAGGTTGCAAAAGTATATGAAAAAGTAACAGGGAAACCTTGCGGTTGTCAAGAACGAAGAGATTCTTTGAATCGTCAGTTTCCATATAATAAATAATAAAAATGGCGTATCAAAAATTACAAGGTCGTAGAGCATTATTAGTCACCCCGAGTGATACTGATGAGATACCTTCAGTAACAGGAGGAACCAATAATGGTTGTGTTCTGTATATTGGAACACCTGGGAACGTAAGAGTCAAAACAATTGGTGGAGACGATGTTACATTCACAGGAGTTTATGCAGGTCAATTTTTTCCTGTACAAGTTATTCAAGTATTTGCAACAGGAACAACAGCAGGAGAGATAGTTGCGCTATGGTAGGATGTTTTGAAACAACAACTTCACTTGGAGATATCGAAGTGATATATGAAATAGTTGAATGTGATGGCGACAGAAATTAGTGAAAATACAAAGTTTACACTTGACGCAAAAACAATAAGTCTTATTATTGGATTTACTGTTAGTCTCGCAACCATTTATTTTAGCTTAAAATCAGAAATCGCTTTGGCAATGGAAAGGCCTGAGCCCGTGATCACTCAGCAAGAGTATCAATACAAAGACGAAATTGTGCGTCAAACTATAATGATGACACAGAAAGATGTCGATGGGATTAAAGAAGACATTAACGAAATAAAAGAAACACTAAAACTTCTTGAAGAAAGACTGTATGAAATAAATTAAAATGAGAACTTTAATTCTTTTGTTAGCGATTTTTATCGGAACTCTTTTTGCTTCCTCAGAACAACCTATGAAAGATGTCTCAAAAAAAACATTACATTCAGTTACCGTATTGCAAATTAATGCAAGGTGGAATAAAAAAAATGCAGTTAATATTGATAAGCTTCGAAACTGCAACATAGAGTGGTCATACTTAGAGGATCACAATAGTAACATCAAAAAAAAGTTTACCAAGATTCCTTTTATTGTTATTAAAAAAGAAAACCAACCCATAGTTACATGGGAGGGCAATATTATGTTTGAGCCCACAGTTACTTTAGAGGAGCTTCAAGATCATATTAATAGTTATCGTTGAAAATAGGAATATAAATTATGAGAGAAATAGATAAAATCATAATTCATTGTTCTGCGACTAAAGAAGGTCAAGAAATATCAGCAGCAACAATAGACGAGTGGCATAAAGCCAGGGGGTGGAAAGGAATAGGATATCATTATGTTATAGGGCTAGACGGAATGATTGAATACGGAAGACCTATAACCGAAACAGGGGCTCATGTTAAAAATCACAACAAGGGCTCAATCGGTATTTGCTATATAGGTGGCGTAGAGCAAGACGGTGTAACGCCAAAAGATACAAGAACATCTGAACAGATAGCCACATTATTAGAACTTTTGCGTGTATTAAAAAAGCTGCACCCTAAGGCCACTATTCATGGGCATAATGAGTTTTCGGCAAAAGCTTGCCCTTGTTTTGATGCATATAATGAATACTGCAAGATATGAGTAAAGACAGAAAAAAATTCAAGGATACGAAAGTTGGAAAATTTTTGTTAGGAAAATCAGGGCTACTAGACTCTATAGGAGATGTTATGCCTGATAAAGGACTTTTAGGTATGGTCAAAAAACTTATTGATCAAGACCCAGACATTCCACCGCAAGATAAAGAAACAGCAATGAAGCTTTTAGAGATAGATATGATTGAGATGCAAGAGGTTAGCAAAAGATGGATAGCAGACATGGCAAGTACCTCGTGGCTGTCTCAAAATGTGAGACCTCTTACATTAGTATTTTTTTCTGTAGCATACATAGTTGGTTGGTACTTAGACTATGAATTGGATAGTGTAGCAGGAATACTTTCACTTATTATTGGAGCGTACTTCGGGTCTCGAGGTATTGAGAAGGTAATGGGTAACAACAAGCACAAATAACATCGAAAAAAAATTAAAGAATAATTGATTACCTTTGCAGTATTAACTTAAATATAAAATAATGAAAAAAGTAGAAGAAAAAGAGTTAGAAAAATTACAACAATTAAACTCTGATTTTGTAAATGCAAAAACACAATTAGGTGATTTAGAGATTCAAAAATCTTTTATCATCGGGAAGGTTGAAGTAATTAGAGGCGAGTTCGCTAAATTAGAAGAAGAGCTTCTTAAAAAATACGGAGAAAACTCTGTGATTAATTTACAAACAGGAGAAATAAAAGAAAAAGAATAACATGGCAAAAATTAGCAATACTTTATCATATCCGAATCAATCTCCAATTGAAGGAGCGGATTATTTAATAGGAACTGCTGCAAAATCATCTCCAATTGATAAGCAGACGAAAACTTTTACACTACAAGGTATTGCTGACTTTGTAATTGATCAAGCTTTTGACGGGGTGTCTTATAGGCTCCCCGTTTTTACCGAATCTACTTCAGGATTAGAGTCATTTAAGCTTGTAAATTCTTTAATATATCAAGATACTGCTACTGACGGAACAGATCCAACAGCTGTTGGAGGAACTACTGTTTATATTGACAACGGCTTAGGAAATGGAAGCTTAATTATCTCTGAAGACCTAACTGTAGGAAGAAACGCTTTAATTTACGGAACAACAACTCTTGAGAGTTTAACTTTTGTGAATGGAGGTATATATCTTAACTCTGCAATTTATGATTCAAATGCAAACATTGGTAATAATGAACAAGTTTTAGTTTCGGATTCTTCTGGAAATGTTACTTGGCAAAATTATCAAGGCTCAGGACTTGAGTTTCAAGGAACATGGAATGCAGATACAAACACCCCTGACCTACAAGCCATATCTCTTATTCCTGGCAATACAGGAAAGTATTGGGTTGTTTCTGTTGCAGGAACAACAGATTTAAGTGGGATTACTGATTGGGAGCCTCAAGATTGGGCGATCATTTCAGAAGATGATGCAGGAAATGTATTTTGGGCTAAGATAGATAACAGCCCTGTTATTACAGGTTCAGGAACAATAAACACTTTGCCTCTTTGGGTGGGAACTCAGATACTTGGAGACTCTTTAGTTACTCAAGATCCCGACCCGTCAACCAATCCTTTGGTTACTGTTAATGGAAACATTATAATTGGAAGCAATCAACTATCTTTAACAAGCATAAAGTCTAATGATAACTTTGAGCCTGCAGCAGGTGAAACTACAGCTAGTCAAATTACATTAAACGGACAGAACAATAGTTTAGCGGCAGGGTACTTTTTATCTACTTGGACAGGGGATACGACTACTATTGATAGTTTAACAGGCAGAAAATTAATTCAAGATATGCCAAACGGCATCTTTAATTTTGACGCTAGGATTGACCCTTTAATTGCAACAAATACAGGTGGAACTTATGCTAAATTGTTTCAGCTTACTGAGGGATATGCGAATCACAAATTTTCTATTACCCAAGACGGAGGAGATACCGCTCTAGGAAACAGAGGCCCATCTTTTAATTTAGGTGGAGTAGCTTATGCCAACGGAGCAAATGCCGTTGCCATGGGGTCTGCAACAACAGCATTTGGAAATGGCTCTTTGGCAGCTAACTTTTTAACTTTAGCAAGTGGCGGAGGAGCATCAGCATTTGGACTTTCAACTGAAGCTTCAGCTTTAGCGTCAGCTGCTTTTGGAAATAAAACATTAGCTTCTGGAGCTTATTCAATATCAAGTGGTCAAGACACAATAGCATCAGGTCAATCATCTGTGGCTATTGGTGAAAAAGGAGAAGCTATTGGGGTAAATTCATTTGTATCTGGATTTGGTGGAACAGCAAGCGCAAATAACGCTGTTAAATTTGGATTCGGTGGAACAGCAAGCGCACCAAACTCTGTAGCTTTGGGATTTGAATCTATAGCAGGAGCAGATGGTTCGGTTGCATCAGGATTTCAAAACACAATATCTCCATCAGGAGATTACTCATTTGCTTCAGGTAAGAACAATACTGTTTCAGCTGTTCATAGCGCAGTATTTGGTAATAATAATACTGTTAACAATACAAATTCATTAGCTTTTGGTACTAACAATGTTGTAAGTGGAGATTCTTCAATAGTCGGAGGAGGTGGTAATACTATTTACACAGGATTGAGCTCTGCAATTTTTGGACTTTACAATCGAATAAACGCCACTACATCTTTTGTTGCAGGACAAAACAACTTTGTAAACGCAGGAGCAGATATTTCTGCTTTATTTGGTGAAGATAATATTGCGACAGGAGGAGAGAGAGCTTTTGCTACAGGAAAAGGCAACCAAGTTCTAGATAAAAACACTTTTGCCACAGGGGCAAACAATGAGGTTTTAGCTGAGAATGCATTTGCGGCAGGCTCTGGAAATATTTCCACAGCATTTCAATCGGCTGCTTTTGGACTTTCAACTGAAGCTAGAGGAAACAACTCATTTACATTTGGAGAAAACTCTGTAGCATCTGGATTAAATTCATTTGCAGGAGGACAAATTACAAACGCAAGCGCAGAAAGAGCTGTAGCACTTGGAAATCAAACTACAAGCTCAGGAGCAAATGCATTTGCCATGGGGCTTGTCAATTCCTCTACTGCAGATAACTCGGCATCATTTGGACAACGCAATACTGCAAGTGGATTGCAGTCGTTTGTCACAGGAAATAACAATACAGTTGGCGGAAGTAACGCAGCTGCTTTTGGCCAAAACCATACTGTTTCAGGAAATCAAGGATTTACTGCAGGAGGCGCTAATAACATTACTGCATTAACAGGAATTGCTTTAGGAGCAAACAATAGCGTTACTGCAACAGGAGGAATTGCAATAGGAGCAGAAATTGGTGTTAGCAATACCCAAGGAATTGCAATAGGAAAAAATATTACACTAAATGATAGTAGTCCTACATTTGCTTTTGGATGGCAGCTATCTGATTCACCTTCCCCACAAGGTCAGGTTGTAATAGGACAGTACAACGCACCATCTACCGCTAAGGTAGTAATAGGTGCTGGAAATGGATCTACAGGATTAAATGCAATTGAAGCATATACAAGTCACATAAAGTTAGGAGCGTATGGTAGCGGAACTGTTTTAGAAAGCGCCTCAACTACTTATAATTTAAAGGTTGATGCATTAGGAAAAGTTTTTGAGGATAAAGCAACAAGCTTTTATAGTTATGTAGGTTTGATATCTCAGACAGGAACTTCAGCTCCTTCGGTAGATTTGTTTTTTAGCAGGATACCAAACCCAGGAATATTAACATGGAGTAGAAACGCAGGTGGGGATTATTCATTGACATCAACTGAAAATCCATTTACTTCTAGAACAATGGTTTTTGTAAATGGCGGTAGTGCAGAAAACAACCACGATATAGCGTGGGAAAGAATAAGCGATAGCGAAATAAAAATACTAACACATAATAGTGACAACAAATTAACTAATGGCTCACTAGAGATTAGAGTTTATCAATAAAAAAATAATATGGCAGCAATAATAACATGGACAATTTTAACAATGGAGTATGATACATCAACAGCTCCAGGTGAATTAATAGTTACATCTGCAATACAAGCAAATGATGGCATTGGGTATGCTAGAAAAGTATATCAATCTAAATTGTCTGGAGTGGTAGGGCCACCTCCACTTACGCCATATCCCGATTTGACAGAAGCTCAAGTAATAGCTTTAGTTCAGGCTGATTTAGGGCCAACTGTAGTTGCTGATGGAGAAGCTTACGTTACAACCTATTCAGCTATTAAAAAGCAACAAATACAAGATGTAGGCACACAGAGCGGATTGCCTTGGCAGCCACCTGTTGATCCCGTAGGATAAATTCCTATTAAAAATTTAATATAATGGAAATAAGAAAAATCTCAATAGGAGCAGACTATAAATCTAGTGCTATGCATTATCTTGCAGGCCAAGAAGTTTTAGGCGGTAATTATCATATACACTTAATTAAACATGACGATCAATCAAACTCAATAAAAATTTGGGTTGAGAATGATAATAGTGAAGTGTTTTTATGGAAAGAGTTTAATTCAAACATGCCTGTTTCAATTGAATATAATATAAATTTTGAATGAAATCACCTTTTTACTTCATTGTAAAACCTTACAATGGAAAAAGGTATGACAACACAAAACGAATTGGCGACATTGACTTTATTGTAAGCAGTTCAAAAGAAGATCATACCGTTTCTAATAGGTATGCTATTGTACAAGAAACTCCTATAAATTATACAGGAGAAATACAGCCAGGAGATATTTTATTGGTTCATCACAATGTCTTTAAGTATTATAACGACATGAAAGGTAGAGAGAAGAGTGGTAAAAGCTTTTTTAAAGATGATTTGTTTTTTGTTGATTACGATCAGTTTTATATGTATAAACAAGGTGATCAATGGAAATGCCATGCAGATTATTGCATGGTAAAACCTATACCAAAAGAAAATCACTATCTTAAAACACACCAAGAAGAAGAGCCTTTGGTTGGCTTAATTAAGTATTCTAATGAAAACTTAAATAGAAAAGGCGTAAATAAAGGAGATAAAGTTTCTTTTGAGCCAGATAGCGAGTATGAGTATAATGTAGATGGAGAAAAACTTTACAGAATGTTTACTAAAAATATTACTCTAATATATGACTAATAAAGAATTAAAACTTCAGATAATAGAAGCAGGACATAAAGCTGTAGCTCAGTTAATTAAGGTGGCAAAGGAAGATATAATCAAGCCTGATCCAAATGATGAGCTTGCAGCTGATAGACTAAAAAATGCAGCTGCAACTAAAAAGTTAGCAATATTTGATGCATTTGAAATATTATCTAGAGTTGAATCAGAAAAAGAAATGTTGGGGGAGGGAACAGAAAAGAAAAAAGATAATACATTAAGAGGTTTTGCAGAAAGAAGGTCAAAATAATTTATACGAGGTAATTGAAAATTATATACCTAAATCAACGATTAGCACAAAAAATAAAGCTAAATCGTGGAAATATGGCTATGATGAAAAACATGATGTAGTTATAATTTCAAAATCAGGTCAAATTGAAAATATAGTTTCTATTAATGGGTTAAAAATAGCACTACCAAAAGCTCCTCAAAAAATACATAAAAGAGACTCTTCTAAAAAAGAACAATATTGGGAAAGATTTGAATACCCAAAAGAACTATCTAGAATTAAAAGTATATTTAATTGGCACGCAGCTCCGTCTAGCCTTAAAGATAAATGGGTTGATTATATAGAGCAAGAGTTTGATAGAAGAGAAGATGGATTCTGGTTCTATAACAATGGTGTGAAAACATATATAACAGGCTCTCATTATATGTATTTACAATGGACTAAAATTGATATCGGATACCCAAACTATAGAGAAGCTAATAGAATATTTTATTTGTATTGGGAAGCATGTAAAGCTGATAACAGGTCTTTTGGAGTATGTTATTTAAAGATAAGACGTTCAGGATTTTCATATATGGGAAGTGAAGAATGTGCAAACATAGGCACTATAACAAAAGACGCTAGAATAGGTATATTGTCTAAAACAGGTGCGGATGCCAAGAAGATGTTTACAGACAAGGTAGTTCCTATATCAAACAATTATCCATTTTTTTTCAAACCTGTTCAAGACGGTATGGATAAGCCAAAAACAGAATTAGCTTATCGTGTACCTGCATCAAAGATTACTAAAAAGAATATGTATTCTGAAGAGGTAGATTTGGTAGAGGGATTAGATACCACAATTGACTGGAAGAACACAGGAGACAATAGTTATGATGGAGAGAAACTTAAACTACTTGTGCACGATGAATCAGGTAAATGGGAAAAGCCAAGCAACATATTAAACAATTGGCGTGTTACGAAAACATGTTTGCGTTTAGGTAGTAAGGTTATAGGAAAATGCATGATGGGAAGCACATCAAACTCACTTGAAAAGGGTGGAGATGCATTCAAAAAATTATTTTATGATTCAGATATAAATAATAGAAACGCCAATGGTCAAACTAAAAGCGGACTGTATTCTTTATTTATTCCTATGGAATGGAATATGGAGGGGTTTATTGATAGGTACGGAATGCCTGTATTTAGAAATCCAGACCAAGAAATTATAGATGTTTATGGGGATTACATAAATCAAGGGGCTATTGATTATTGGGAAAATGAAGTAGAAAGTTTAAAAAATGATGCAGACGCATTAAATGAATTTTACCGTCAGTTCCCTCGCTCTGAGTCACATGCGTTTAGAGATGAAAGCAAGCAGTCATTATTTAATCTTCAAAAAATATATCAACAGATTGATTATAATGAATCTCTTATAAAAGATCAATTTATTACTAGAGGTTCTTTTTCCTGGAGAGATGGAATAAAAGACACAGAGGTTATATTTAGTCCGAATGACAGGGGTAGGTTTTATATTACATGGACACCCAACAAACAACTTCAGAATAAATTTATAATGAAACAAGGATTTAAATATCCTGGAAATGAACACATGGGAGCGTTTGGGTGTGATAGTTACGATATATCAGGAACAGTTGGTGGAGGAGGATCTAATGGAGCTTTGCATGGAATTACAAAGTTTCATATGGATGAAGGCCCTACTAATGAGTTTTTTTTAGAATATATAGCTAGACCTCAAACGGCTGAAATATTTTTTGAAGACGTATTAATGGCTTGTGTGTTTTACGGCATGCCTATACTTATTGAAAACAACAAGCCTAGGTTGTTGTATCATTTCAAAAACAGAGGGTATAGAGGCTATTCAATGAATAGACCAGATAAGTCCTACACAAAGCTATCAAAATCTGAAAAGGAATTAGGTGGAATACCAAACTCTAGCGAAGATGTAAAGCAGGCGCATGCAGCTGCAATAGAATCTTACATAGAAAAATATGTTGGGTTAGATTTTTTAGGAAATTTTAGAGATACTGACAGCATGGGAACTATGTATTTTAGTAGAACTTTAGAAGATTGGGCAAGGTTCAATATTAATAACAGAACTAAGTTTGATGCATCTATTAGCTCAGGTTTAGCCGTTATGGCTATACAGAGACACTTGTATCAACCCGTTAAAAATAAATCAAAAATAAAACTTAACTTTGCAAGATATGACAATAGGGGAAGTTTTAGCCAAATTATAAGATAAATGGAGGACGTAAAAATAGCAATTAACGCTCAGGGTTTTCCAAGTCAATTTGTGTCTGATAGTGTAAAAGACAGTTTTGAGTTTGGATTACAAATAGGTCAAGCCATACAATATGAATGGTTTAGAAAAGATGGGGGTCAAAGCCGATTCTATAATCAATGGGCTGACTTCCATAGGCTGCGCCTATATGCTCGTGGAGAGCAATCAGTTCAAAAGTATAAAAACGAATTAGCAATAGATGGTGATCTTAGCTATCTTAATTTAGATTGGACACCCGTTCCAATAATTCCTAAGTTTGTAGATATTGTAGTAAATGGAATGGCCGACAGAATATTTAAGGTCAAGGCTTATGCTCAGGACGGAATGTCTTTAGATAAGCGAAGCAAATATCAAGAAGAGCTTGAAAAGGATATGTTGGCAAAACCTATAATGAAACAGGTTCAAGAGCAGATGGGTGTTAACACATTCAGAATGACTGAAGATGAAGTTCCTGAAAGTGATGAGGAGCTAGCTTTGCACATGCAGATTAAATACAAGCCTGCCATAGAAATTGCAGAAGAAGAAGCAATAAATACTGTACTTGCAGAAAATAGATATCATGATTTACAAAAACAATTGTATTATGATCAAATGGTTTTGGGGCTTTCTATTTGCAAGCACTCCTTCAAGCCAGGTTCGGGGATAGGTATAGAATATGTTGATCCTGCAAATGTCGTGTATAGTTATACAGAAGACCCTCATTTTAAAGATTGTTTTTATTGGGGCGAAATAAAGACACTACCTATTATTGAGCTTAAGAAAATAGATCCAAGTCTAACTAGAGCTGATATGGATGAAATATCCAAATACAGTCAAAGTTGGTACGACTACAACAATACAGCTCAATATTATAATAATAGTTTATTTAGCAAAGATAGCGCTACTGTGTTGTTCTTTAATTATAAGACCACGCACACATTTACATACAAGAAAAAAACAAATGCGGTTGGAGCAGAAAAAGTTATTGAAAAAGAAGATACTTTTGATCCAACGGTAGAAATGCAAGAGGAAGGGAACTTTGAAAAAGTTAGCAAGACCATTGATGTTTGGTATGAGGGGGTAATGGTTATGGGAACCAATATACTCCTTAAATGGCAAATGTCTGAAAATATGGCTCGACCTGCATCAGCTTCTCAGGAAGTTTATCCTGAATATATTGCTTCCGCACCAAGAATGTACAAAGGAGTGGTTGAATCTTTAGTTAGGCGTATGATTACGTTTGCAGACTTGATTCAAATTACTCACCTAAAAATGCAACAAGTAATATCTAGGGTCGTTCCAGATGGAGTGTTTATTGATGCGGATGGATTAAATGAAGTTGATTTAGGAACAGGGCAAGCGTACAATCCTGAAGATGCATTAAGGATGTTCTTCCAAACAGGTTCTGTCATCGGTAGATCATTTACACAAGATGGAGATTTTAATAATGCAAAAGTTCCTATTCAGCAGTTGAATAGTAATTCTGGTCAAGGAAAAATTCAGAGTTTAGTGGGTACATATAATCACTATATGGCAATGCTTCGCGATGTAACGGGCTTAAATGAAGCAAGAGACGGAGCAACACCTGATTCTTATTCGTTAGTTGGATTACAGAAGCTAGCAGCACTAAGCAGCAACACAGCCACTCGTCATATACTAGATGCGGGATTAGCAATGAGTGAAAGATTATGCACAGCTTTATCTAGTCGTATTGCAGATTTAATTCAGTATTCTGACTTTAGAGAAGAGTTTGTGAATCAGGTTGGAAAATTTAATGTTGGAATTCTTGAAGAAATATCTCAACTATATTTAAGCGACTTCGGTATATTTATTGAAATAGCTCCAGATGAAGAGCAAAGAGCTCAGCTTGAGCAAAATATTCAAATGGCACTATCTAAACAAGACATTAATTTAGAAGACGCTATTGATATTCGTGAGATAAAAAACATTAAGCTAGCTAATCAAATGCTTAAGGTCAGAAGAAAAGCCAAACAAGATAAGGAGCAACAAGCTCAACAGGCTAAGTCTCAACAGCAAGCTCAAATCAACATGCAGTCTCAGCAAATGGCTGCACAAACAGCAATGCAGAAACTTCAAATGGAGACTCAAGCTCAAATGGAGATTGAGCAGGCTAAAGCTAAATTCTCTGTAGAGAAGATGAAAGGAGAAGCTGCGATTAAGGCCGAGCTTATGCAATTAGAGTTTAATTTGCAAATGGGAATAAAAGAAGCAGAGGCAAAAGCACTAAAAGATAGAGAAGTACAAAGAGAAACAGCAAAGTCGGATAGAATATCTCAAGCAAACTCAGAACAGTCGAAATTAATTGAACAGCGTAAAAACAATTTACCTCCTGTTAGTTTTGAGTCAAAGGAAGATAGTTTGGATGGATTCGACTTAGCAGAATTTGAGCCTAGATAGGCTTAAATTTTATAACAAATTATATATTAACTTTGCGTAAAATTAAATAAAATGGAATTAAAAATTAAAGAAGTAAATCCTATTGAGGAAAAATCCGTACAGGAAGTAGAGGAGCAACTACTTAAAAAACACGAGCAAGAAGTAAACTCAGAAGTTGACAGTTCAACAGAACAAGTAAACTCAGAAGTTGACAATGATAAGGTTAGTGCAGAAAATGCACAAACCACAGAAACTCAATCCTCAGAGTTAAGTGAGGATGACGTTCTTTCATATATTAAGAATAGATATAATAAAGATATACCTTCTGTAGATGATTTGTTTACTCAACAAGAGCAAAACGAACCACTACCTGAAGATGTGTCTAAATATTTGGATTTTAAAAAAAATACAGGAAGAGGATTTGAAGATTTTGTGAAAGCAAATCGTGACCTTTCAGGTTTATCTGATGATCAGCTCCTGCGAGAGTATTATTCTATGACTGAATCTGATTTAGATGCTGAAGATATTCAGTATTTAATGGAAGACAAGTTCGGGTATGACGAAGAACTTGATGATCCAAAAGATATCAAGAAAAAGAATATTGCTAAGAAAAGAGAAATTTCTAAAGCTAAAAAGCATCTAAATGAGCTTAAAGAAACATATAGTATCCCTCTTGAGTCAAGTGGGGATTCTGTTTCTAAGGAGACTTTAGACGAACTTCAAGCTTACAGAAATTACATACAACAATCTAAAACCGCTCAAGAGGCGAACCAAAAGAAGAATGAATATTTTTTAAAGCAAACTGATAAAGTTTTTGATTCCGAGTTCAAAGGTTTTGAGTTCAATGTAGGAGATAAAGTAATATCGTATGCATATGGGGATACTCAAGAGATGAGGTCTAAACAGCTTAGTCTAGATAGTTTTGTAAATAAATTTTTAGGCGAAGATGGATTAATAAGTGACGCTAAGGGGTGGCACTCTGCACTAAGTGCAGCGGTAAATCCTCAAAAGTTTGCTCAATATTTTTATGAGCAAGGTAAGGCAGATGCTATTGGAGATGTTTCGAAGAAGAGTAAAAACATCAACATGAATGTAAGGCAAACGCCTCAAGCAATTGGCGACACAGGATTTAAAGCTAGACCTTTGTCTCAGGATAGTGGTAAAGGATTAACAATTAGAAGTAAAAAGAAATAAGTTTAAAAATTTAAAAAACATTAGTTATGGCAGTAAATGCAGTACCTGGGTTTGACTTACAACCAAGTTCAGAACAGGTTTTATTACAGACAAACTACATTACCAACTTTGACTTTTTGAATCAGTATCTTCCAGATACTTATGAAAAAGAATTCGAGCGTTATGGTAATCGTACAGTAGCATCATTTTTAAGAATGGTAGGCGCTGAAATGCCTTCTAACTCTGACCTCATTAAGTGGGCAGAGCAAGGAAGATTACACACTAAATACACAGACGTTGAGTCGGGAGCAGCAGCGGGATCCGCTACAGCCACCCTAACAATTAATGATGTACTTGTACCTGGTTCAGGTTCAATTGCTATTAGAGTAGGACAAACAATTATGTTGTCTGATAGCACAGCGGCTTCTACAAACAGCAACAAAGCACTTGTTACTGGTGTTGACACGGCCAACGGTACAATAGACGTAGCTTATTATGAAGCAGCAGGTCAGTCAATGGCTATAAATGTAAAATGTTCATTGTTTATCTACGGTTCTGAATTTCAAAAAGGAGCTGTCGGTATGCAAGGGCAATTAGAAGCTGATGATTTTATTTTCGAAAATTCACCAATCATCATCAAAGACCACTATGCAGTTAGTGGATCTGACATGGCTCAGATTGGGTGGATTGAAGTTACAACTGAAAACGGAGCCACAGGATTCTTGTGGTATCTAAAATCAGAGCATGAAACAAGACTAAGATTCGAAGACTATCTTGAAACAGCAATGGTCGAAGCAGTTCCTGCCGAAGGCGGTTCAGGTGTTGCGGCTATCGCTCAAGGTGTAGCTTCAGGTGTTGGTAACAAAGGTTCTGAAGGATTGTTCTATGTAATTGAAGAAAGAGGAAATGTTTGGAGCGGTGGTAATCCAACAGCTCTTACAGACTTTGATGCTATCATTCAGCGACTAGACAAGCAAGGTTCTATCGAAGAGAACGTTCTTTTCGTAAATCGTGAATTTGGATTTGACATGGATGACATGTTAGCTGGATTAAATGGTTACGTACCAGGTGGAGCTTCTAACGCAGCTTCTTTTGGTCTATTTGACAATGACCAGGAAATGGCTCTAAATTTAGGATTCTCAGGATTCCGTAGAGGATATGACTTCTATAAGACTGATTGGAAATATCTTAACGACCCAACTATGCGTGGTGATATTGTTGGTGGAGCTATCAATGGGGTATTAGTACCTGCAGGTTCTACAACTGTTTACGACCAAGTGTTAGGTAAAAACGCTAAGAGACCTTTCTTACATGTTCGTTATAGAGCGAGTGAGACTGAAGATAGACGTTATAAAACATGGATTACAGGTTCTGCAGGAGGAGCAGCTACATCGGATCTTGATGCGATGGAAGTTAACTTCTTGTCTGAAAGAGCTTTATGTACTCTAGGTGCTAACAACTTCTTCATCTTTACTAATTAGGAAGTAGATTATGAATAGGGGGTGGATAACCGCCCCCTTTTTTTAAATTTTAATTAAAATCAAATGAAAAAAAGTAAAAAGACGTTTGTAGACAAGGTCTACAGGCTAACCAAAGAAAAAGCTCCATTGAGCTACACAATTGCTTCTCGACATACCAAGAGAAAATCACTATTATATTTTGACGAATCCACGGGAGTTAATAGGGCAATTCGTTATGCTAAAAATCAAAAAAGCATTTTTGAAGAAGAGCAAGACGGAAATGTAATATTAGAGCCGATTATCTTTGAAGATGGATTTTTAAGAGTTTCTAAGCAAAACCAAATACTTCAAGAGTTTTTATCTTTTCACCCTGCTAATGGAAAAGAGTTTGTAGAGGTGGATAAAGAAGCTGATGCTTCTGTAGAAGTTGATAATTTAGATTTAGCATTAGATGCCCAGGTATTAGCAAGAAATTTAGATGTTGAGATGCTAGAGACTATTGCAAGAGTTGTAATAGGATTAAATATTGAAAAAATGACTTCAGCAGAACTTAAAAGAGATGTTAGGATTTTTGCGAAAAGATACCCTAATGAGTTTATGGAGTCAATCAATGATCCATTACTTTCACTACAGAACAAGTGTTCTAAATTCTTTGGCGAAGGTTTACTTGTTTTGAAAAACAAAAAAGATGTTTATTATAACTTAAAAGGAAATAAAAACAAGTTGTTGACAGTTCCTTATGGAGAAGATCCATTGTTTATTTTAGCATCGTTTTTGCAAAGCGATGAAGGACTAGAAGTTCTAAGAATATTAGAATCTAAATTAGATTAATCAAGGAGGCCTCAAAAAAAGAGGCCTCTTTTTTTTTCGTATCTTTGTACAAAGAAAAATAAAGCAGAATGTCGTTAATCAATACAGTCAGAGCTACTGTGCTTTCCATTGCAAATAAGAATAATTTTGGATATATCACTCCTAATGATTTTAACTTATATGCAAAACAAGCTCAGCTAGATTTATTTGAAGATTACTTTTATCAATATAATAGTTGGAATGTCAAGCAGAATGTTAGACAATCTGGAACAGGTTATGCGGATATTGTAAAAGGATTAGAAGAGGTTGTAGATAGTTTTTCATCAACAAAAGCTTTGTTAAATTCTTCATTAAATTTATTTGACTTACCTGAAGATTATTATTTGATTAACAAGATAAACTACTATCCTACCCTAGTTGATTCAGGATCAGTAGATTCAGTAACGCCTCCAGCGTCTACAACACTTACAGACACCACAGCCACTTTTTTAAGTTCAGGTGTACAAGCAGGAGACGTTATTTCAAACCTAACCACAGGAGAGTTTGGATATGTACAGCAGGTAATTAGTCAAACCGCTTTAGTTGGAACGCAAATATGGGATTTAGGAAATGAATATGCAATTGTAAAAAATAGCGCAATGAGAGAAATTGAAAGAGTTTCTCAAAACAAGATATTCTATTTAAACGCATCTCACTTAACTCAGCCAAGCAAACTATACCCTGCTTACGTATTGGGCGGTGCTACAGGATCTCTATATGGAAATACCATTACAGTATACCCAGACAGCATTAACACGGTAGGAACGGTTATTAGTCAATACATAAGGTATCCAAAAGATCCCAATTGGACATATGTTCAGTTGCCTGGAGGAGAGCCTTCGTTTGAAGAAACGGCTGCTGACTATCAGGATTTTGAATTACCAAAATCAGACGAAACGAATTTGATAAATAAAATCCTTCAGTATGCAGGAGTATCTATAAGAGATGCTTCGATTGCGCAATTTGGAAAGGCAGAAGAAACTGAAGCTAATAAACAAGAAGGACAATAATTATGGCATTTTTAACAGAGTATCAATATTACGAAAACAACGGAAACCTTCCTGAGGATGAGAATTGGGGTTCATATCAATACATGACTTTAGATGATATTGTAACCAATTTTATGCTCATGTATGTAGGTAATGATAAATTGATAAACAATGTTGAAAGATACAATGTGTTGTTTCATGCAAAAAGAGCTATTCAAGAATTGAACTATGATTCAATGAAGGAAATTAAGGTTTTAGAGCTAGAGGTTTGCGACACACTAAGATACGTTCTTCCGCATGATTATGTTAATTGGGTGAGATTATCATTGTATAAAAATGGTACGCTTATGCCACTTACAGAAAATATTCAAACAAATTGGAGCGATGCTTATTTGCAAGACAACAATTGTAGAATTTTATTTGATCACGATGGAAATATACTAAAACCATCGACATCAACGGTTGATTTACAAAGAATTACAGGTGGAAAGAAAAGTATTTACTTAAACAGTCAAAGTCCTTATAATAATCAAGAAGGATATTTTTACAATGGACTTTGGTATTTTGAATATCCTGTTGGAGGAAGATATGGGTTAAACACAGAAACAGCAAATCAAAATCCTACGTTTAAAATAAATAAAGCGGGCGGAGTTATTAATTTTAGCTCTGATATGGCAAATGAACTATGCGTTCTTGAATATGTTTCTGATGGAATGGAAAAAGGCGATGCTTCAAAGATTAGTGTAAATAAATTATTTGAAGAATTTATATACGCCTATATCAAGTACGTAATCTTAAACAGCAAAATAGGTGTTCAGGAGTTTATTATAAATAGGGTTAGAAAAGAAAAATCAGCCCTTTTAAGGAATGCAAAATTAAGATTGAGTAATATACACCCTGGACGATTATTAATGAATCTAAGGGGCCAAAATAAATGGATAAAGTAATATGCCTAAGATTCAAAAGAATTTTATAAAAGGACGCATGAATAAAAGCGTTGATGAGCGCCTTGTTCCACAAGGCGAATACATTGATGCTTTAAATGTTCGGTTAGGGTCAACTGAAGGCACGGAAATAGGTGCTGTAGAAAACTCTAAGGGTAATGAGTTATTGGTTCAAGTTTTATTTAAAAACGCACAACTAAGCAATCAAGCGAAATGTATTGGAGCTTACGAAGACGGAGCAAACGAAACCGTATATTGGTTTATTCATGACGAAAACAATCTTAATTCATCTACGGGAAAAGTAGATTTGATTGTATCATACAACGTAAGAACTTTCGCCTTAACATACCATGTTATTTCGACATCAATTTTAAACTTTGATAAGGATTATTTGATTAATGGTGTAAATTTAATTGGTGATTTATTGTTTTTTACAGATAATCTAAATGCACCAAGAAAGATAAACATAACAAGAAGTTATTTAGAGCCTGATGTTAATACGACAGTTGATCAAATTACAGAACAGGATATAGGCGTTATTTTAGCGCCACCACTAAACGCTCCTACAATTGAACAATTTAAAGTCGGAGGAGGGGAAAACTACATGGAAGAAATTTTGATAAGCTTTGCTTATAGATGGCAATATGAGGACGGAGAATACTCCGCTATGTCTCCATTTAGTCAGTATGCATTCACTCCAGGTCCTTTTAATTTTGATTATTCGAATTACAATCAAGAAGGTATGAGGAATATCTTCAATAGCGTTTCAATTAATTTTGACACAGGTGGAAGAAATGTAAAAGACATTGACGTAATTTTTAAATTTAGCACAAGTCAAAGTGTAAATGTCATTGAGAGGTTTAATAAAGTAAATGAAGGATGGCTAGACAATGTTGAGCAGTCTATTACATTTACAAACAAAAAAATATATACTACTCTTCCCGAAGAGCAATTGCTTAGATTATATGACAACGTTCCTTTAAAAGCACAAGCACAAACCATTATGGGTAATAGGCTTATGTATGGAAACTATGTAGATGGATATGATATTGTTAATGAGGACGGAGCTGATATTTACTTGGACTATGACTTAGAGTTAATTAGTGAATCATTGTCTGCTGATGAAATAACAGGAACTCTATCTAGTTTTACATATAGCATAGATGGTTCTAACTCAGTTAATAACGCTACCGCAACTATTGATTTTGGAGGAGATAATATAATATTAGAAGAAGGTGCTCAAATAGGTGTTGACTTTTCATTTATTAGCGCAGGATTCACAGGAGACCCCTCATATCCAGATGGTAGTGAGCCTGAAAATGAATTTGTAGAAACTTTTCTATTTGTTTTACAGCAAGATTATTCTAGTGTTTATGAAATGGCAATTAGCCCAGAGTTTATAGCAGCTGTACAAGAGTTTGTTCCTATTGCAGACAACCCATGTATAGGGAATCCTGCGGGAACGGGTGACGAGGGAACGTCTCTTACAGATACATTTGTTTGTGGCGCAGTAGCTAAAAACGGATTTTCAAAAGTTGGTTTTGGTCTAACCTCTAGTCCTCAAGGAATATTGATTGGCGCTTCTCAAGGAAGTACAGAAATAAGCTTTACTTTACCTGCTATTAAATTTCAAGAATTTGACCAAACAGTACAACCCCCTGTTGCCGTTGTTCCAGAAGTAATTGCTTATGAATATTTGCAATGCGTAAGTGCGACAGGCTTATATTCTCAAAGTTCTTCAAAAGAATCTTTACACAGCAACAGAGATTATGAAATAGGAGTTGTATATATGGATGAATACGGTAGATCATCAACTGCTTTAGTTGATACGGATAACACCGTATTTGTTCCATGCGATAAATCAATAGAAAAAAATAAAATTAGGGTAACAATGAATAGCTACCCTCCTTATTGGGCAACTAAATATAAGTTTGTTATAAAGGAATCAAAGGGGCTATACCGAACGATTTATAGTAATATATTTTTCAGAGACGAAGAAACAGGTGATGCGTATTATTTATTAGATGGAGATAATAGAGATAAAGTAAAAGACAACTCTATTTTATACATTAAATCAGACACCAATGGCCCTGTTTTAAATTGCGCATCTACTAAGGTTTTAGGTTTTGGATCTGAAGCTGAAGATTTTTTATGTAAAAAAAATGCAGACGGTAATGTAATTGAAGGAACATGTGGTCAGCCAACAGGCACATACATGAAGTTAAAGCCTTCTAATTTTGCGGCTAACAAACCTCCTAATTCTTTTGTAGAAAGAAGAGGTGGTGATGGAGATAATTATCCTATCGTTGCAGTTAGTGTTTCTTTTGAAAATCCTGATTGGGATGGAACAACTCCAGGGCAACAATTTGTAGATATAGATATTCCTGCGGGATCTTTGATTAATATAGCGTTTGACGCAACAAGATACCATAGAGGAAGCAGTTGTGGTAGTAGAAAATATGTTTATGATAAAAAATTTGTTGCCTCCACAGACTATGATAATTTACATTCTTTTATTGTAGGAGACAGGATTGACCTTACAAGTGGAATTACTTCTGGAAGGGATGACACTATAAATGTAGTAAACCAATATGATGATATAAAAGGTTTTGCAGATTACTCTGTTAGAGGACGAAATGGACAAAGCTATGTTGGTTTTCAAAGGCAAGATGCTAATAGTGCAGATGGAAGACCAAATAATAATAACTTGTTCTTTTGGTGGTCTCCAGGTACTCCTAAATGTGGCTCACCTAACAAGAGGGGGTCATATGCGGCCGTAAACATACAAATTGAAAGAGCGTCTAGTTTAACTGTTTTTGAAACAGAGCCATTAGAGGCAAATGATGAATTGTATTATGAAAACAATCAGACATTTGATATTGAAAATGGATATCATATGTCAGGAACAGGTGATTTTGATCAAGATCAAACCGCTTCTTTGCCTGCTGTGGTTGATTTATCGTTTTTTAATTGCTACACATTTGGCAATGGCGTAGAAGAAAACTTTGTTTTGTCAGGACTAACAAAGCCATATATACAATTAGGAGAAAAAGTTACCTCAGTATCTGAGGAACAATATAAGCAAGCAAATAGATTTGCCGATATTACTTATAGTGGCGTGTTTAATCAAGAAACAAACTTAAACAAGCTAAATCAGTTTAATCTTGCTTTGTCAAACTTTAAAACTCTAGAAACAGCTTACGGGCCTATAAGAAAGATGCATGCTAGACAAACCGATATACTTACCCTGCAAGAGGATAAAATATCTTATGTTTTAGTTGGAAAAAACCTTTTGTCTGATGCAGCTGCAGGTGGAGCAATTACCTCTGTTCCAGAGGTTTTGGGAACTCAATTGGCTAGAATAGAAGAGTATGGAATTAGTAATAACCCTGAAAGCTTTACATCATATGGATATGATGTTTTCTTTACAGATGCTAAAAGAAGTTCTGTAATACAGCTTAAGGGTGGTAGCGCAAAAACAGATCAGTTAGCAGTAATATCTCAAGTAGGTATGCGCTCATGGTTTAGGGATTTATTTACCTCTTCTTTTGAGACTCAAAAGTTGGGTGGATTTGATCCATACATGAACGAATATGTTTTAAGTTCTAACACATCAGTAATTCCACAACCGCCAATTGAAAGAGCTTGTGGATATACGTTGTCCTTGCAAGACACTTTCAACCCCTATGAAATTGCCGTCAACTTAACAACCATTATTGGAGATGTTCAGTTTGATTACAATGTTACGGGTCAAGTAAATATAGCTATAGAGTACAATGGAATTGAGGTTGTAAATCAGGATGTATCGGGAGTAGGTTTTGTGACTTTTACAAAAAATCAAAACAATCCAACAAATGCCAATGTTGTTATAACTCCATTAGAGAAGTCTACATATGTTATTGATTTAAATTGTCCTCAAGCAGAAACTATAACGGTAAAAGAAATTGTTATAAACTTTTCAGGAGATGCAAGTCTTACTACAACAACAAGATATAGGTGGAAACTTGGCGTAGATACGAGTCCATATAGCACAAACGTAGTGGTATTAGAAGAAGACGGAGTTTCATTATTTAGTCAATCAACAGGTCAATCTTCATTTGGAGCTTTACCACCAGAAGGATCAACTGTTATAATGGAAAGTAGACAAAATCCAGGGCAAACGTATGAGTTTGATTCAAGCACAGATAAGTTTAAATACTTTGCTTCAAATTCAAACTTTAACGAAGTAGATATACCTGCATTGCTGCCACTCCTTAATACAGCTACACCAATAACAGGAGGGCCTGAAAACTATCAAGCATCTTTTAACTACACTTCAGCTACAGATTATTTGTATTTGGTTTGGGATTTAAGAGAGCCAACTCCTATAACTTTGTGTTATGACGATTCAAGTCCAACAGACGCATGTTGTGATTGCACTCCCCCTGCAATTTTTGAATTGCTACAATGTTTAGCTCCAGGTTCAGGGTTAACTCCTTCCACGGAATATGCAACAGGTCCTATGGAAGTTGGAGATATTGTTTTGGCTCAGTCTACAAGAGGGGATATTTGTCATTATTCAGTTCAAGCCGAGGCTCCAGGACAAACAGATACAGTTACATTTATAGAGGTTTCACCTGCAGCTGATTGTACTGAAATTGCAAATCAATATACAGTAACTAACACAGGTAAAGAAAAAACGGTTTCTTACTTTAATTGTGATGGAATTAATGATAGCGAGCTTATTGGGCCAGATGCTTTTGCCGTAATATCCGCTACTGAATTTATTTCAGTTCCCGCAGGTTTAAATATTACATTTAATTCATGTGGTTGTGGAGTAACAGGACCTGAATTTTTGGCAAGCACAGACTCTCAGCCAAGCGCAACAGAAATATGCTGTAATGAATTAACAGGAACGACAGAATACACTCATGACGGAAATCCACTATCAACATACCCTGAGGTTGGAGATATTGTTTCAAACAATCAAACAGGAGCTAGTCTTAGCGCAGGGTTTTATGCACTTGGGTCTGATGGAAACAGAATAGGATATATGGAAATAGGATCATCTTCAAATGTCTTGAGTATTGATATTTCAGGATGTGAAAGCACTACTATAACTTTAACGGTTCAAAACAACATTGCGGGAGATGCAGCAGGATACACAATTGGAGGTGATGCTTCAGGAACGGCTAAAACAGCTGTGCCAGGTGCAACATCAACATTCACATCAAGTGTTACTTTAGCGCCTAATTACAGTTTTTCATCTGCTCCTGTGTTTTCATGGGCAGGCAATCCTGACTTTAATAATCCATCAAACGAGGACTTTACTCACGGATATTGTGATGAGACTAAGGTGTTGATTATTACAGCTACAGTTACAGAAAACGCACCCCCTCCATCATATTCAGTATTTATATATACTCAAGAAGGCCCTGGAATTAGCACTTGTGATGCGATAAACAATAATGGGATTGGATTTACTACTGAGTACTTTTTTGCTCAAACACCCAACAATGCACAACGGAACCCAAATTATAACGATAGGTTATACCTGTCTGAATATTTGACAGGAACTGAGCTTCCTGATGGATGGTGGACTTACGCAAACGTAGCGGGTAATCCCTCGGGATTAGCCCTTGAATATGATCAAAGCGCTACAGGGGTAGTATCCCTAACGTCAGGAACACCACAATGTCAATTTTTTACTCTCGCTATCGCTCCTGCATCAGTAAATGGATGTAGCACGGGTTGCTCAACAAGCGGATGCTGTTTTAGCGAAGATTGGAAAGACAACAATAACGTAGTTCCATTTGTGTCGGGTAATGCAGCGTGTAATGCAAAAGACACATTTCCTTATCCGACATACTATACTTCTTACTACTATAGTGCAGGACAACAACCAGGAAATCCATCAACAGGAACTAAACTATATACAAGCGCAGCAATTGATTCCCCATTAAGAGAGGTACCTACAGGTTGGTATTTGAGGAGCGGAAACAATAATGCTTTTTATTATGATCAAGCAACGGGGTGGAATGCTAATATATTCTTCTGTCCTTAAAAATTAAATTATGAGTTTATTAAATAAATATATTGATTCATCAGATTTTTTAACAGCAACAGCTGTTTATGACGATGCCAACTTACTGACAAAATCTGCAGACGGATACTATCAGAGCAATGATACATATAGGTATCAATTAAATGGAGAACTAGGACCTTCGTTTATTTGTGAGGAATGCGGTATACCTTGTGGAGGAACAATAAGCCCTCCTGGTGGTTCAACAGGGCTTTATCAATTACAATTTAACGCAGGTACAGATGAAAATGATACAGGAGCTATTTCAATATATTTTGATCCTCAATCAATTCCTGATGGTATTAGAGTGTTTTATGACGGAGTATTCTACAACAGAATTTCATCTCCTAATAATGGAAACATACAATCCACAAGTGGAGTTGCAGATGCATTTACAATATTAGGAAGCACCACAAATACATGCGTTCCTAACACTCCGAACACAAGCAACTATGCCTTTTTCGATGGGTTTGATGGAACAGGTTGGTTGCCTGGTTCTCCAACACCTCAATCAGTAACTATAAATAGCGGAGATGATGTTAGAGGGGGAGCTAGTCAGAATAACTTGTTAATCATTCCTAAACCCAACAGACTTCCAGGGCTTGTTACCATTCAGGTGTTAGGCCCTTGCGCAAATACGGCTTGGGATATAGATGTTCGATGTCCTGCTGCTTTGCCGTCTTTTCAAGGAAGAGCAATAGGTAGTTCAATAGCATGTGCATCAACTAATGCTACATATTTTTTTGGTAGATTTATAAATGAAACAGATCCCTATCCAGTAGTTAACAATCCTGTCTTTTTAGATCGTGATGGAGTAAGCAGAGCAACTGATCAAAACTATATAATGGATAACAATCAAGTAATAACAGTAACAAATGGTGTTGTAAGTAGCATAACTACTTGTGATCCTACATAAAATATAAATTATGCCAGAGAACTATACATTGACATACAGCGAATCTGTAAAAGGATGGCCTTCTTTTTACAGCTATTACCCTGATTTTATATTGGCCATGAATCAGTATCTTTATACATTTAAGGGTGGTAATCTTTATAGACACAATACAGGCGATGTTAGAAATCAATACTATGGTGTAAACTACCCATCTACGCTTACAGGTGTATTTAATCAAGAGCCTACAACTGTAAAAGTTTTCAAGACCATTGAGCTTGAAAGTGATGATTCATGGGATATTAACTTGACAACAGATCTTGGTGCAGGATTCATGTCAAATACTGATTTTGTAGAAAAAGAAGGTAGCTACTTTGCGTATATTAAAAGAATAACAGATTCTAAAAACCTATCCCTAAGATCAACTCAGGGTGTCGGTAGAAACCTTAATTCAACAGGCATTTCTCCCAACCCAATAACTATTGAGTTTTCTTCAAAAGTAACTTCAATGATTTCAATTGGAGACGATGTTTATTATAGTAATTTTATAGGACCTAATCCAAATGACTTTTCAGATCCTATAGAGATAGGGCCTATAACTGAAATATCAAGTGACAGAAAGACTATTGTGGTAAATCCAACTGCATTAACACCAGGTCAACAAGTGCCTGTTCAAGCTTATATATTAGCGTTAAAAGACCCTGTTGCTGAATCTTATGGTGCAACTGGATACTTTATGGAGTTCAAGGTAACAAACAATAATACAGACGCAGTAGAACTATTTACTGTCGATTCAGAAGTCTTCAAAAGTAATCCTTAGTTTTTTGTATCTTTGCGTAAATGGAATTTACTATAAGAAAATTAAATAATAAAGATTATGAAACCATTTTGCTAAAGTGGTGGAAAGATTGGAGATGGACACCCGTACCCAAAGATTTTCTTCCAGATAACGGCAAAGGCGGATTTATAGTTTACGACAAAGACACACCTGTTTGCGCGGGTTTTATGTATGTAACTAACTCAAAAGTAGGTTGGTGCGATTGGATTATATCCAACATAGAATACAAAAACAGGAAGAAAAGAAAAAAAGCGTTGTCGTATTTAGTTCAAACACTAAGTCACACGCTAAAGTTAAGTGGATGCAAATATGGGTATGCATTACTAAAACACGAATCTTTAATAGAGGTGTATGAAGATAATGGATATATAAAAGCAGATGCTTATAACGCAGAAATGATGAAATTATTATAATATGGCAGCATTTACAACAATAGCAGCAGCAACAGTAGCAGTAGGTGGTTCAGCTGCTAAAGGTTTTTTAGCAGGAGATGCAGCAAAGGTTGCAGCTCGTGAGGCAGGTCGTCTCGAAATAAAACAAGAACAATTACAGCAAGAATCTGTTGCTCGATTAGAACAAAACTTTTATGATGCAATAAGGGCTACTACTGACATTTACGATAAGCAACTTCAATTAGCAAACGTACAGGGATCTCAATTGCTTGAGGCAGCTCAAGAGGGAGACCAAAGAGGTGTAGCTGCAACTGCAGGAAAAGTAAAACAAGTTCAAGACGTAGGAACAGGTGCAATTGCAGACAAGATGGCTATGCAAAAGCTTAATATTGACATGAAAAGAGCGCAAGCAGATGAAACAGATGCAGCTCGAATAGCAGCTCTGATGGATGATAGAGCAGCAGCAGCAGGATTAGAAGCAAAAGCAAAAAGAGCTGAAGCAGATCAATTAGAGGCAGCCTCTACGGGAGCTTTTATTGATGCAGGAGTAAGTGCTTTGTCAGCAGGGATTAGCGCTTTTGGTGGTGCAGAAGGTAGAGCTGTAGATTCTTTAGTAGGATCTGGAGAGGCAGCAAGTAAGACAGAGGCACTAAAAATGGTTGAAGGGTTAGATAATAAATATTTAAGAAAAATAGCTAAATCAGGAACAGTAAGTGGTCTTGCTTCAGCAGCGGGCTCTAATGTAAGTCCTTTGCCTGCAGGGGTTACTCCCGCTCAACCTTCTTTTAATTTTGAACTTCCAGGTCAAGGACCTCAAATTGTTGGTGCGGGATTAGGAGATTCATTAAAAAACCTAGGGCAGCAAGCTACAAACTTAGTAAACTTTCAAAAAACAGGAAGTGTTGGCGGAGACCAACAATTAGCAGATCCAAACAACCTTGCTAATCTTTTTGGAACGTTAAATAACCCATTGGATTTAGGTACGCTTTTTAAAAACTTTAAATTTGGTGGATCTCAATAACAAATAAAATATGGCTAACGCATTACAATCAACAATGGCTGCGGTTAACGCAGGTTTTATAGGAAAAAATCCTTTAGAAGGCAAGTTAGCAGCTATTGACAAAGGTATTATAGGTGTTCAGGCTTGGAAAGCTAATATTGACAAGCAACGCCTTGAATTAAAACAAAATACCGCTAAACAAATTAGAGAAGCTGAACTAAAAGCTTACGAAAACATGCCTTCTGATGAAACTGCTCAGGCAAAGGTTTTAGAAGGTTTAGCAAAGTATAAAAATCAAATGCTGACGAACGAAAGATTGGTTCGTAATGGATCAGTTCCACCTGAAGAAAACCTAATCTTTTTTGAAAACGGAAAACAAAGCTTTGATATATTTGCTCAAAACGTATCTAATTACGATAAAGAGCTTGAGTTAACAAAGAAAAGAGCTCAAGGATATACAGATCCCGATACAGGTGAGTTTGTACAGCCAACTTCAGGAGAGTTAGAAGCTGCAATGCAGAAAATTCAAACAGCTATTGGAACATTATCAGGTATAGACATAAACTTTAGTGAAAGGGGAATGGGTCAAATAGACTTTTATCAAATGGAGGTAGACCCAAAAACTCATACATATAGACCAAAAGTTGATGAAAACGGAAACAAAATTCCTATCAAAGGTCAAAGCAACATGAGTGTTCTTGCCTTAAAACACAAGGCGAATGGTCGTGCTGATAGAGTTAATGTTAGTGGCTTAACAGAGACTTTTACTAAAAAAGGTTTAGCTAGTACATATGATGTTATGGCAACAGAAGGAATAATGGTTGGAAATGTTGTTAATGACCTTAGAAATAATCCAGATAGAGCAAGTATTCTTAATAACGCTGTAGCAGCTGACTCTTCAGGAATACAGCAAGTCGCAAGTATACTTAGTAAGGACAATGGCATACCAACAGAATATGTGCCATTCAACGAATGGGATATGCTGAGTGACGCAGATAAAAATGAAACAATTGAGATAACTATTCTTGATGAAAACATGGAAGAAAAATCTGTTAATGTTAAAAAATACGTCAGAGTAGCAGCAGCAAATGAAAATAATGCCATTGTTCCTGAAATGGACGAAGACCAGATTTCCGCAGCTCAGGGTTATTTGCGTAAAAGCTATGCAGATGCGCTTCAAAGAAAAATAACTAAAGGAACTAAAAGAAGTGAGTTTGATCAAAACACGCCATCAAAAGGAACGGCTAGATCTCAAAAGGATGATGGAGCTAGAACAATTGCTGCACTTAATAACCTTAGGGGGGCAAAAACAGGACAGGATATGGAGTTGGCGATTCAAGAGCTTTCTGGATTATCAGGCTTAGCTTATTCAGGGGTTGAAGAAACTGTAAAAACGGTTTCTGTTCCTGACGGAAAAGGAGGGTTTGAAGAAAAAGAAATAGTTACGGGTGTAACTCTTGACTTTGATGGTCAAATCATACCTGTTGAGTTTGGTGAGATAGTTACGGACTCGGAAGGAAGAGATATATTTAAACAAAGTAACGCAGAGGATTTTGTAAAATCTAACTACAAATTCTTTAACAATGATGGAGTTTCTGCAGACATAGGGTTTGACGAGTTTAAAAGACGAGGAAACACTTTATTTCAAGATGTTTCTCAACCAGGGTTAAACTCTAGAAAGAGAAAATATAAACAAACTAAAAACGTAACCCTTGCAGGCGAATATAATCTTGGGGGAACCAAAACAAGTTTAACTACTCAATTAAGAAACGCCTTTAATAAAGCCGACGAAGCGGCTGTAGAAATTGCAGGATTCGGAGCAAACAATGACGTAAATGCTTTGGCTAGTGGTATAGAAGCCGCAATAGGTAGTGCGTACGATGCATCAGGATTATCAGTTCCTCAAGGATTTGATGTTACAGCTAGTGGTGGTGATGTAATAATTAGCGCTATAGACTCAGAAGGAATTAAAGTAACAGAGACTTTAAAAGACATAGATGAAGCAGTTAGTGATGCAGGCCCTGGACTAGTAGAGGGTGCTGTTCAGTCGTTTTTGAATAAAATGAATCAATAATATGAATAAGTACAAAACTCCTGCGGGAAATACATATTCTGAAGATGAATTGAGAGCTAAGTATGGTGATCAGTTTGACTCTTTGGTTGCTGACGGAACTTTGGTTTTAGTTGGCTCAGATGAAAAAAAAAATCCAAGCGACACCTCAGATTCAGATTTGGAAGTGGAAGTTACGGAATCTACTACAGAAACGGAAGAACAACCTGGCTCTTCGGATTCTTTAAATCCAATACTAGCAAATAAGAACTCTTTATTTACCACTCCTGTCGGAAATACTTATAGACAAGAGGAGTTGTTGGAAAAGTATGGAAACGACTTTTACAATTTAGTAAATGACGGTACACTTACCCTATCAGAAAACCAACCTGAAGAAAATGTTCTTGTAGAAGAGGAGGATACTTTTGATCCAAACTCAGAGGAGGTTCAAAATCAAGTGCTTATAGGAAACAAAAACTTAGAGCTTCTAAACTCAGTTGGATACATTGAGGCTAATGAAGATAGTCCTCTTATGGATCTAGTAGAAAATCTTAATGTAATGGCAGAGCTTCCGCCTTGGCAACAAGAAATGATGGCTAATAAAGAAAAGTCATATAGAGTTAAAGATGAAAACGGAGAGTTTGTTTTCAAAAAAGCATCAGAGCTTCCAGAAGAAGTAGTCGAAGCAATTGAGTTTTACAAAAAAAAGACAGATGAGCCATTACTTCAAAAAACAGGCTTTGGCTATACAAACTCAAAACGAGCTCAAACACAGCTTACAGAAGATGAGGAGCAAGACGAGGGAGGAATTGACAATAACATATTTCAAGCAGCAAACGTAAACAAAGAAGACTATTTGAAGTGGAAAAAAAACAACACAAGAAAGGATTCTGCAGGTTATAGATTCTTCAAAACACTTATCACAAGTGATGAGGGCGATCAGTATGAGAAAGAAAAACAACAGTACGAAAGAATACAAGGGTATAAGGCCTCTCTTTTAAATGATATTACAGTAGATTTATCAAGAATTGATTCTGCGTTAGCTCTTGCTGCAGATCCAAACGAAATAAAAGAATTAAAATCTCAAAGAAAAGGACTAGAAGAGTCTTTTTTGAATACAGCTATTGAGATGCGGGGTGTTGCAGATTTATTCCCTGCGTATAAAAAATATGAAGTAGATAGAGATTTAGAAGCAAGAAGAGAACTTTATAATGCAGCTAGAGAAGGTGGTGGAGAAGAAGCGAGTGTTGGCTTAAAAATCATAGGCCAAAACGTTGGTAGCACTATATCTAATTTTGCTGCTGATTTTTTTGCATCAATTCCAGAATTTTTTGATCAAAGATTGTATCAAACGGGTTATGAAAAAAAGGGAGTATTAAAAGGTTTATCTGAACTGCTTTCGGATTCTGCTGATCATATAGATATGGAAGGGTTATCGCCTGTAAGCAGAAGAACTTTTGTTCAGGGGAAACCCGTGTTATACAAAGGAGACGAATATTTTGTAGATAGAAATGGACAAGTATTTGACGGAAAAACAAATGTCCTTGTTAACGACATAATTAATCCAAAAGAAGTATCTGACATAATAACAAGGTCAAAAGACGTAACAGAAGAGGTTACAAATTGGACAGCGGGATCTTTATTGCAAGGAGGCACTCAGACAATAGCAAACCTTTATGCATTAATTAAAGCTGGCGGAAAGACAACTAAAGCACTAGGCCTAAAAGGCCCTAGAGCAGGAGCTTTTGGTATGGGTATATCTTCATATGCAAGTAGCCTTACGGGTAGTGTAGAGGATGTTAGAAGCCAATTGGTTGCTTCGGGAATGTCTGAAAATGAGGCCACAGATATAGCTATTAACGCAGGGAATGCAATTGCATCTTTAGATGGTATATTTTCATCATTAGCAGGATCAAACACAAAACTTTTGACAGGACTGCAAGGTGTAAAACAAGAAATCATAAATCTTGCAACAACAAAGGGTAAGAAGTTTACAGCTAAGCAATTAAAGAAAAAAGGGTTAGAGTTAGTTAAAGAAAACGCAAAAGAATTAGGTATAGAAGAAATACCTGTTTTGCTTAGTGAAAGAGGTATCAATTATTTAGTAAACCAAAGTATAGGCCGAGAAGTTCTAAACCAAACCGTCACTAAAGCTGATCTTTTAGAAACAGCCGTTCTAACTATTGGAGCAACTTCTACTCTTGGTAGTAAAAAATTACTTAGTGGAAACAGAAGAGCTGACTTTGTTAGAGTTATTGGAAAAGATATAGATAATCTTCAGGAAACTCTCAATGAGTTAGTTATAAATAAAGAGCTTACAAAAGACCAAGCCTACAATGCATATAATGAAATATATAACATGCAGGCAGGTGAGCTCAAAACAAAAGGAACTATACTAATGTCTCAAAACGTAGAGGAGGCAGCAGATCTTTTGACGCAAAGAGAAAAGTTAACGCAACAAAGAGAGGGTTTAGAAGGACCTCTAAAGGAAGATATTGATAAAAGAATTACAGATGTTGATGAGCAGATAAAAGCACTTAAGGATAGAGATGTAAGTGAAGCTCAGGCAATCATTGATAAAGAAAATAATGTAGAATCTAAAACAGAAGAAGATGCCAGTACGGAGCAAAGCGCAATGGAGGAAACTAGCGCAGACACAACCAAAGATACTGAAGAAGTGGTTGAAGGAGTACCCGACACAGTACGAGAGTCTACCAGAGAGACTGACACCGAAGTCCAAACCACTCCTGACCAAGAGGCGCAGACAGAAATCAATTCTTTAACTGATACAGAGCAAGACACAGAGATGAGTGTGAACACAGATAGAGTTAACTCTATTGTGGATGGAATCATCGAAAAGACTCGAGGACGAGGTAAGAGAAGAGGAGATAAAGACAATAGATTAGCAGAGCAAAAAAACGCTTTAAGCTATTTAGAGGGATCACAGGTGTTTAATGAGCAAATGAATGATAGCGAAAGAGAAGCTGTTGTTCAGGATTTAAACAAGAAACTTGGATTAGAGATTCCATCTCCAACCAAAAGACAAATAGACGCAAAGAAAAAGAAGGATAAAAAGCTTGTAACAGTTGATGAGTCTGCAGCCCTAAAAGACCAAATAAAACTAGAGGCAAAAGCTGCTCGTGACGCAAAGAAAGACCAAACAACTAGAAGAAAAGCTTTATATGAGTCTATAAAGAATGTTAGAAAGATGGGCAACATCAGTCTTAACAAGGCTAAACAGCTTATAAAGCAGGTTTCTACAGTTAACCTAAATAACGCTAAAAAAGTACAAGAGGTTATAGACTATGTAGAAAATGCAGCCAACAATGCTGAGTATGAGGCAAAAGTAAAAAAAGCAAAAGCCATTCAAAAAGCCATAAAGAAAAGCGCTAAAGGTAAAGAAGCGACATTGTCTGATGCAGCATTGCAGTTTGCAAAAGTAAACCCATCTACTGTAACTGATATTGATGCGTATCTTGAAAATGCACAATCCGTAAAAGATGGTCTACAAAAAACAAAGAAAACTAAAGGAGGTCTCAAAGTAGCCAAACCTTTTGATGTTGCAAAAATTGATCAGTATAGTAAAACTGAAATAGAAAACGAAGCCAAAAAGAACTTTCAGATTGCAAAAGAGTCGTTTGAGGAGCTCACAGGAACAGATCCTGGTGATCTTACATTAGAACAAATAAAAGACGTTTTAAACACCTACGAAACAACTCCTGAAAAAAAAGCAGATTTTGAAAAAGAAAACGCAGAAGTAATTGATAAGGCTGTAAATAACGCCTTTAATAACACTAAGATTAATATTAAAGGAAGTATTGAGAGTGGAGACTTGCAGTTAGATGGTGAAAAGAAAGCTTTGATTAGAGGCTTTTTGAATATGGATTTAAGTGTGTTTAATACTTCTCAAAAAATGGCTGTATTAGATGCGATTGTAAACTTTGAGATGAATCAGTCTACAGGCGGTATGCAATCTATATTAAGCCAATACAAGGGGGATAAAGGAATGAAGACCTTGAAAAAGGACGGCATAAAATCTATAGAAAAAAGCAGATGGCTAGGAAGAACCTGGAATAGACATATAGCCACTCTTCCAAATGTATTTGACCTTATGTTTAAATCACAAGCAAAGGCCAACAAAGTTATGAAGGAAATGGGCTTTACAGACCTTGTAAATGGAGCTAACAAAGCCAACAAACAAGCCTCTGTGGTTGAAAAAGACTATGCAAAAGCTTTTGATAAAAAGAAAATGCGTGAAGGAAAATACTTTGATGAAAAAAATGATATCGAAAGAGGTATTTTAGCTGAGGTTAGAAGGGTTGCTCCTGGAACTGAAGCAGAGCAACAAGCTGAGTTTGAAACAAGTAAAGGGTTGGTAAAAGAAACATATGAAAGATTACTTAACAGCAAAGATCCTGCAAATCAAAAAAAGGGCGAGGTAATAAAAGAGGTTTATGACAAGGTATTAGCTGACGCTAAAACTATAAACGATGTAGAGAGTAAAGTTGATCCTGTAAATCTTGAGGGTGTAAATTACATTACTGAGGTTTGGGCTAATGAGTATGAGGCGTTAGCAGACACATCCTTGAATATATACAACAGAAACTTAGGAAAAGACATAAACTATACGCCTAGAAGCGTTCAAAAGCTTCAAGCTGAAGACAAGCCTATAGATATTACAGAACCTGCATTTAACCCAGATATGCAGAAAAGAGGTGTTTATGACAAAGAAACAGGAGTAATTAAACCAACCACTAAACCTAAAACACTACCAAAAGGAAGAGTTCTTAATTTAGGGTTTGACAGACAAAACCTAACAAATTATAAGGCAGCAATGACTGATGTCTACACAGCTCCATCAATACAACAAATACAAGGGGCTAGAGATTCCGATGCGTATAACGATGTTTTGCCAAATGAAAACTCAAGAGAGGTTATTCAGGATAGAATAAATAATTATGTAGCAAGTATTAGAGGTGTGACTCAGTTCGAAAAAGAACAAAGAGAGAATAAGGTGCTTGTAAAAGCTATGGATAAGATAGCTACATTTGGTGTTGTTAGGGCGTTAGGAGGTTTAACTCAGCCGTTCAAGCAAATGGTTCCTATTTTCAATACAGCAGTAAATGCGGGTGTTGTAAACACATTAAAAGGAGTTCAGTTAATTACACAAAAAGAAGTAAATGATGCTATAAACAATTCAGGAATGCCTATTGCAAATAGAGGTGTTCAGTCTCAATCAGACATAGAATCAGTAGATAGTAAAATTGACAATGTTACTAGAGGAATAGGAAGCAAGATTGTAAAGAGTTTTGATAACGCAAATAAAAAGCTTTTAGATGCTACTCTTGTAAAACCTGATGTTGGAACAGCAAGAGCTTCTTTTATAGCGTATTACATAGAAGCAGAAGCAAAAAAAGGAGTTCCTTCTAACGAAATAGATTGGACTAAACCATTAAACCAAGAGTCATTAAACTTTGCTCAACAACAAGTAGATAGACAACAAAACGCTTCAGATCAAAATCTTCAAGGTGGATTGTTTACGAGTCAAAACTTTACAACTCAGTTTATAAGAAAGACAGCATTTCCTTTTGCAAATTTCCTATTAAACCAAAAAACAAGAATGTACGCAGATATTAATACTTTAATAAACAATCCAACAGCTCTTCCAGGTGATAAGAAAAGAGCGGCCAAATCTTTAGCAGGATTAGGAGTTGAGACAGCTGTGTTTAATTTGTTAGGACTTGGAATATCGTCTATGCTTGCACAGGCCACTCAAGCTATTGTTGGTGAGGACGAGGATGATAAGAGACCTCAATGGGAAAAAGATATGATAGCTAGAGAAGAGGGTGATAAAAGAATTAGAAATCAGGTTAGAGGTAGACTCGGCAATGTGCTAAACGATGTAATCAACCCAACTCCAATAACAAATGATCAGGTTTTGTCTACAGCTAACGCTGTTATAGGATTATTTCAAGACGGAGAAAAAGATGGAGATGCATTTAAGTTTTTTGCAAAAACCGACAAAGGAATGTTAGAGCAATTAGGTGTGTTGGGTATTGGAGGAACAAAAGCAAAGCAGTTAGTAGAAATGATAAAAATTTCTCAAACAGGAGAGTTTAAAAACTACTATGGATCAACGACAAAGCTTAGCAAAAGCGCGCAAGAAAAAGTGGGGAATACTGCCATTATTTATGCGTTACATTTAGCGGGCGCTATTCCATTCTCAGAAGTTGGATACATGTCTGAAAGAGCTCTAAGAGACATAAAGAAAATGAAGGAAGCTAAACCTGAAAAGTTTAAAGAAGAAAAAGACACAAGAAAAACTTTAGAGGATGTTGGAAAAAAGAAAAGGTCTAAAATAATTAAATCTAGCAAACTAGGAAAAGGCAAGCTTTAATCTTTTTGTCCTAATATTCATGACCCCATTCAAAACACAAATACCATTTTAGCCAAGCTATAGCTATTTCACGGTTGCCATACCAAATCTTATCCCACGTAATTGTTATCGTCGGAAGTAAGAAAAAGTATGTTGCATTTATTATTAGTCTAATTTTCATAAATAGTAGCTTTATTAATTATTGAAATTAGTGCTAAAATATCATCTATATAGTAAAATTTAATACTATCATCTTCAAACACTTCAACATACCAGCCTTCTTCATGCATTTCATCGCTGGCGTTTGATATTAAACTAAATGAACCGTTACCAAAATCGTATGTGTAGTAATGAAATTTTTTGTCTCCGCTCTCTTTTGCAGATACATTAACTCTTTCAAACCCAGCTTTAATTAAGTCTTTTTCAGTCATTTTATTCTGCGTTTATTAGAATGCTCTTGCAACTAATAACATTCCGTATAAAACTCCCGATGACATTGTCAGTACCATAGACCATACTAATACAGCCAACCAATTTATTTTCTTCATAATTTATTTTATTTTAAATAGTTCGTAATTTGAATTTTTAGTCTTAAATTTAATGTAATCATCTCGCTGCTCTACAATCTCGGTAATAAAGGTTGTCTGCCATGTAAATGAATTTGTAAACGGAGACATAATTAGTGATAGTCCAGGTGCTGGAAGAGGATGATTATTCTTATATGTACCATCTTCATTCCACTCTAACCATTTAATGTCATTAGAGTGTTTAGTTAAACCGTCTCGCTCTCTTACAAGTCTCCAATTTAATTTAGAAAAATCTAGATTTCCAAAAGGATCGGATCTGTTGTATTCTTTATTCATAATTAAAATATGTGTGTTAATCGAGCAACTTGTCCGTGTTGTTTTGAATGAATAAAACCTTCAATAGCTTTAACCCCACCAATACCGTATCCATTACGATGATGCCAGGAATCTGTTCCGCTTGGTGATCGTAAGCTTTCTACAGTTATTCCATGAAAGTCTTTGCTTGTTTTGTGGTGTACATGGTGAGTGTACACATACCTGTGTTTTGTTTCAGCCCACTCTTGAGCAAACTCATTAGCCATTATAAGTGGCAAGTCAGGAATCTTAGCCCCATCCCCATGTGTAGTTCCGATAAGGTTTTTGTCATACTTAAATGCTTTCCTGTGCGCTATCGAACAATCAAATGTTATGTTCTTGCATTTTCTAAACCAAGACTGTATTGAATCAGAAAGCATAAATCCTGACATATAATCGTGATTACTAGGGTTGTAGACAAAGTGCACATCAGCTACGCTAATCAGCATTTCAAGTATATCAACATAAAGTTTTTTAGCTATCATAAAGTTTTCATACCACATACCATCTGTATCCTGTGGAGTTCCCGCTGTAGTAGCTCTTTTAGGTGTATCAACGTGAAGTATGTCGTTTCCTCCAACAAAAAGTATCTTATCTATATTAAATCCTTGAGCTTTATTTAAAATACCTTCAACACCTTCCTTAACTCTTTTTACAGCAATTTGCGAATTGTATTCTTCTCCTGTTTCAAAGGCAGAGCAAAGCTTGCCGATGTGAATATCAGCAGGATCAATTACAAGTAAGTGTCCTTTGTTTAGTTTCTTGCGCTTTATTTTGTGGTATTTAGGCGAGTGTTTATCCATCGCCTTGATGATGTCGTCTCTCAGTTCTTCTGGAGATACACCTTTGTTTTTTACATGAAGAGAAAAGTGTTTACCTTTATACCAATAGTGATTTACTTCATCCATTGGGATGCCTGAGCTTTCACATTCTTTTTGAAGAGCTCGGTGTTTGGCAATTAATGCATACTCCTCCTCATTTAATCGAGGTCTATATTTCATCGTCTGCTAGTTTTTGTGTATCCCTTAGAACTTGATGTAGCTCTTTGATTGCAACTCTTAGAGCGTCATTATCTTCGTCCATCAAGGATTCGTAAACATCGTCAGTCAATGAATTGATTTGCTTCATCAAAATATTGATGAAGTTGATCGAATTGTGGTTGTTTTTTTGGATAGTCATTCATTGATTGTTTCTTACAAATTATAAATAATAAATAAGAAATCAATAAAAAGTTATTAACCATCCATGTGATATAACAAACTTTTACCCACTTCCTTATCAATCTTTGAAATAGCCCTGTATATTGATCTTGAGCGTTTTTTTGTGTTTTCACGCTCGGTTTTATTGCTATCTGTACCCATGTTTGTGTACATCGTGCAGTCTATACGCAAAAGCTCGTCTATTTTTTTTCTGTTTGACCAAGATTTAAAATCTAAAATCTTGTCAATGTCTTCATACTTGTAACTCATTTTCTAATTTTTGTAATGTTAATAACTCTTTTTCTAGTGATTTCATTTGCGAAACAATTTGACCCATTCTTTCGCCCCTACCCCCTATAAGGGCCATTGCTTCATAATACTGTTTGCTGAAGTTTTTGTCGTATTCTACAAGGGATTTGCCGCTTTTATATCCGTGCATTACGGTTGCGTGATCCTTGCCAAATATAGCCCCTATTCTATGGTAGGTCATAAGATACATGTCTCTAAAAATAATATACGCTATGCTTCTTGCGTCAGCATATTCTCGTTTTCTAGTTGGCAAAAGTATATCTTCTAAACCTGTTGCCATTGACACAGCCATCAATACTGATTTTTCTTGTTGATTTAATTTAATTTTCTTTGGTGGTTTCATTTAATATATCGCTTAAGGTTAATATAATCTAAATATTTATCTACATCTATTTGCTTAATATCTATGAGCACTATAGGCGAATGTTCTGTTTCTCTAAAATAGTCTACCAGGAAGAAAACAGGCTCACCATTACTATCATTTACATGCCCTGCAATGTTTTTCATTCTACCCTTGGTGTGGCCTAAGCCAAACATCTCATCTATTTTGGCTGCTATCCTTACTGATACTCCGTTTTTAAATCTGTTGATTTGTTTGATAAAATACTCATCTAATTCAAACTCCTCCTCTGTATACTTCTGTTTCAATTCCATGTTCTTTAAGTTCTTTAATTCTATATTGTTGTATTGCAGACACCTTGCCTGCGGGTTTTTTAATCTCAGAAAACAAGACATCTGAGTCTCGAGGTATTGCTATTAAATCAGGTATGCCATTTTTGTTGGTCTTAATCAACTTAATAACATAGTACCCCTGAGCTTCTAGCTCCTTAATTCTCTTTGCTTGTATCTGCTGTTCTGTCATTAAAATTTATTTAATTCTTTTATCGGAAGGATAGTTGCATTTGCTTTTTCGAATTTAAACTTATCAAAATCAGTTCCTTTAGAAACGAAAGTTCCTTTCTCAAAAAACTCATCACAAGGAATCCAACCTAAA
>JACLAB010007401.1_pt1 | contig 38270 bp, 69 predicted proteins | sample 8027921 | NCBI WGS metagenome assembly JACLAB01 (sample SAMN15725117, study PRJNA655200) | protist metagenome | isolation source: fluorescence activated cell sorting (FACS) single amplified genomes of... | place: USA: West Boothbay Harbor, Gulf of Maine | collected 2000-07-19 | reverse complement strand
TGTGTAGATACCAGTAAACGGTTTCATCCGAGTCATTCAGCATTGAGAAGTAATCATTCCCTTCACTATCAATATACCACTTCTCTATCGGATAGACCCTACCTTTGGTCATACCCATCCGTTCAAAGTTATCAGTCAAGCACTTCACGTAGGATTTCTTACTCATATATCATTCCTCCTTTGTAATTTAGATAGAACGCGTCATCTCTTTGATCTGTCCAGAATACGCCCCAGACTCTTTGCACCATTTCTCTAGCTCACGTTCCGCTTGCATCCGTCCTGCTGCCTTGATCATGACCTCTTGTTGAAGCCCGTCCAGTGTAACGGATGCAGAGTATTCGAGATAGTCTGGACCGGACTTTAGATAGGATGGTTTTTGGTATGACTCGTTGATACATATCATTGGTTAGTCCCTCAAGTGTTTACGTAGGACATTAATGGCTTCAGTCACCTCATGGAAGACGGTAAGACTTTCTACCGAGAATTCCATATCCCGCCACTGAATGTTCATTGTCAGGTCAGATGGGTTGATGGTTTCTTCTACGACTTCCCATTCCTCCCAGAGGATGTTTATTTCACGTTCATCACCATTGTCATCAATAAACCCGTAACCCTCTGAGCCTACAGGATGGGCATCATACACTTTCCCCATCGAGACGTCCACCCAATCGGTGGCGGTACATTTAATCTTCATAGTCAATCCTCCTGTTGGAATATCCCTCTAAGCTGCTGTCTACGCATCTTACTATTACTCGCAGGTTCTTGTCCAGACTTTTCTATAAATTCTTTCACAGACTCCACCCCCAGCTTCTCCAGAGCAATAGCCTTCTTCTCTGCTTGAGCTTCCTCGAAAGAAATCCCCATGCGTTCTGCGTAGGATTTGATGCGGTGAGCTTCTTTGTCCACCAACTGGAGCTGATCCCCTGAACTAAGCATGTGAGCTAGGAAGTATAACACATCGGAAGGCTCTCGCAATGACATGTTACCGTGGATGTGGTCAACCTCCAGCTTAGATTTACCCACCCATTCTCCTGTCAATGCACAGTGTGCCCCACTCTTAGCTCTTCCAGTGTAACCATCTGGTGGAGGGGACACGTTGGAGTTCTTGAATGAGATCTTACTCGGAGACTTCTCCCACACCCCTCGTCTAAGGTCTCCCCTCAGTTTCTGCCAGACCTTGGCCTCTGTCGGGTAGATATCGGGGTGGAGTTCTACTAAACGTCTCACTTGGTCTTGTAAGGCTTTCTCTGCGTCTGTCATTCAGCCTCCTCATGTGTACTGATCTTTTTGAAGGAGAGAATCTGACCGCTATTCTCCTCAACAGTTTTCTTAATCGTATGACGTGCTCTCATCACAGTCCAAGATACTACCTGCCATACCTCTTCTTGTCCACCTACCTCTACAACTGCTTGGTAAGTTTGAGGTTCTGAATACCCGCCGAGAATGCAAAAGGGCTTTTTACTCAAGTCCTCTCCTGTTGATATGTTTTTCATACAACCTCCCAGAGGTTATCGCTCCAGAAGTCTCGGACAGACCCACCACTGTCCTTAACTAAGACACTGAAACCTTTTTGGTCAGGTTTTGGAGCGATTGCTAGTACTTGGTAATCACCAGAGGCCGTTTTAAAATTAACGGTCACATCTTTATAGATAGTCCTTGTCATATCATTCAACCTCCTCAAAGTTATCACTCCAGATTTCTTGAAGATCTCCCTCGTCATCACGGACTGTGACGTAGAATCCATTAAACCGAGGGGAGATGTTCAGAACACGATAGGTTCTATCCTCTGAAAGATCCCATTCCATAGATGCATCTTGGATCTGGATCTTCATCATTTTACTCCTTGTTAGCTTCTTGAGTGAGTTTGTAGAGTTGTTCTAGTCGTTCAAGGACTTCACCAATATCCTCACATGATGTCTCACTAAAGTTGATGTAGCTGTTATCACATCCATAACCATCACCAGACGGCGAGTAGCCTGTCATAGAGGCCGCTTTACTGTAATTTCGGCTCTGAATGGCGATGGACATCTCCTGTAGAATATCCAGTGCGGCCTTCTCTAAAGTGTTAAACTGGAGGATCGCTAAGTCTTCTGGTGTTGTCTGCATGATCTCTTTAATGTTCATTATTCATTCCCCTGTTCAATTTGTTGTGTCAAATACTCGTGCAAAAGATCCTGAGTGTCCTTCCCGTCAGAGTTGTCCGCGAACAGGAAGAATCCAATCATGACTACCAAGATGAGGCCAACAATATTATCCATTAAGATTCTCCCGTCTTGAGTCGATCACGAATCACATAGAACATATACATCTGACCACGACCTTCGTTGTACATTCCATCCATCACCTCTGCACCATCTGGTAACTTCTCTGCCAGTAGTTCTGCTTGGACATCGCCACGACCTTTTGTCATGAGGCTGGCAACACGTCCCATCATAATCTCATCATCAGAGATTGTCACGAACTGGTTCTGATACTCGATAGAGAGTTCATCAATGTCACTGATGTTATTCACATGATGGGGTTGTGTCAAGTGTGAGTCCTTGACAACGTATTTAGCTGGGACAGTCATGGTGCCAAAGGAGCGGTGCTCCATTTCCTCTGGAATCTCTGAGAGAACTGTCAGGGTCTGGTTTTGGTAGCGATGGAATTTATAGGGCATCTTAGTTAGTCTCCTTTGAGGGGCGTGAAACCCATTTAAGATATTTTGTTGACATTTCTCGCCTTGTTTCATAATCCCCTGATTTAAGAAATACATAATTTACTCCAAATCCATACTCCCAAACTTCAGAGTCCACAATGTAGTGTGCCCCTTCTGAGAATTTAGTGTACTCATTTGCTGAAATACCATTACTTGTACGACACGTGCGTAAACACTCTACCACATCACCCACCTTCCAGTTAAAAGGGTCTGTCATATCCTCATACTCAACAAAAGTCTTACCCAGACTCTCTGTCAGGACAAACCCTTCAGGAATACGCTTGGTGACTTCCTCAATCAGAGAGGCCCGCTTACGCTCATGTTCAGCAGCTTTGGCAGCGTGGTAGTTGGCTTGGGTCAGGAGTTCTTCGATAGACAGTTCAGTCGGTTCCTCTCGTGGTCGGAGACTACGATACGCAACAATGTCGTAGGATGTTTGAGTGTGCTCCCACCTAAGACACGATGGGTTATAAGCTAGTTTGCTGGGACGGGGCATTCCCTCTCGGAAGATTACCTCGACAGGATTACCATGCCCCACCGGGCATTCGCCGCCATTCCATTCGATCCAATCACTCATAATCTTCTCCTCCATTAAGTTCGTCATTGATGTCTTTAACCTCAGCTAGAGTATATGTGTCCACGAACATCCTGTCAAGATCTTTGTGAGAATAATACGTCAGAGGTATCATCTTGAGATTCTCGTCCAGCACATGCAACAGAAGACTAACACACTTGGCGTCACATTCAAGGATTTCATCAATAGTATTCTTGTATCGTTCATTCTGTTCCTTGACATTCATGATCCCCAGTTCAATCTCTCCTTCGAGAGTCTGGAAGACCAGTATGTCACAGAGTTCTGACAGGTTGTCTCGGAGTATCTCTTTTGTTGTCATGTCAAACTCCTTTTCTTGGTCTCGAACCACTGAGTAAGATGCCCATACATGGTAGCTACATGATAACCCTTCCGACTGTTCGTGAGAGAAGGACTTTGAGGAACCCATTTAGAGTATACCTCTTGGTCTTGGGGGATGAGCTTCCAGTGGGAATACCCATCTACTGCGAATGCGATACCTAACGCACTGCTAATCCTTTGGGATTCCTCCCACTTGTTAGTCAGCATAGCATGTATTTGGGAGAGTCTGTAGGAATCCCCGTCTTCCCCAGTGATTGTTTGCCATGTTGGGCAGAACTCCTCTTGGAACTGTTGAATGGTTTTTCTCATGTCAAACTCCTCCTGTAGTCGATGCGCACCATAACCCATTCTTGTCCGTGCTTACGGAAGACAGGCTTCCCGTCAACATCCTTCCACCCGCCACCACTCAGTCTAGTCTTCTGAAGCAAGCCTGTCTTCTTGCACATCCTATAAGATCTTGCTTGGTACCAATATGCAACAGGGATGGATACCCACTCATTCCTCTTAAAGAATCCGAACATAACTGTTCCTCCGATGATAGGTTGTGTCTATCAAAATTAATCTAAATTATTTTTCATGTACTGGTCGTAGGCTTCCAACAGGATACCAATTTGAGCGAAGGCTGGCAAGTCTTTACACACACGAGCCTCTTCATTCCCATTCTTGAAGCCTGTGATGTCAGAATACCACTCCGCTGTCATGCCTGTATGCTTCAGGAACCTGTTCACCCACTTCCCTGCTGCTGGCTCATAGGTGCGAGGTAGACGGAAACCATAGTGACTGGCCAGCAGGCGCCAGTGGTAGTCATCCTCCCAGTCCAGCTTCAGGTGCTTCTTGGCATACTCGGTCTTCTTGACCAGACTCTCAGCCGATTTCTTCCGCATATCCTCACGTTGCTCTGGTGTGAGAGTCTTCAGGTAATCATTCATGATCTCTTCCCCTTTCAATTTAGTAGTCTAAATCGACGATCTCTCCCGACCCTAGGCCAACGTACTGCTTCGGAGAGATCGTCGATTCTGAGTCTGTAATCCTGCGTTAAAGATGCTTTTGCTTCGATGTCTATCGCCCCACCACGATGCAGAGTAACTTGTTCACCCAAACACGGTTGGATTTCCTCATCTCGATTCCTCCAATTCGTTCGGTGTGTGATCATCATGACTCGCTCGTGTGGTCTTGTCAAGACATCCTTGCAAGAGATTCTAGTCTGGATGTCTAGGCTAGATATCCTAACAAGATATCCTTTGTTAGATGATATATGTAAGAAAAAGAAACTCTAACAGAGACTCTTACAAGAATTCTTTTCTAGATATTCTTACTAGATATCTAACAAGGATTATTATGAGGATGAGAGGTGTGAAATGTCAATACCCTTTTTGAAATAAATTTGGCTAGGTTTCTGACAGGTACCCAGTGTAGATACGAGCTGACGCTCTGTCAACCACACTAGACAACCCTGTCAAGACTCTCGCCACGGTGATGATAGACAGATCCTATCAAGATGGGGAGATGATTGCCATCATCACTTCTCCCCTTCCTGCTGAAGTTCTTTCAAATACCCTGTTGACACACTGTGCTCAAGTGTCCTAAGCTATGCTTGAACAACGAGCAAGACATCTCAACAGAAGGAGGAATCATATGAAACTTAACGGACCAAGGTGTGTCACAATAGTTCTTGTGGTATCTGCTGGACTTTGGTATACTCTATATCTGGCAGCACTCTGGCTGCTCCACTAACAGGAGGAATCATGAGTAACTCTAACGAAGACCATCTAATCCAGATGGAGATTGACGAAGACAACTACGCCCAACTAGAGTCTTACCTAGACATGCGCAAAGACCTCTTGCTAGACTCCCTACGAGAAGACCCAGCAGGAGTCTCAGAGGAAATGTGTGACAGTCTGAGCACATACATCTCGGATGGTCATGGGGAATTCTTTCAGGATGTATTGACGGGGGATCTGGCAGGGGTTTGTGACAAGCTGGAAGGGTGGGTAGACTGGCACATTTACAAGGAGGGAGAGTTATGATTGATTTCTTATTCCCAAGTGACCAAGACCGAGCCGACAATGATGATCTTGATCGTACCTGTGATGCACTTGAAGAGATGATGGATGAGAATACTGCGCTGAGAGAAGCCACCGAAAACGCCACTGGAATCTTGTGCGGACATGCACTTGGCGGCACCACTCCACTAGAGGTTATGGCAAGGAAGGTGATGAAGGAGAATGCTGCGCTGGCGGCTCAGGTGCTAAATCTGAAGTACAACGTCATGAACATCCTTATGGAGGCCCAGCCACTAGAGTATTCACCAGTACCGAACAGACTAAAAATTGGGATGTTTGTAAGCAAGGAGAGTATGATCAAGATGGGGGCCATTATTGAGTCGATACCTGATGATATCTTGGCCCAACGTGATGCACTCATGAAGGCTGAGGCGCTGGAGGAAATGCGAGATGCCTGCTGGGGTCTTAACATAAAAACCGCTGCATTGGCCTTTAAGGACCGTGCCGCCGAGTACCGCAAGCAAGCAGAGGAGGTGTAGCAATGGAACGTCATTATATCAAGCATGAGACCCGTGGGTATTACAAGAGGTATCACATGACGCATGACCGACCAGTGTTTAGTCCCCATAAGGATGATGCTGAGGTCTATCACAGTCTGAGTCATGCGTTGGAGATGTGTGAGATGTACTTTAACGATGACGATCAGATATTCATCTATAGTGAGGAGAACTAATATGGATTGGTACGAGAACACAGTACGTCGATACAACCCACGAGAACTCAAGCCGAGTGAAGCATGCGTAGAGATTGTCCAGTTCTTCGAGGGATTCGAACCAGACGCCTATAGAGATCCTGTCGGGATCGTCACCATAGGTTTTGGGGAAACTGAGAACGTCAAGATGGGTGACACAATCACTCTAGAGGAGGCTTCCGCACATCTCATCAAGCGCTTAGAAGAAGACTACGGGTACTACGTCACAAGCTATGTCAAGGTTCCTCTGACACAGTATGAGTATGACGCACTGACATGTTTCAGCTATAATCTAGGAGTGGGAGCACTCAAGCGGAGCACCCTGTTGAAGCTCCTGAACAAAGGTCTTTACGAGGAGGCGTCTGACGAGTTCCCCAAATGGTCAAAGGCGGGTGGGCGCACACTGAAGGGTCTTTTTCGTAGGCGAATCGGAGAGGAGTTAATGTTCGAAGGTGACGACTGGGAACGATACAAAGAAATATCCGGCTAAACGTGTTGACAGGGACAGGTGGGTGAGATAATCTGTCCCTACACCAAACGAACTGGAGGAACGAAACATGAACGAACAAACACAACAAGCCTTGGCAGATCTTCTGTCCCTAGCAGTAGAAGGCGTCAACGGGGCAGTGGAGTTTAGCAAGGCGCAGTTACCAGAAGTCGTGGAACAGCTCCTGATGTGGAATATGGTAGAGAGTCTCATCTTTTTTGTTAGTGGGGCACTCCTCGTGATTTTCACAACATGGGCCAGCTTGAAAATACACAAAGCTGTCCAAAATGATACCCTAGACGAATTGGCATACGCAGTCGCCGTCCCTGTATCATTCTTTACGATTGCAGGTGGTTTCGTGACAGTAGTATCTAATCTTAGCTGGCTCAAGATCCTGATTGCACCGAAACTCTACCTGTTGGAATACGCAGCACAACTGGTCAAGTGACACCGACTCATTAAACTGGAGGAGTTTACGAATGTACGTACTGAGGACTTATGACGATGATCGTTACTTTGCAGGGTATGTATGTGGATGTGCGATATTGAAGTACCACATCTCGCGGGCAGCATTATTCGAGACAGAAGCTGACGCGATGGATACAGCAAGGGCTTATCGTATCGAGGATGAAGTTTACCTAGAGTTCATCGAGGGGGAAATCTAAATGGCTAAAGCACCCAAGCAGAATGTCGAGCAGATTGAGACTAAACCACAGGATGTGGGGAACCGTACAAAACTGAAAGTGACAGACCTCCACGTGCTCCAACCGAAGACACTGGGGCAAGAGACCTTTATCGAGCTATACAATCGAGGCACTGACATAATCGTACAGACTGGTTGTGCTGGCACGGGGAAGTCCACAACAGCACTCTACGCTGCACTCAGCCAAGTTCTAGATGAGAGTAACCACTACACCAAGGTGATCTATGTCAAACCTTGCGTGGAAGAACGTAGTCGAGGATTTGCTCCCGGTACACTTGATGAGAAAGACGCACAGTTTGAGATATCTGTTCAGCAAACAGTCGATTCACTCCTCAAGGTGCGTAATGGCTACGCTGTAGCAAAAGCCTTCCGGTATATCCAGTTCTGGACAACGGGTCTACGAGGTCTCACCTTCAACGATGCGGTTGTGATCCTAGACGAAGGCCAGAACTACGATTACCGAGAGATCAAGACTCTCATTGAACGTGTAGGGGAAGGTTCCCGCTTGATCATCATGGGAGATGAGCGACAAGAGGATCTGTCACGTCATCGTGAGAAGTCTGGTTTAAGCAAGGCTCTTGAAGTGTGCTCACGGATGGAAGGTGTCACAACAGGGATTGTCCACTACATGCCAGAAGACAACGTGCGAGGAGGCATCTCACGAGCCTTCTGTATCGCAGACTACTACCACGGAGGAGAATAATAATGTTGACACGGTAGCCTAACAAGGATAATCTACTAACACACCAACAGAGACGGAGAGACTGAGATGACAGACACCACTTTCGACTTACGTGTTGCCAAGAAATACGCGCAGAAGTTCAGCAATGCACAGGCACGAGGTATCGAGTTCACACTCAGTCTCACGTCCATGAAGAACCTCTGCCGAGCCAAGCGTTGCTACTACACGGGCATGACGATGACAATCCCTCGGAAAGGACTCCCGCTGCGGGATACAGACATGACAATCGAACGTATTGATGGAAGCAAGGGGTACGTCAAGGGTAACGTTGTCGCGTGTTGTCATGCTGCAAACACCATCAAAGGGATGATCATCGAAGACCCATCCAGTCCTCTGGACTTGAAGATGTTCACTCGGATGGTTAAACTAATTAACAAGCAGGTAAATGGATAAGGAGGAGTTTATGAACACTCAAGCAGCACTCCTAAAGGTATCTCTCACAGTGATTATCATGGCACTGATAGCACATGAAGGGTGGCTCGGATTTGAGATGGGCAAGGTTGCCGCACAGTCAGTAGGGATGTTCCTCGGCGTATGGTTCTGCTGGAATGAAAAGGAGGAATGATATGGAACTGTACAACGTGACGTTCCGAGCAAAAGGTACACAACAGACAGTCCTGTGTATTGTAGATGCTGAGGATGAACCCTCAGCAAGAACCAAGGCAGACCGTATGGCGAAGGGGTTTTCCTGTGAGATGGAAGTTGTATCGGTGACAGGACCAAACAATACTGCGGGGAAACCCATGACTATCATTTACCACGACGATGATCTCTACATCTAGGAGAATTGACAAATGCCAACACCACTGATTATTATAGGCTGCGCTTTCTTGATAGGAGTGTTCCTGCGGTATCGAGAACCGGACGGAGAGATTGACTCAGCTATCCAAGTGGGACTCGGACTGGCTGTCTATGCAGCGATTGGTACAGCAATATGGTATTGGTTGGTAGGATAAATTAACTGAGGAGGAATGAATGTCGAACATTGATAAGCAAGACGGTCACTTCATTGGAAACTTTGCATGTGTCCAGTGTGAAAGCAGTGACGCGATGGCACTATACCGCAAAGAAGGTGATGAGGGGGCATATCTTGACGCATTCTGTCGAGGTGCATCCAACTGTGGATACATCAAGCCTTCAGTGATTGCTGAACATTATGATGTAGATAACATGCCCGCCCCTAAAGTACGGAGGAAAATTAACTTGCAAGAACTAGAGAAGATTGAATCTGAAGGTTTCTTTGGCTGGAAGAAGCGAGGAACAGGTGCAAAGGTCGCAGAGAAGTACAGCGTCCACACTGTCGTGGACATGGAGGCTCGTAAACTGACGGATCGTTACTACAAGATCACTCGTGCGGGAGAGACTGTAGGTTACAAGCGACGAATGCTTCCTAAAGACTTCTCTCGTCCTGTAGGGGACGTTGGTGCAACCAGTGAACTGTTTGGTCAGAGCGTCTTTGAGAAGGGTCAACGCTACCTGTGTATTTGTACAGGCGAGGAGGATGCCCTAGCTGTAGCAGAAGCTCTCCACACTGTGAAGGATGGTAAAGAATACTGGACACCTGTCGTCAGTGTAACGTGCGGTGACGGTGCAATCCCCAAGCAGATCAAGTCTAACTTTGACTACATCAACTCGTTTGAAAAAGTCATCCTGATGTTTGACAACGATGAGTCCGCACAGGCTCAAGTTGAGGTGGTGGCACGACTGCTCAATCCGGGTAAAGTGCACATCGCAAAGCTGAGCATGAAAGATCCTTGCGAGATGATGGGCAGTGGTAAAGAAGGCGACCTGCGTAACGCATTCTGGAAAGCTGAGAAGTTCAGTCCCATTGACGTATGCAGCTTGGGTGAACTGTGGGATGAGTATGAGAACGCGGAAAATGTTGAGATCATGAGTCTCCCCTCAGCGTTTGACGAGCTTTCTGACCTGATGGGTGGTGGTATTGCTGCTGGAGAGGTCACAGTGATCGGTGCACTCACCTCTGTTGGTAAGTCAACCATCCTCAACCTCATAACACACCATGCTGCCTTTGTGGAAGGACGGAAGACCGGAATCATCCCTCTTGAAAGTAGTCCGAAAGAGGTGATTGACGGGATGCTTAGTATTTACGTGGAAGAGAATCTTGCTCTGAAGAAGCACAGTGAGAAGGATATGGTCAAGCTGAAGGCAGAGTTTAAGAAGATGATTGGTAACGATGACAAGATGATGGTTATCAATCACCATGGTAGTTTCCAGAGCGCTGACGAGATGCTGGATAAGTGTCGCTGGATGATCAAGGCAGGTGGTTGTGAGGTTGTTGTCATCGACCCTCTTCAGTTGGCAGTCCCCAGCAACGAGAATGGCGTCATCGACAACTTCATGGACAGTCTTCTGAAGCTCGCCAAAGAGACCAATGCCAAGATTATTGTAGTTAGTCACATGCGGAAACCGAAAGACGACAACCCTCACTCAGTAAGTGAGTATGATCTGAAGGGCAGTGCTTCCATTAACCAAGTAGCATTCAATACGATCCTTCTCAGTCGAGATAAGATCAGTAGCGATAAGATGGTCAAGAATAGCACCAAGGTTACACTGGTCAAATGTCGCCGTACAGGTGGTACAGGAGATGGTGGGTGGTTGTATTACGACGCATTGAGTGCTAAACTCAAAGCTGGAAGCGATCCATACGCTCAGGCTGACATGGCAATATTCGAGCCGGAAGCAGGGGACATGCAGAAGCCTGAAAGAGTCGCTAATGACAACTTTGACGATAAGCCTACAGAGGCTCCGTGGGATGTTGCTGACGAGAAGAGTGAGGAAGACGAACAGTTATTCTAACTCGCTCTATCCAAAGGATTCAGACAGAACTGATGACAAGAGGAGAGTAAAACATGAAAGAGGTTGTTTTTGACATAGAGGCTAACGCGCTTCTGGACAACATTTCAGAGGTGTATGTAATCGCCTGTGTAGACACAGACGGAAGCAATGAAAAGGTCTTCTCTGACCTAGACTGTGGTGACAGGAAGCCGGATGGGACACTAGAAGATGGAGCACGTTATCTCCTGAAGTACGACAAGATCATCGCCCATAACGTAGCAGGCTATGACGTGCATGTTCTTGAGAGGTTCTTCCCGAGCGTGTGGAACAAGCCGTCCTATAGGCTCAAACTGTGGGACACGCTAGTGCAATCCAAATCGCAACACTACTCCCGTCCTATGATGAAAGGAACGGCAAGTCGTCACGGCTTGGAGTATTATGGTGTTCTGTTCAAGTACCCCAAACCTCCTATCGAAAACTGGGATTACTGGGATGAGGAGAAACTTAATAGGTGTCTTGTAGATGTTGAGATCAACAGACGTGCGTATCACTACCTCAACAAAGAGGCAGATAAAACTGGTCTGGACTTTACTACCCAGATCAGGCGTACACAGATGGCTCAGTATTGGTACACCATCCAAGAAATGAACGGGTGGAAAGCAGATGTAAAGTATATGAAAGATTGTGTCACTGAGCTTGACCAGATGATTGAAGAGTTGCGTACCGAGATCGAACCCCGCCTGCCTAAGCAGGTGAAGCCCAAGACTGTAAAATGTACTTGGGAAGACATTAGAGACTCTTGGGATAGGTTCTACAGGGTTGTTCCAAGCACCAAGTACGATGACAAAGGAAAACCTGTTAAGTGTGCCTACATGCCTACAATTAAGTTCACTTTGAAGAACGGCAACTATGATAGGCACACAGCAGCACACTTTGGGATCTGCCAAGAACCTTTCTTGTCAGGCGACCTTGTGAGAGGCCCGCACACGAAGATTGACATTGTTGAGTCAAAGATGTCCCAGCATGCCATTGTCAAGGACTACTTACTGAGTATTGGATGGAAGCCTACCCAGTGGAACTATCAAAAGGACTCGACAGGAAAACTGATGAGAGATGACAAAGGAAAGCTCATTCCCAAATCCCCCAAGCTCACAGAGGACTCTTTTGAGTCTATCAAAGGTGACCTAGGAGAGAAGATTGCCAAGTACAACACGTACAACCACCGTCGGCGTACTTTCCAGAATGAGAAGGACTCAGAGAAAGGGTGGATCAATCAGGTTAGAACAGATGGCAGGGTTCCAGCAGGGGCAATGGCATGGGCCACTGAGACGGGGAGGGGAGTACAACGCAACCTTGTCAACGTGCCTTCCTCTGCTGCACTGTATGGGGCTGAAATGCGCAGGTGCTGGATTGCCGAAGAAGGACACGTCCTAGTGTCTGTGGACATGGACTCTGCACAGCTACGCTTGCTAGCAAACTATATGGGAGACGAAGATTTCACACGAGCTGTTGTGGATGGGGAGGAGTTTGATACAGAACACAACTACGTGGGCACAGACGCACACACGTTTAACTCCCGAATGTTTGGCCTCATCTCCGACGAGGACTGGGAGCTTGCTGTAAAGACGCAAGACAAAGAGCTTGTAGGGAAGTTGAGCAAAGCCCGTAAGGTGGGAAAATCAGGTATATATGCCATGCTCTTTGGGGCTGGAGACGAAAAGTTCGCCAACACTGTTGGTTACTCAAAAGCATCTCAAGGAAAAGCTGTAAAGGAAAACTACTATCAGCGTCTTCCTAAGATCCGTGCGCTTCTTGACAGGCTCAAAAGTCAGATGGAAGAGAACTCTTACGGCTCTGGTGGGTACATCCAAGTAGCAGGAGACACATGGGTGTGGTGTGGCTCAGAACATAAGCTGCTGAACTACCTTTTGATGGGAAGTGAAGCTGTTTTGCAAAATCAAGCTACGTGTTGGGTTAACAACCAAATGCAAAAGCGTCGATTGTCTGGAAAAATGCTGGCAAACATCCACGATGAACAGACATTTGAGTTTAAAACCGAAGAACGTGACAAAGGTATTGAGCTTTTGTCTGAAATGTACGGCGCTGCTTCTAAGGCATTAGGTCTTGAAGTTCTTGTAACAGGTGCTGCACAGTCAGGCCAGAGCTGGTTGGACATTCACTAAGGAGCTAGAATGAAAGGGATATACTGTATCGAGTGCCTCTCTAACGGGAGGCGTTATGTAGGGAAGTCTGTTAACCTAGACTCGCGCAGGGCTGCTCACTTCAGTTCTTTGCGGAACAAGAGGCACTATAACAAGAAGCTGCAAGCCAGCTTTGATAAGTACGGAGAGAAGGACTTCAGGTGGTTCTTGTTAGAGGAAATCTCAGGAAGCGCAGAGTGCTTGGCAGATGCTGAGATGTACTGGATGGAAAGGCTTCGAACATTTGGAACTTACGAAGGGTTCAATCTTCTGTTCGATAGCCCCGCTGGTTATGAGTTTTCTGAAGAGATGCGCAAGTCTCTGTCAGAGGCTCAAACAGGAGAGCTTAACGGGAACTTTGGGCATCACTGGAGCGACGACCAGAAGGAGCGCATGAGTAACATTGCAAAGGAGAGACACTCCTCTGGTCAGTTCTACAATGACGAATGGAGAAAGAAACTCGGAGATAGCTCAAGAGAGATGTGGAGAGACCTTGACAAAAGAAAAGCCATGGCTAAAAATGTCAGCAAAGCCAGATCTTCTCACGACTTCTACCAGTACACTAAAAAAGGTGATCTTGTGGGTGTTTGGAAGGACATACACCACGTGCTGAGAGCAAACCCTTCTTGGAAGTGGCAGAACATCTACGCAGCTTGTAATGGAAGCAAGAAGAGTTACCAAGGGTTTGTGTGGCAAAGGAAAGAGAAGACCGATGATATTGTGTGGTATGTCTCAGAGGGGTCTGTGGACACGGAAGAGTATGAAGATGTAGACTTCGCAGCCCTTTGGGAAGAAATGAAAATAACCCCTTGACACAAACCTCCGGCTCGGATATTCTAGTCACATGTCCTCAGGGACAACGAGCCGGACTAACCAGACAGGAGGATTTATCATGTCATACATTCTGAACTCAGAAGGACGTCTGTTCTGCATGGTTGAACAAGACCTCTTTAAACTGTACGACTCAGGCGACAAACCAGCAAATAAAGCCTTGACGGAAGCGAGAGAGATGTGTAGAATTGGTGACATGGATAAGGCAACACGAGCTATCCAGCGAGCAGATAAACGAGTTGAGACTCTTAAATTGAAAGGAGGTTTGTGATGAGTAATTTCATCAGTGTACGAGAGGAGGTGCCTTCCGAAGGGCGCACTACGATTGTCTACGGGGAGGACGGTGAGTCAATTGAGGTTGACAGTGCTCATGCAACCGCGATTGACTTTATGGAAGGTCGTCGTATAGTCTTCCAAGTATACGCACGCGACATTGACTACATGATCAAGGCTCTCCAGAAAGCCCAAGAGATTCTTGGTGTGGAGTCTGAGGCGGAGGTTCAACCGGAGGTTGTTGCCGAGGAAGTCCCGCCGGAAGACTGGAAGGTTGGTGATCTTGTAGAGTGTGTTGATGAAGGTGATAACTCCAATGTACTCACTCGGGGACTGAGATACAGTCTGACAAGTGGTGTTGACGAGGACATGGACGTGTATGTGAGTCTGGATTATTCTGGTGGCAGAGGTTGGTACTTCCCTGCAAGTTCCTTCAAGTTCCACAGCCGTGAGGAACTTCCTGACTATTAACAGTTGACACACCAGCAAGACTTCAGTAAGATATACCCAGCTCAAAACGAGCTACTTAATCTAAATCAAAGAGGAGAATTACCCTATATGACTACTCAGACCAACGCCGCTAAAGCAATCGCCGGTAAGTTCACACACAAGCTGGAAGGTAAGTTCGAGTTCATTTACCTGATGAACTGTACAGCTTACTACGCATCAGTTCTGACTCCGAAGAAGAAGTTCGAGTCTCCTGCTGCTGATGCAAAGAACCAGTCCGAGAATCAGTACGAGATCACAGTGTTCTTCGACAAGGATGTTCGTGACGTACTGGAAGCTCATACCGATGATGGCGGTGCGTTCCTCAACAAGACCATCTTCGAGGTGGGTGTTGACAAGAACAAGAAGCGTAAGATCAAGTTCCCTGCCGGTGAAGGTGAACTGTATGCTCCGATGAAAGGTTTGCATGGTGTCCAGTTCAGTCAGAACGAGTTCACCAACCAAGGTAAGCCTGCTGTGATGACTGTTGTTGATGCGAAAGGTAAGACATGGCCTGAAGACAAGCTGATCGGTAATGGCAGCAAGGTTCACGTCAAACTGTTCGGTTATCGTAACCGTGAGGGCATGTTGGTTGTCTCTCTGAACACAGTCGTCGTCGTGGATCATGTTGAGTACACTGGTGGCGGCGGTGCAGAACAAGTGGATGATGTGTTCGGTTTCGCAATCGAGGCTCCAGCCAAACCTGAGAAGAAAGCCAATCCGGTAGACGAGTTTGGTGACTTTGAAGAGGCTCCTTCGGATAAGTTTGTCGAAGAAGATGACGATGGTGACAAAATCTACTAAGTAACACCAAGAGGCGGGATGTGATGTCCCGCCCACTATCTAACAGGAGAATACTTATGAAATATCGTGGATCAGAAGCAGCACTCAAAGCAGAGGCGGAGTTGGAGCAGTATCTAAAAGACCGTGACACTCTGGACAATCCGCCAAGTCTGAAGGCATTCGAAGAGGCATATGGTCGCGCAGTTGCCTACGACGAGGCTCGTGAACAAGCAATGTACAAGACAGAAAGCTAACAGGAGGATTTACCATGGCAAGATACAAGGTTTGTGTACAGATCACAGAAGAAGTCGTTCGTGAGCAGAACTGGTTGATTGAGGCAGATTCTCCAGAGGAAGCACGTGAGAAAGCTCTCGATGAGGAAGGTGAGATTATGAACGAAGACATCAATGACGTGAACTGTGTCTTATCTAGGGTAGAAGACATCGAAGAGGTTTGACCAATTCAGGGCAGGTTGTCTTAACGGGCTTCCTGCCCTTTTTCTTAACAGGAGGATTTTATGACTAAGTATGTAATCATGACGGAGACTAAAGAGGTGATGTACTTCGAGCACCAGTGGATTGTTGAAGCAGAGTCGGAAGAGGAAGCATGGTTGAATATTGAAGCAGCCCGTCAAGACGATGGTGTTATCTACGATACTGACAAGGTTTCCCTCAACGTTAGGAATCTGATGGACGCAGAGAATATCTATGAAAAGTACACAGGTAAAATGTGTAAACAGGAGGATCTGACATGATCATCGTACAACTTATCTACATCGTAGGACTGGCCTACTTCCTAGTGACATCCTTGCGGGAAGTCTTGGGAGAGGTTAAGCTAGTGGAGAACCAGACAGGGAAGGATCTGATTCGCACAGGGTTCCTAGAAGACATCTGCATCATCCTCTTCTGGCCTGTGACAGTTCCTCTTGGCGTCTATCGTCAACACCTGCTGGACAAACTGGTCAAGGTGAACTATGAGAAGGAGGACTGATATGATTGAGATAGAAGAGGGTGTGTGGATACCACGAGAGTTGTGGGCGAAGATATCACACGGAGATGTTGTGATTGAACATTCAGACGGTGTTCCGTTGAGTGAGATATTCCAACCCATTCTTGACTCACAGGAAAGCATCCCTGAAGAGTTTCAGCAGATATTAGACGATAATTTCTGGGATCTATTGGAGGATTGATATATGGCACGATTCAAGTACGCGATCATTGACTTGGACATACCTCTGTTCAAGGCAGCAGCAATAGCACAGAAGACTGTCTACCACCTGTATGATCCAGATGGAGACTTCATCCAGACATTCCAGTCAGCTAAGGATTGCAAGGCTCACCTCTCTGATATGTCCGACTTCCTTGGACTGGACGTCTCTACCTTCCGTCGTGAACCAGAGGTAGTGGTGGGTAAGTACGAGGAGGCAGAGAAGGCATTGGACCACCTGATTGAACGTTACATCAAGGATGCTGATGCGGAGATGGGGTGGTTCTCAATCGGGCATGGTGACATCAACTTCCGAGACGACATTGCTGTAGAGAAGAAGTATAAGGGGAACCGCGAAGGGATGACTAAGCCTGTCCACCATAAGCGTCTCAAGGAGTACGCAATCAAGAAGTACACACCCGTCCTTGCAGATGGTGTTGAGAGCGATGACCTCATCTGCATCCGTCTGTATGAAGACACTGAGAACGTCAAGCGTCTCAAGGATAAGTCCAAGGCTGAGTGTGTCTTGATTGCCCTAGAAAAGGATTGCAAGAATAGTGTTGGACACCTCTACTTCCCAGACACCAAGGAGACCATCTGGAATACAACACTGGAGGCTAACCGTTGGGTGGCATACCAATCCCTGACAGGGGACAGCGCTGATAACTACTCTGGTCTCCCTAAGGTAGGTCCGAAGAAGGCAGCAGCGATGCTGGAGGGACTCACCACCACAACATCCATCATGGACACCCTTTGCACGGCCTATAAAGATCACTACGGGACGAACGCCATTGAGACACATGATTGGCAGGGTCAACCCGTAACGCGGTTTTGGCATGATTATTTGCGGGAGAATGTCCGTCTAGCGTACATGTTGAGGGAAGGGGACAAGGATGAGGAGTGGAAGAAACTTTTCAAAGGATGTGTTGACAGGGATGAAGTGATTGGGTAGTATGAACACATCAACCAACAAGGAGGATCTGACATGAGCAAGACAACTAAAGTGGCCTACAACAAGTGTTTTGGAGGGTTCAGCCTGTCCCCAGAGGCTGTACGTCTCGCCAAGAAGTATGCCGGAGAAGGAACAGGTTGGGATAAGGTCAGCGAGGAGTATGGCAGCATTTACGGATATGTGGAGCGCCATGACAAGACGCTGGTTCGTGTCATCGAAGAGCTTGGTAGTAAGGCGGCATCTGGACAACTTTCTGAACTTGAACTAAGGGAGGTTGATGAGCCTTATCTCATTGACGTGTACGACGGAGCAGAGAGTGTTGAGACAATGTCCGACATGAAGGACCGTTTCATCAGCTTCTAAAAGCAGAAAACTCACAAGGAGGATCTGACATGAGCAAGAAACCACATGCTGGCCTGAAGATCCACTTGCTCATTGAGCATCGTCAGGCATCAGACAGTATCTACACGGAGAGTACTACACTGGAAGTTCATGCCAATCTAAACCGAGCTGTCCAGCGTAAGAAAGAGATGGAGGAGGAGTTGCTTGCAATGGACTTCTCTGATGAGAGTTACACAGAGGACTTCGTTCAGTACGAAGTGGACAGTCGAACAGTGGAGGGTATTTGTCAATGAAGAATGTATTGAAGGTTATGTGGGAAGATGTGGTGAAACATGTAGGAGGTGTCTTGCGTACCACAGCATTCGTGGCAGGAGGGGTCCTTGCATTGTTCGGTGCAGCTACAACGATCGTGTTCCTGTTAGGAGGCTTGGACAGCCTGAATATCCAAGGTCAGATTGTGCTCAAACTCTTCTGGACACTGGCACCTATTGTTGCTATCATCTGCTGGGTAATCAGTGCAATCAAACGAGGAGGGAAGTCATGAAGAATATCTACATAGAGGTCTACGGAAACAAGTCCCTAGTCATCTCAGATGATGGAGGTGGTTATCGCCTAGCAGGTCCAAAAGTAGGAGGTGTAACCCAGACACACCAGTTCAAGATTGACCCTCACGAGCTGATGAGAGAATTGCAATCACTGATGGACGAGGAGGATGAAGATGAGTAAATCATACGAAGTGAACTTTAACGTAATCATCAAACAGGTCAGTAACGCGGTGGTCTTTGTGGAAGCTGACTCAGAAGAAGAAGCCCTTGCGTTGGCTGAGTCCAAGATGGGTAAAGGGGAGTGGGTTGAGATTGATGAAGAATATAGCAATGTGGAGAGTTACGAGCTTAGTATTATCCACGAGGAGGGGTAAGTATGAGTAACCTGAAGAGGATCAACGAGCGGTCATTCAGTGACTACATCGCACAAGCAGACATCTCCGAGATGGTGATTACGACAGAGGGTGACAAGAAAATATTCACCTTCTACTCTGATGTCATTGTGATGGGCCAGAAGACTGTGCAGGGGGAGAGGGTTCGATACTATCTGCGAGAGGATGTCGTGAAGGCTCTCCCGCAAGATAAGCAGCAGAAGTTTGGACATAAGGGTCAACGTAAACAATCCAAGAAGGAGGTCTCGCCATGATAGCTAAGGTCATTGTCCAACATGTCAACACGGGCACTACTTGGGATGAAGACTTGGAGTGCACCCAAGAGGAGTTTGATACACTGAAGTCTGATCTGAAAGAGAGCCTCACTCTAGGTATGGCCCACTTCAACTTGGACTGTGGGGAATGTCAGCTACACTTCCCGATGGAGATCCTGAAGGAGTGTGTCATCTATATTGGAAAGGAGGAAGAAGAATGATTATTGACTTGATCGGATACATCGTGCTAATCTCTGCACTCACTTACGGGATCAGTTTTATCTACCTGAACCATGTAGGCGAGGATTTCGCAGAAGCCAAGCAAGAGATCATGGAGAGCTTGCAGAATGATGAGGAAGTGGAGGACATCCCTGAGAAGTACCTGAGCTGGATGGTTAATGTAGTCATGTTCTGGATGATTCCATATGTTGCACTCGCACGATTCAAGAACGGAGGTTGAATATGAAAGCTGAATACATTTCCCACATGGGCAATGACCTAACTGTAGTCAACGCGGCACGGGTCAGTTTTGACAAGACTGCTAAATGGGAGTGGTATGACGAGGACGGGCGGGGACCAGCTAAGGAACCTTCACCTTGTGGGCAATACTTCAACATTCGGAAGATTGCCGAGGGAGACCAGCGTTTGATCAAGTATCTTGCAAAGCATGGTCATTTCACACCGTTCACCCACCCACAGATCACCTTGCGATACACCGTACCTATCTTCGTTGCGCGACAAGAGTTCAAGCACATTGTCGGGTTCACACGGAACGAGATCAGTCGTCGCTATGTGGACAACGCGCCGGAGTTCTTTACACCGGAGATGTGGCGGAGTCGTCCCACTGGGAGTGTGAAGCAAGGCAGTGGTCAAGAGGAAGTGAAAGTCATCCGAGACCACGGAGAATACGCAGACGCTCACGAGAACATCTCAGACGTCTACGTGCAGTTCACACGTCAAGCTCTCGGTTTTTACAATGACCTGCTTCATTCAGGTGTTGCACCGGAACAAGCCAGAATGGTTTTACCTCAATCCATGTACACCAGTTACTACGTCACAGGGAGTCTTGCTTCGTTTGCGCGGTTCTACAACCAACGTTCGGACAGCCATGCTCAGAAGGAGATTCAGGATCTAGCAGAGATGGTGAAAGAAGTGGTTGAGCCTCTGTACCCAGTGTCTTGGGAAGCCCTGACAACACAGTCGTGACATAAATACGATGGACGCCCAGTAGAGAAAAGAGTTACTATTGGGTGTCTTGATTGGATAACACATAGGAGATGATATGAAGCGAGCACGGATGAAGACACCGAAGGAGACGTACACGATTGACTACCCAGAGGCTATCAAGGCTGCCGAGGAACAGATGTCCATCATCTGGTTCGCTGAAGAGATGGGTGTCGAGAAAGATGAGAGTGATGTACGTACCAAGATGACAGAGGGGGAACGACACGGACTCAACACAGTATTGAAACTGTTCACAGCATACGAGCTGGAGATTGGTCAGGAGTATTGGTCAGGTCGTTACTCTCGAATGTTCCCACGTCCAGACTTACGTCGAGCAGCTAACGCATTCGCATTCATGGAGCTGAATGTCCATGCACCATTCTACGCACTGATTAACGAGACACTGAACCTTGCAAATGATGAGTTCTACTTGTCTTGGCAAGACTCTCCTTACCTGACAGAACGTATGGAGTTTGTAGAGAATGCTGCTAAAGATCCCAATGACTACCTGAGTCTTGCAGCGTTTACCTTCATGGAAGGTGTGGTGCTCTACAGTTCATTTGCCTACCTGAAGAGTTTCAATGTGAATGGTCATAACATGATCCCTCATATCGGAGCGGGTACTGATGGATCTGCCAAGGACGAAGACTCTCACGCACTCTTCTCCGCTTGGTCATTCCGACAGATGAAACTGGAGGAGAAAGACCTTGGCATCATTGATGACACTGACATTGAGTACATTAACCACAAGGTTAAGATTATTGCCCAACAGGTGTATGAGCACGAGAAACACATCGTAGAGATGATCTTTGAGAAGGGTGGCATTCGCACCATCAAGAAAGACGAGATCCTCCACTTCATCCGTAACCGTATTGATCTAGTCCTTGAGATGCTCGGCATGGACGTCCTGTTCGGAGATGATGCAGGTGTTGTGACAGAGTGGTTCTACCAGCACCTTAACAGCTACAAGCACTCAGACTTCTTCAGTAATAGTCAGGTGCAGTACGTGCGGTCGTGGAACAAATCAGAATTGACATTCAAGGGGGAATAATGACAAAGACTTTCGAAGAGTTGAGTGAAGAACGTAAGAAGGGTCAGCGAGAAGGGATCTTCCCTGACTGGTACACGACACAAGCCTATCAGATGTTCCAATCCAAATACTCCGTTGCAGGGGAGGTAGGACTGAAGGGTCGACACCGTACTATCGCCAAGACTTTGGCAAGTTACATGAAGGGTCAAGAGGAATACTGGGAAGAGAAGTTCTTCAATGTGATGTGGAAAGGTTGGTTGTCTCCAGCCAGTCCTGTCTTGTCTAACACAGGTACTGACAGAGGGTTGAACGTCTCATGCTCAGGTCAGTATGTAGGAGACTCTGTTGATAGTTTCTATAGGAACATGCATGAAGCAGCTATCCTCAGTAAACACGGTTTTGGTTGTTCTGCATACATGGGTGACATTCGTCCTCGTGGAGCAGCTATCAGTACAGGAGGTCAAGCGAGTGGTTCAGTTGAGGTAATCCGAGACTTCTCCACAATGGCATCCAAGGTGAACCAAGGTGGAAACCGTCGAGGTGCAGTCGCTCTATATCTGGATATCGACCACGGTGACTTTGCAGAGCTTCAGGAACTTCTTGAGTACAAGCCGGATGGACTGAATATCGGATGGGTGGTGTCAGACAACTTCGTTGCTCGCCTCAAAGCTGGTGATGAAGATGCTCTTGCACGTTTCACTAAGGTGTTGTACACCAAGCTGGTGACAGGACGCGGTTACATCTTCTTCAAGGATAAGGCTAACCGCCATCGTCCTCAGATGTACAAGGATCTTGGTCTAGACATCAAAGCGAGCAACCTTTGCAGTGAGATTATGCTTCACTCCAGTGAAAACCTCACCTACACGTGTGTGTTGTCCAGTATGAACCTTGCGAAGTATGACGAATGGAAAGACACAGATGCCGTATTCGTCTCAACAGTGTTCCTTGATTGTCTGGTCAGTGATTTCCTTGAGAAGTCTAAAGGAATCTCTGGGTTGGAGAAGGCACGTCGATTCACTGAACGAGGTCGTGCGATTGGTCTTGGTGTGATGGGTTTTGCTACGTACCTGCAACAGAAACGTATCCCTTACGAGAGTCTAGAAGCACAGTTTGAGAATCACATGATCTTCAAACACCTTCATGATAAGAGTCTTGAAGCGTCACAATGGCTGGCAGAGGAGCTAGGAGAGCCTGAATGGTGTAAAGGGTATGGTGTCCGCAACACTCACCGTACAGCTTGCGCTCCTACCAAATCAACCGCGAACCTGATGGGTGGTGTTAGTGAGTCATTCTCTCCAGACCCCGCAATGGTATATGAGCTAGGTAGTGCTGCCGGTAACATGAAACGCATCACTCCCGAGTTCTACAAGATCATGGTGGAGAAGGGTGTCTATAGCAAAGAGACTGTGGATGACATCATCAATCACGTGGGGAGTGTCCAGCATGTGGATTGGTTGGATGATCACGAGAAGAAGGTGTTCAAGACCGCGTTTGAGATTGACCAAGAGGTGCTGCTACGCTATGCCTCTCAACGTCAAAAGCATCTCTGTCAAGGTCAGTCTATCAACTTCTACGTGTCTGAAGATGGTGATGAAGAACGTATCGCTGCTCTCCACTCCAAGGCATTCTTGGATGAGGACATCCTGAGCTTGTACTACGTGTACAGTCGGTCAGGTGTCGTGGTAAGTAGTTCCTGTTCAAATTGTGAAGGATAAAGGAGAACATATGTCAGAGTACACAATCTATGGGGCCGCATGGTGCTCCTATTGCCTTAAATCCAAGTCCCTGTTGGACGATCTATCCGTACCCTATACCTATGTGGACATTGATGTCGAAGACGGTTTAGAGGACTTAATTGCCCGATTGGGAGAGGTTCCGAAGACGATTCCTCGTGTGTTCTACGGGGATGAATTGATCGGTGGATATGATGGGTTATCCAAGCACGTAGTTAGTTAAAATTTAGACATGAAAAAGCCCCAACAGGACATCTCGGAAGAGACATCTTGCTGGGGCTTTCTTGTTTCTACACTATGCTCCCGACACGATCCCAAACCAAAGGGAAGGTGTAACCTCTACATCTTCACCATCAATGACTGTGGTGTATGTATCATGAGGGTACACGCGAGAGTATGTCTCTAGGTTGGCATCTGACGATAATGCAGACTCATATACTTGAGTTGCAGTACCTTCACCAATGTACTCTGTAGCACCCCATACTTCTGTGAAAGGCATCTCATCCCACAGGGAGTAATCATCCTCTCTCAGCCTAGCATAAACCATAGCCTCGTCATCCACAGACACAGAAGGTGTTCGGGATAATCCAACAACTACCTCTTTCCCTGTCTCCGTGCTGATCATACTAGGAAGGTTCTCTCGGAGGTGATCCAACAGACCACTAACACTGCTCACATAAATAATACAATCTCTCATGATGTCATCTCCGAAAGTTCTAGCGTTCCTTTTGTCACAGCATACATGTTCACGGTGGACACGATGATGGACTCACTCGCTGCAAAACCAGATGAGGACAGCTTACCTAAGTAGCACACAGAAGGCTTCCACGTTACAGAAGAAGCGAGCGTGGCACTACTTGTGGTACCATCAAGAGATCCATAGATTAACCCACTCTCCCCATTAACGGAGGCTGCGATTTTATGTGAAACTGTGAAGTCCGTAAGAGTCCCTAGTGACAAGGAGTTAACTTCCCCATCCCCTGCTGTATACTGGACAACAACCCTGTCAGATGAGTCAAGGAATATCCTGAAACGCCCATCCTCGCCTCCTGAGGAAGCATCCATCTCTATAATACCGGATGTCGATGCCGTGTTTTTAATGTACACTTCGCAATAAAGACAAGAGGATGTCGCAGAGGGTATAACATCAATATCAAGTGTCGCGAAGTCCTCTGAACGAGAGGTGGCAACGCCTGATGTTTTAATGTAAGAAGAAGGGATCGAACCATTCTCTACCTGCATCCCAGATATCCACCACTGTGCTCCCACTGTTGCGTACAGCGCGATACGACGCCCTTGTGCTATATCTCCAGAAGGAACTTGACCCGACACCATTATACGGTAGAACCCCTCCCCTAAGTCTTCAACGACGTAAGCCCACGTCCCATTCCCTTTGGTGGATGAGAAGGCACTTGTTGATGGGTTATACGCAATTGCTAGGTAGCAGTTCCCCGCAGAAGTCCCTGTCAGTTCAAATCGGAACATATCTGTTGCAACTGTAGTGGTGTAGAGACCGTCGTCATAAAAATAAGCAGACCATGCCCCTGTTGAGATGTCGGTATCTGTATACGTGGAGATGGAGCCACCATCCTTTATGTACCTGTCAAATGTCAAGCCTCTCATGGTTGTCGGAGTCCCAGCCCAGTTCGATGTTGAACCAATAGGCTTGCCTGATGTTGTCGGTTCACTGTAGGGCACATAGTTTGTCTTCTCTGATTCTATCAGGACACCTTTGGCGAATGACAGAGAGTTTTCAATCCGAGGTTCGTCTACTGCGGAGGTTCCAACAGAACCGTCATAAGTAAGGTATGTAGCTGTGGATGCCCGTGTGAACTCTACCATGTCATCGAAGGACTTACTCATGTTAATCCCGCGTCCTTGGTTCCGACTGAACCCATATGAATCATTCCCAAAATCCATACTGACAACCCTTCCGTCGTAAGGGCTTTGTGTCGACTGTGAACTGATATCAATGTAAGACACCCACTCACCAAGCTCCTTCTCGATACCCAATGAGTCGGACGTGACAGGAATACTGCTGGGATCTGTCAGATACTTACTACCATTATTTATCGCCATCATTCTCTCCTTTATCTTGAGTGGACATTTCGTCCGTGAAGTCCTGCTCAGAAGTGGCAGTCTCTTGAAGTTTTCTTATTGCGTAGATCTTACCATTACATTCATCAAGGGCTTGTTTATAATCTCCGATGACAGCTTTAAGTGTCTTACCAGTCTGCCTCGCTTTGCATTGTGTCAGATACGCAGCGGGAAGTTCTTTCCTAACCTCTTTGATCACAACGACTTGTTCCTTCTGAATGTTTGGTGTACACCCTAGCGTACCACTAATAAAGACTATTAAGCACGCGCTGAGGCAAAGCCTGTTGTAGACATTCCTGTAATTGGACATCTTCGTCTCCTGCATCTCTCAGTTCAGTTTCAAGCGCGGCACGATTGCCTTGCGCCTCGTTGAGTGAGATTCGATAGGTTTCGAAAGAGTCCTCATACGCCTGAATCTCTGCTTGATATCCTGCAAGGTCTGATGCAGCTTGTGACTCTGTTTCTGCAATGACCTGATCCTTTTGTTGAAGCTCCACTTCAAGAGCGCGGACATCACCGTTCAAGGAGACAATCTGCAACGCTCCGTAAGACAAGACCAACGCTGCCAGAACTACAGCAACTATTCTCCAGTCCAGAAAACTGAGCATTCCCTTGCCCACTGTAAGAAGTGATGACCACATATGTTTCTCCTGATTAGTCTCGTTTAGACTGTTCCCTCTTCACAGCGAAGTTTGCCGCGCTATAAAGTCCTAGAACCGTCGCAATTCCGATATTGTACTCAGCCCCACCTATGAAGCCGGTATACAATGCTAGTGTGAGAGACACTGAGAAGAAGCAAGCTAGTATCCATTTGCGACTCCTCCATCTCTCTTCTGTGTCTTCACTGAATGACATGATCACCTCACAATATAAGGAGTGTCAGAGGGAGGATCAAACAGACTACAAAGGGGACTACTGCATCAATAATACTGTCGGTAGTCCAGTGGTTGGTCAAGCCATACAAGGCACTGACTTCATTCGGGCCACCCCCTTTGTATTCGTGTTGAGCGATCTCTCTACCAAGGAAGACTGCAAAGGCAATAGCTCCTGCCCCCCAAGCAGTAACCATACCAAACCCTAGTCCGAAGATAAGCCATACTGTGATCTGGATGACCAGAGCAATAACGCCATGTTCCAAGTGTGTCATGTTAAACATAAATACTCCTACGCTGTGTAGGCTGGGATCTTATAATCAACCCCATCCACTGTAAGTGATAGGTAAGCATCAGAGGATGTCCCAACAGACAAAGACTCTTGTTCGATACCATTGACCTGAGTAGGTGTACCTGATGCTCTTACAAAAAAGTCTGATGCGGAGCTGATTGCCACACCTTGTACAATCCACACACGAGCATCATTTGCGAAACTTTCACCGAATGTGATGACACCATCTTCTGTGAAAGTGAAGTCGTACTCGAAAGCCCCTTCTACAAACACAAGAGGTTTCACAAGAGGAGTCAGTTCTGATGCGTCGATCACTGTCTGACCAGCAGGGAGCGTTTTTTCGATAACTTGTGATGCCATGACAGACTCAAGTATCTGTTCGATGATATCCCGAATGGCTCCAGACACAGTCTGCACAGGGCCGCCATCAGTGTCTACATAACTATCGACATCACCGTTGGCAACTTCGTACAGTAAGTTAGAACTACGTGTAGCGCTAGCCGATGCAAGGTTAGCTTGGTTAACCGCTACTTGGAGGTCGTCCATGATAGTCATACGTGACCCCTTTTTGATTCAATTGAAAAATACATGATTAGTGCTCCCATTTTGTGTACTCAGTGTACAGATGACTCTCAGTCTCCCAGAGAGCGTGGCAGCGGTGTCTTGTGTAGAACTCCAGACGGACACCGTCGTAGTCAAATCCTGCGGCATCTATGATCCAAGGTCCAAAGGATTGGTAGATGGCGGGACGGCTCTTAGCTCCTACGTCCAAGAACTCTACTTTAAGAGGCGTCATGACGCGTTCATCATCAAACTTGGCGAATACAGATAGCTCAAGAAACTCACACTTTCTAACCTTCTTCATTGCTCCGTAGATGATCACGTTACCAGTAGTGGGATTCACATCAGAGGAGTAGACTTGGAACCCTTCTACTACAGGGAACACCTCCGCTTCATAGGATTGAGCAATGGTCAAAGCTCCGACAAGAAGAGCTACACAGAATGAAAAGATGAGTCCCACTTGAACCAGTGTCGAGAAGAACCCTTTAATTGATTTCATTATCATTCGTCACAATAGACGCCTCCGAGTTACCGTTCTGATTATTGATTGTTACGGGGAAGGCAAGGTTCGAAGCCTCAAGACGTTTAATCCTTTCCTCTAGATGATCCAGTCTTTTGTTTGTATTGTACTGGTAATCCGTGAGGTTAGTCGTGTACCTGTCCACACGATTATAGATCTTGTTATAATAGGATATGTTCTGATCCTCTATGGACCGTTTCATCTCTTGAGTTCTTATAGCACCCCTGACCGCCTCGTCTGTGTTAGACGCTGCTGAATACATTAGGAAGAGACTGAACCCTAGTACTACAATGATTGCCCCTGTTAGTAGAAGGGCCATTAGGTTCTCTTTCATATTGTTCCCCTGCTGCGCCCCACAGGAATGTTGGCATTGTTTACTTAAGGAAGGCTTCTCTCATCTCCTTACGGAATGCCTTGTTATCTTCTATCAACACTTGCAACTGTCTGGTTGTTTCTCGTTGAGATGTCTCCATAGACTGGACTCTGACATCTATGTATCGAGTGACTCCATCAAGAGATCTTTGGAGCTTCTCATCCGTGACACTCACTCTCGTCTGTTCGTAAATCTTATCTTCAAGACGATCTATCTGTGATTGCTGTGAGGAGTAGAGGTAGCCCCCGAGAGTCATCCCGAGAGCCATTATGCTGCTCAAACCCCACGTCAACCACTGAGGATTCCCCCCAGATGAATCTGACATGAGAGCCTCCTTTTATCGACCAATAGCAATCCAACTAAATAGGTTGGCGTCGTTGTTTGAGGCGTTCATCACACAATCAAACGTGGAATTACTCCGAAGGTATGTTGCAATAGAGTAGACATTTTGTCCGTCAGTAAGACTTGTAGAGAATGTGTCTGATGTGACCAGTGAATAGACTGTGTTGGGGAAGGACGTATTATATGACACATTTGTCACATCATTGCCATTACAGTTACTAACACCCCATTGGATGATAAAACCACCCATCCATGTAGGGAGAGCGACATACCCGTTCTGACCCGCCAAGAATGACACACCTAGCCGAAGTTTCGCTGGTGTAATTGCCTTGACATCACTCACGCCCGAACTCGTCTCTGCGTTACTCGCTACAGAGATAACACCTGTGCGGTCCTCTGTAGCAGTACGCCCAGACAGCGTGGCGGGCGTGACACTGTTCCTTGTAGCTGTCCCAGTGTTGACCTGATCCTGAGTTGAGTACTGAACAACACCGTAACTGTCTTCTGTTGCTTGTGTCTGCAAGAAAATGGAGGGAGTCAAGACTTTTGTTGAGTTACCCGCGTACGACTCTGTCAGTGTTGCAAGAGAGACAAGGCCTGTCCTAGTGGTCGTAGCAGTACGTCCAGACAGCGTGGCGGGTGTGACGGAGTTACGAGTCGCTGTCCCCGTGTTAACCTGATCCTGAGTTGAGTACTGGACAATGCCGTAATCATCCTCTGTCGCTTGTGCGGCTTGGAAGATACTAGCCGTCATAACCTTGTTCCCAGTACCAGCATAAGCCTCAGCAAGTGTTGCTAGCTCAACTGTACCACGTGCCTCTGTAGTAGCAGCACGACTGCCCTCGAAGACCTCCCAGTAAGAAGTATTACTGGAAGCAGGGTTACGGTTAGTGTGTGTCTGGATGCACTTGTAGAGTTTGTTGTCAGACCCTTGGACATAACTCTTATTGGTCTGGTACTCAGTCTCAGAGTCCCACTCGGGGATACCCAGTTGGTTAATGTAGGCAGAGAACTGTGAGTGCTTATTCTGAAGCCAGTTCTCTACTTGGTAAGGAGGTTTGACCTGAGTCCACCCGTCCTCTACATCTACAACGATACCAACACCTGAGAAGGAACCATCTGAATCAGGCTCTGCTATACTTGATTCAGATGCACTTGATGCCCAGACTGTATTCATCAGATCTGGTTTTGTATATTTAGCCATTAGTCCTCCAGTCCCAGTTTTGCTGCCATCATAAGAGCGTAGCATTCGTCATAACGGATGCCGTACCGATTGCCCGCTTCTTTTGTCACTACACCGTCTTCATCAACTTCTTCATCCCACTCATCGTAGCAAACACAACCATAATCGAATGCGTCGAGACCTTCCGCCTCAAATGCTGCAATAACTTCCTGTGCAATGAACCCGAAGTGGACACGGGCATCGTCACCCTTCTCCTCAACAGCTTCGTTCCACTTGAAGCGTCGGATCTTCAGGGATGCACCTACACGAAGTTCAGCCTCTTGTACATCTTCGATCTGTTGCTTCTCACGCTCATCAGAAGTATTGATGGCACTAGCAGTAGCGTACACCTGAGTGTATCGGTTAGAAGCTTCGCCAAGAGACGCTTGGTTGTCTCCCGCGTGCATAGACGTAGGTTTGAATGTGTGATCGACGAACAATTCATCGGAGCTTTTACGCACAGACAGTTTAGCCTGACCACCCGCAACACCATCTACAAAATCTGTAGACTGGATAAAGTAAAGACCGGATACCGTATAGTTAGTGTCGCCGTCATTACCCTGCCCCACAATTGACAAGGCGTTCCGATTACCTGCTGTAGACGCACCACTGGAGTTGTAGCGGTTACCACGGATAACAGGATTCCCGTCCACCTCTTCCATGTTGTAATATCCACTGGTAATCTGGCCAGTCCGCACCTCTTCTGTATCAGCACCTGTACCGGAGCTGGTGTACCAAGCCATATAGTAGTTATGTGGCATGGCGATGGCATCCCAAGATGGGACGGAACCATCGTGGAACAAGATACCACGAAGGAAGGCAGCCTCATCTTTAGGGGCGATTCCGATGGCAGCGGTGTTGTGGTAATACTCTGTGTCAGGGGAGTTACTCCCAGTGGTCGTAAGCCATAGGGCTAGGGTCTGCTGAGACGGGCCATTCTTGATACGGTAGATGTTCGAGGGACGCTCGCCGTTACCATTGTGGATTACAACCTCACAACCTGTAGCGTTACCAGTAGAGCCTGTCATGTTATACCCTTCGATATAACCCCCCCAGACTCCACGATCAACCTCGTTAGGATCATTGACAGCCTGTGCCTTAACACCCATACAGGACTGACCATCGCTCTCTGTAGCCGACCCGTAGGACACACCACACACACCGGGAGAGCCTTGAGTCGACATTCCCAAGATGGCCCCTGTGGTAGCCTTGCCTAGAAGCTTCTGAACGGTCCACGCCGGATCTCCAACTACGAGGTTATTGGCCTGCTTTGTGCCGATCCATCGGTGAACTATCCCGCCCAGTCGGTAGCCATCATTGACGTAGGAAGGTTCCACGCCGCCAGACCCAGTCATGGAGGCAGATGCATCCATATACCAAATAACATCTTGGTCAATTTCTTCTTCTAGGCTATAGTCCCCATGAGGGATGTGAACCTGAGCCTGACCGTCACCTTTCTCGAAGACGCTGTTGGCATATGTAGCTGCTGCAATAAACGCCTCATCTACACGTGTCTCACCATCTGCGACGGCACCGAACTGTCTCACATTGATACCTGTGGGGAACAAACCTTTTGCGGTCAGGCTATCCCTATCAAAGTCAATGTATGATCCACCGTCTTCGTTACTTCCTGTAATCACGATTTCATATTGGTTTCCACCGGCATCTCCGGGGGAGTAATAACCGAGGGTCTGAACAAAGTCCCCATCTTGGAGGTTTGTATCAGCAAGCATGTCCTCAACACTTTGGTACGTGTAGACTTGACCACTCACCCAATTGGTCAGGCTTCGTTGAGTACCAGTCTCTTCTGTCTCAACGGGAGAACTTCCCGCATCAGTGTAGAACTCCTGCCCCACGACCCAAATACGAGTTCCTTCTGGGAACCCTTCAGATAGTGTAATAGAAGAGGAATCTACGATTGTGTAGTCAAACTCCCGCGCCCCTTCGATATAAAGGGACATATTGTCTGTGCTGACAGAGGTCAGTGAGATGCTCGTCTGGCCCTCTTCAAGAACAAACTCCTCTGTCGCTGTATCGTACAATGCGTTAGAGAACATCGCCTCTATATCCGCAATGGCCTTGGCAACAGTTTTGACTTCACCGGACTCCGTAGTGACAGTAGTGACATCATCCCCGTTAGCAACATCATACAGGATCTGTGTGGCACCTTCGGCAGTATCAGCCGCGACCTGTGCTCTTGCAGCCGCATCATTCAGGTCATCTATGTAAGACATAATCTCTCCTTAGAACTTATCATCGCCAATGGTGTCATACAGATCAACATTGACAGTGTTGAATAGGTAGTCAATCGCATCAGAATATGCGTTAACAGCAGCAAGTGTTTCAGTGAGCCTTTCATCAATAAACCCAATCCTTACACCTGCGGGTTTCGGGAGAAGCCTATTCGCGATGGCAGTCTCATCAAGACCGGGGAACGCAGACAACTCGTCGTCATTCCATTTACGTCCAATGTTCAATGTGAACACACCAGACTCTTCGCCATCATCAATCAGTTCAACGTCCTCAACGGAGAACAGCGCCTGAGTTGCTGTGATAATCTCCTCTGCTGTACCGCCTGCATTATTAGAGAGGATCTTAGTCTTGATGAAGGCTCGGTAGGAGGAGTCTGGTAGAGATATAGTCCCGAATGAATCTGATGAGTAAAGGGAGTTGTATAAACCCCCTCCACTATTATCGAGAGAACCGAATGACTTTGCTGCCGAATCTCCGTAGAAACCAAAGAATCCTGTGGCATCAATCTGTTCAAGTGTTCTAGGTTGTCCTACGATATCCCCAATGACATCAAGTTGGACACCACGTGCCTTGTCCACATCCTTTATATCGATCATACTGATCAAAGTGTCTTGGAGATCTTGATAACCAAACATCCAAACAATCATGAGAATGTCGAAATTTACAGCATCTTTGAACTGATCAGTGTATCTTGTCCTAGCTGTGGCAAGGTAGTCTGTTGATTCAAACATATACCCTCCTGTTAGGACACTGTGATGTTGATGTTATCAGAGGAGAGTGATGCAATCTCATCATACTCAATGACGATATTGGAAGACCCTGTAGGATTTGCGGAAGACCCCAGTGTAAGACTGTCAATCTGAACACCATCTACACTTTGAGTAGGGATGAACAGTCTGGAGTAAATTACGTCAGTGCCCACTGTGAAGTTGGCATCAAAATACTCAATCAGAGAAGTTTTGATCTGGTCAGATATGTCACTTGGGATAGTTTCGTTCTCAGCCTGACTCACTGTCATTGTGATGTAAATTGGGATCTCGACAGGACGGTTGAAGTTGATGATATGGCTGATTCCCTGAGAGTCATTGGTTGATACAGAAGTGTTGCCATAAGTGTTGATACCAGCAGGCTTCACTAACCATATTGTGTCAACTATGTCTTGTGAGTTACCCCCAAGGATTACCACTGAGATGCTGTGAGCTGGGACTCCGTTAGAGTCTGTGTCATTACCAGTGTTCTCATACACTTGGACATCCTCCACACCATCTACCAACAGAAGGTTGGAATAGATGGAGTCAAGAGTCCCTTTGGCGTTAGCCTCTTTAGCATTCTCGAACCTTACACGGAGTTCCTCATCTGTCTCTTGGTCACGTCCCAATGAAGCGGCTTCAGGGTTGGTAACACTATCCCACCCCGTTGTCGGGCTAGCAATAGTGTCGAGCGTACCAATGGGCTGCTCAATCTCACCATCTTCATCTGCTTGAGCTGATACCAGCTTTGCCACTTTGCGGATAGTCATGCCCGAACTCACAGAGAGAGCCTTGGGAACGAACACATCATTGAAGGTGACAACCACTTGGGTATCGTCAGAAGTTGTTGCAGAGTATGACTGTGAATTATTAACTGCTGTGGAGATCCCCTCCGCGACTTCTGTAGTCGTATCACCCGATAACGCTGTGTATGAGTAAGTGTCAGCCCCGAGCACTATCGAGTAAACTTGCCCCTCAACTGCCGTCAAAGGCTCGACTGTAGTCCCTGCAACGCTGGTAGTATTGAGTGTGACAGCTTCTGTCGTATCAAACTGCTCAGAGGTGAAGGAGCTTGTGACACTAGACCCAGAGGAGATGAATGTGTTGTAATCCCCAGTCACCAGTAATGATACTGTAGAAGGTGCTGCTTCAAATCTGGTCAAGCCTCCATAGGAGACAATGACATCCAACTGAACACCTGTGGCAGATGCGGGGTTGAATGAGTTATATACCGCCTCTGCAAGCTCCCACAAGTCTGCTTCTGCGGGAGAGTGGATACGTAGAGCACGTCCTAGTACATCATTGACGCCTACAGCGGCTGATGTCCCAAAGAAGTTACGAGCTGATTCCTGCCTGCTCGTCACAATCTCGGAGAGACGTTTTACGCTAAATCCTTCTGAAGATAATCCAGCCATCATGGCCTCCTTAAATTATAGTTCCAATTCGACTGGGATGACCTCATCGGACGTATCTGATTGGACAGTGAATGAGATGCTGAGGACTCGATTAGAGTTATCCAGAGTAGAGGAGAATGATACGATTTGGATCACTTCAGGTTCCTCAAGGATCTGATCTTGCAGAAGAGAGTTGATTGCTTGGAGCGAACGATTCTTGCCAAACACATCGCTGATCCAAGGCATACCTTCCTCTGAATCCAAGAACCACTCACCCTGAAAGGTGAGCAGTTTAACCTTCAATCGTTGAGCAAGACTCTCATCCTCTGTCTCGGTGAGCTGGAAGTCCAAGTCATCCCCCAGAAGAATGTCGTGCTCAGTTGTGTCTAATCTTAAATCCGGCATGACATCTCCTTAGAATTCGTTAGGTGCGTCAGAGCTGCTATCACCAGCATCAACACCACTGTGAGTGTGAGTGTTGACAGATCCACCATTGATGAACATCTCACCGATAAGATCAATGTTACCTGTGATGGTTGCAGTAGAGCTTGTTCCACCAGAGCCAGTAAGACCGGCGACATAAGTGAACATCCCTTCTACAAGCATGTTTCCCGTGACAGTAGTCTGTGGGGAATCTATGGTGACGCTCTCTGAAGCGTTAATCTCGGCGGTAGTACAGTTGACTTGCACTTGGGTGGGGGAGTTGATAATGATGTCCCCACTCGCCTTTAGTCTGACTTCGTTCTCACTGGAAGTCCCCAAGTTATGTACCATCACACAGTCATCTGTAGAATGATCTAGTGTGTGCTTAGTGGGATTGTTCCTTGCCTGACTGAACGGGAATAGTCCGGGGATTGCAATAGCGTCATCCCTGTGGAGCTTACGTTGGGAAGAAGGATCATGTGTGGAAGTACTTCCACCTTTGAACCTGTCGATGTTCCTCATCGAGAAGACCACCAACACTGTGTCATCTTTATTCACAGGGAAGGAGAACATGCTGGTCTTACTCGCAGGGAACACCAGCGGAACAGAGATAACGATAGGGCGTATCACTGACTGGTCGTCTGGTGTCACACGGTTAATCAGGAGCTGGACATCGACTCTCTGCTCTGCCTTATTGGTACTGACTACCTTGGCAGGCATTGATGTGAACATCTCACTCTTCGCATTAGCCGAGTACTGTTTGAGAAGGCTCTCTAAGCCGTCATTCTGATTCATTGAGCCTCCTTTAAATAATTGAGCACCAACATTCCACTTCCCAAGTATTACTTGACCAAGACCCTTTGAACTCACAGGCGTTGATTCGGTAAGTACCATCCATGTCGGTGTCTTCTAATTGGACAGCCTGACCGGCTTGGTAGAGAGGATTGATTAGTGATGTGAACCTGATACCATCTTTCTTGACATCGTTATCCTTCTTCTTGCCAATACGTTTACCAGAAGACTGAGCCAAGACTGGATTGCTGAGAAGTCCTGTCGTAGGACTCACAACGAATGCACGAGTCGTACTATTCTCACTCTGATAACTGGAAACATCTGACACGTACAAACGGTTGGAGTCGATGCGATAGAAGAAGTTAAACTCAGAGGAGAGTTCATCCATGATCTGCTTGACTGTTCCCTCTACCGATTTCCCGTAAGGGAGTGACTGATTGACAGCATCACTGTTGAAGGATGCCTTTGCCAACTGAGAGTTCTGACCAATCAAATAGGAGATGATTGCACGAGGGGTGGTTCCAGCAGGGAATGTTCTGGAGATTGTCGGATCATACAATGTAGTAGAAGCAGGACGAGCTTTTATTGTTGTTGTCTTGTCCGTATCTCCTACACGGTCATCTTCTTCTATCTCAAGTATGTTCCCTATGAATACCACCTTATTGTCGCCGTCATACCCTAGCTTGACAACAATTGTTTCGGTTTCCTTCTTGATATAGTTGACAGAAGACTCAGAAAGGTTATGGATAGTGATTTCAGACTCATTGGAGCTATCCTTGTTGGATAATCTCTTGTTGATCCTGAAGTCAATCTCCAACCCTTCGTCATCCCTGTCATCTCCAGTGAGTACCAAACCACTGTTGGTGCTAGAGTCGCCAATGATAATCTCGTAGGTACGTCTGAACAGGAGGCTTCCTGATTCTGCCATGGTGGCCTCCTTAGAAGTCCGTGTCGAATACCATGAAATGAGAGTCCGCTAGGTTTCTTGGTTCAGGGACTGGTGAGAACAAACTGGCTTCTTCGTAAGGAGCTACGATGAAGTCTCCGTCAAGCTCTTCTAGTGAATACTGCCTGAGGATAGGGAAGGCTGGGACAAGTGCCGCACCTTGGATTACGTACTCTTCTTCAGCATCCTGCACGTCCATCACATACTGTTCCATCCGAGAGTTCCAGCGGAAGGTCAGGGTGAAGGTCTCATCGTTCAAGTCAATGTCATAGGAGTAATATGCGTCGTTATACAACGGGCAATAAGTAACACTCATTATAGTTCCTCCTATTTGATTAGTGACATAATAGTGGTTGCTGCGTCGTCAACCACACTCGTGATGCTACTCCAAGTGCTAGTAGCTTCAGTATTAGTGGTAGCAGACTGATTACCCTTCTTGGATTCACCAGAGACTTTGTCCGATACTCCAGCAGTGTCAGCAGAGACAGTTCCTTCTTCTGGAACATTCAGCTCAACATCCACTTCCTTCACAAGGGCAAACCTAGCCTCCTCAAAGGATAAGTCGAAGTAGAGTGCATCACCGGATGTATCATCCACACTGTCGGAGAAGTTGGTCATGACGAGGTTCTCATATCGCCTGATATAACCACCTGTATGATCATCCGAATCAAGCAATGTGATGACACTGTTGTCCTCGTATGCTTGGATCAACTTGTCACGTGCTGCCTCATGGGAGAACCCACGGAAGGAGTCCATCTCAATCCCGTCTATTACACTGCCAAAAAGACTAGAAACGGCGTTCCCTAGTAACCCTGTACCAAACATGCTTGAGGCAGAGATCGTCGATTCTGAGGCTTCCTGTGCCTGCTCAGGGATGATTCCTTCGGACAATATAAGGGAAGTAGCAGTCCCCCTTGCTAGGGAGGACTGAAAGTCTGCTGAGGAGATGATACCACTGATACTGTACTGCCTATTGTTCTTGGCAATGTGATCAGAGATGGCACCAGATTTATCAACACGATGTTTCGTTAGGTTGGAGGACGCTGTCCTATTATATTTCTTGACAGCATCCATGTAGAGGATAGTGCTGTCTTCAAAGATCAATGCAAGAGCCATACCCTCTCCTATTTCTCTGTTGTGGGATTACTGATAGATGCACCAGTGAAGATTTTGTTAGCTACCTTGATGACACTCTCTTCAATCATCTGAGGATTATCACCTTGGATCTGGAAGATAACATCTCCCTGCATGATAGCTTGGCGATTGGCTTCAGCATTACGGGCAGTTTCCCTTGCTGACTCAGCCGCAGCCCTACGTTCCCAGAAGGTTGAACCAAGAGACTCTTTCTGCCGGTTATACTCAGCACGTTCTTGTGCAGCCTTCACGGCAGCAGCCTTGTCTATCTCTCGTTGCTTCCTAGCAGCTTCACCACCAGCAATCTCTTCATCCGAAGGCTGGTAGACTTTAGCTTGGGCAAACTCTTGAGGAGTCATGCCAGCTTTCTCAGCAGCAGCTTCCAGAGAACCGTCACCGAGTTCTTCTGAGTAGACCAGTCCGAAGAAGGTCATCGCAGCGAGGCCAGCGGTGGAGGAGAGGAACGCAGCGACATTCTTGAAGAGACCGAACAGGAGTCTAAGTTCTTTCCGGTATACGACAAGTGCGCCTGCCAAGAGTCCTAGCTTAACAATTGCATCATCAAACCCGCCAATACCATTCTCAACAGTATCGGTGAATGCTGACCACAGGATCAGAGGGAGCAGAAGCGATTTACCTAGTGAACGGAACCTCTTGGATACCATCAAGAGATAACCACCTGCTAGGAATAGTGCTCCACCTAGGCCACCTTCACCATTCGCACCATTACCAAGGAGCTTCAGGAGAGTACCAATCCCTTCTATGGGGATTTCTAGGGCAAAACCGACTGCCTTACTGGCTTGACCCAATGCCTTCCAGAATGGATCTGCGTTGGAAATTGAGGAGGAGAGTCTGTCGAACAAGCTTCCTACAGCCTTGTCGAAACCAGACTGGTTAAACACTCGGTTGGATTCCCACACAGCAGTCTTGAATCGTCCGATTGCTGCGGAGGTGG
>JACLAB010008419.1_pt1 | contig 38349 bp, 24 predicted proteins | sample 8027921 | NCBI WGS metagenome assembly JACLAB01 (sample SAMN15725117, study PRJNA655200) | protist metagenome | isolation source: fluorescence activated cell sorting (FACS) single amplified genomes of... | place: USA: West Boothbay Harbor, Gulf of Maine | collected 2000-07-19 | reverse complement strand
GGCCCCGGCGGAGCCCCGCGCGCCGGGCGTGTGATATGCAAAATGGCTGTTTTTATGACGATCATAAACACGGATAAAGAGGTGACGTGGGGAAGTCGTTCGACATCGTTCGAAGTTCGAACGTTTGGAAACTTTTACCGTTAGCTACCGTTCATAGCTGTTGCCAGAAGTTGAACTACACGCACGGGCGAAACAGGTGCGCCTCTTAGGACACTTTCTTGAGGATCCGATTCTCAGACAACCATCGTGCTTGGAGCCAAGACGATGCCGCGGTACGTTCGCTCCTCTCTGGTTAGATTACCGTATTTACTCATAAGTTCAGAGAGATCATCACTTTGCAAGTTGGCCAGTGTGGAAATCAGATCGGTGCTGAATTTTGGAATCAGGTTAGAGTTTTTTTGGTTAGAATTCAGGAATCACTGAATCGAATATTTCACAGCTATGCTCGGAGCATGGTATCGCCAAGGACGGCATCTTTCTCGGTGCTGAGTCAGTTGGTGACCGAAAGGACGTATTCTTCTACCAGGCAGACGACCAGCACTATGTGCCGCGGGCCCTGGTAGGTTAGATCTCTCTCTCTCTCTCTCGTTCTCCATGCACGCACGCGTATGTATACATGTTGTGTATGCGTGCGTGTGCGTGCGAATTTGTTTATAAAAGCTCGCGTTGTGTGTATACCATGGTGTGATTAACGGTTTGAACACAGATGCTTGACCTGGAACCACGGGTAATAAACTCCATTCAAAATTCGGACCAGCGTCAGCTGTACAACCATGAAAACATCTTTTTATCACCGCATGGTGGTGGTGCGGGTAATAACTGGGCAAGCGGGTACACACAAGCTGAAAATTTCCAGGTATTGCACCTCTCGTGATACACTTGTTTCCCTGTTTAGTTCATTCGCAGGACGAGATATTGGATATGATAGATAGAGAGGCCGAAGGAAGTGATAGTCTTGAAGGTTTCGTCCTTTGTCATTCAATTGCAGGGGGTACTGGTTCAGGGATGGGTTCATTTATACTTGAGGTATCTTCAACAGTATCAGTGCGAAGCTCCCCTGTTGAACTCATGGTTCACGTTAGGCGTTGAATGAGAGATATAGCAAACAGATTGTGCAAGCTTACAGTGTGTTTCCGAATCAGACAGAATCGAGTGGTACGCAACACAATATTTCGTAGCGAATATCGTCACAAATATGTCCAGATGTTGTTGTACAACCATACAACTCCATTTTGACCCTGAAACGTCTGATGCTACAGTGTGACTGTGTCGTCGCGCTCGACAACACGGCGCTTGACAGAATAGCTGCAGACAGATTACATGTCGATACGCCAACATTTGCACAGACTAACTCCCTTGTATCTACTGTAATGGCCGCAAGCACCACTACATTAAGGTATCCAGGTTACATGAACAATGATTTAGTAGGACTCATAGCGGTGCGAGTGCCTGCGTTTCTAAATTTTCTTGACCATGTTACACGTTCTCATAGTCGCTGATACCAACTCCTAAATGCCATTTTCTTGTGACGGGCTACACACCTTTCAGCACAACTTCAGAGAATCGAACTATGTAAGCATCTGACTGTCTATCTTAGTCTTTCGTTGACTTCTTGCCAAGCGTAAGGAAAACGACAGTATTAGACGTTATGCGTCGCCTGTTACAGACAAAAAATATTATGATATCACCAGAACAAACTGGAAAAATGCTTCAGGTAGGACCAGCACTAGTGCAGGTATTACTCTTTTTGTGACAGAACTCCAAACTAGGGAAAATTCATATCGATCTTGAATATAATTCAGGGGGATGTAGAACCAACACAAGTTCACAAGAGTTTGCAAAGAATACGGGAACGCAAACTCGCGAATTTCATTGAGTGGGCCCCAGCAAATATGCAGGCACGTGTTTAATCAATCACTCCTAGTAACTGCTTAATTTGTGCTTCAGGTGGCGATATCAAAGCAGTCACCAATGACATCTACTGTAAACCGTGTAAGCGGGCTCATGCTTGCGAATCATACCAGGTGAGTATTTTCATGTGACTGATTATTTATTAAATCTGTTGCTTATGCGTGCTTCGACAGCATTCGAGGGCTGTTCACGCGTTGTATGGCTCAATACGAAAAATTGATTCGGCGCAAGGCGTTTCTTGATCAGTATGAACAGTACAACTTGTTCAGCGTGCGTCAGTCATGTCTCCAACATTATCTGAGATTTATCTTCTTTTGTTTTAGGATGGCTTGCACGAGTTTCACGACTCATACAATTTGCTGAATGACTTGGCCGGTGAATACAAGGCATGCGAGTCAGCGACGTACATAAGCGCCTAAGTGTTGTATGTCTCTTCGAAGTGCTCATTCGCAGAAAAATTCTCATCAGGTTGCCACTTAAGTTGCACACTCTTTAACATCGACAAGTATCTTTTTGCCACAGTGGTTACATCCCCTCGATTGTCTTTCACTATAATTCGTTCGACATGTTTACATAAATGCCGGCCATGCGATGAGACTACAGGAAATTGATCAACTAGTACCACAAGAACAATAAGGACGTTGCGCAGTTCCATGTAATCGGAGCTACTCAAGCGCAGGAGCAAAGCTTTTGCGATCCTGTGTTGCCATTTGTAAGAAATTTTGAGAAATTCTGAAAATTTTGCCTGCGTTGAAATACTAGTCATGGTACGTGTACTAAAACCATCGAATTCAGCGCATTGGAGGGCGTAAGTCGTAGGATCTCTCCATCGAGATAACTGTCTTAAAGTCTCCAGCATAAAAATACCAAAATGCGTGCTCTCCGACTCACTACACGAGAATACAAGCTGGGCGAAATCGCGAAAGAGCACGTCATGGTACTGCAACGTGCTGAAACGCGGGGTGTGCGATGTATGCATTAAACTCATGAACTGAGAAGCATAAAAAGCGTCTGTATACGACAATTTTGAGCGTGGGAAAACAAAGTACTGCAACATGGTGAGCGCAGTTGAAGACTGGCTCGAGTTTCTTATCCATGTGCTCATGTTCGTAGTCAATTGTTTTCTGTTCTGACTGATAATTGAAGATAAAGTGGAGTACTCTTGCGTAAGAATGTCGATCGTCGACGAGAGATCCAAAAGTTGGTGCTCCACTTGTAACGTCATTTCGCCTTGTAACTGCGCTTTGTACACGTTGAGATCTTGTTTACATTTCGCGATCGTATCCTCGTAAAGTACGGCAGGTAAAAATATATCACTTCCATCCATGCACCAAAACTCCATGCAGAACTCAAGGGATACATTCTCCCATACAGACATCGGAAAGATCGTTTGGGCGTCTTGAAGTAGGGTATGCCAAACACGTTCTTCTCCAGGACTCGGACCAATTCCCTCTAGTTGTTTGCGTTGTATTTGACGAGCTATAGGCCTGTATAAATGGAATATTATGGCGTTGTCCAAACCATATTCATGCGCAAGAGTCCCCATGCTTGGAAATAATGCCGAATATTCTTCATTCGAGTATGCAAACTGTAAAAAATTAATGTATTGAAGTAGTATACTCTGACATTCGTCGTACCACTGACCAACAAACTTGAGTTGAGTATGACTTGTACCCATCATAATGTTATTTTTGCACTTATATATCATGATCAAGAGTGTAAAGGCTATATCTTTGCTTGAATCTGATGTTTTTAGTGCTCTACGCAGTCGTGCTGCACCAGTCATATTTCTCTTTTGGATTACCTTGCTTGCATGATGCATTTGCAAATGACTCCCAGCGCTTAATAAAAGTCTTTGAGTTTCACTTATGTCTCTAAGAACTTCAATTCCAGTCATTTGGGTGATCAATTCTTTCAAAATTAACAGGTCTAAAATTTGTCCATCTTTCACAGTATTTAGAACATATTGCAAAGTTGCACTAAGATCAATAAGTTTGAATCTTTTGAACAGGGCACCAGCGAATGAACACAAAGAAGAGAACCATAATTCAACATGTTGCCCATCACTCTTGATTTTGCTTTTACTACTCGACATACACACGATCAAAGAATTTACGAGCACATCTAGACTAAGAGTACTGCTATATTTGAGAGATTCTACCACCACCTGAATCATGTTTGGGTACGACTGCACCTGTTCTAAAACGACGCGCACAACCGTGCAAGGGTATCTATTCATCAATTTCCCCAATTTTCTACCAAGGTGTTTAGAATTTTCTTTAGATAACCTCCTAAGAATTCTTTGCGTGGCACGCGTCGCACGATCAGCGAGCGTACCAAGGTAACGAGTTTGAGTAAAACTGGACGTTGCATGTTTGTATATTTTCGTTCTTACTGAAAAAGAGAACATTTTGATAAGATTCAGCACGTGAGATGACAGTTGTGGGTTCGGTCTTATCAAAGACATCCCAGGTAATACACAAATAGATAGAAGTGCTTCTATGTGGAGCTTGTAAACTTTCTCACCGACTGTGTTTTGTAAAAGGTTGAACAAAACTAAACAAAGAGTGGGCTCGCTCATGAGTCTGGGACCTGCTAGAAATGCTACCCGTAAAACAAATTCAATATTCGAACCTTCCTCGATACCAGTCACAGAATACTTCAATTCTCTACGCAAGAGTTCACGAATTTCAACGTTTTCATACACAACGCAACCAAGCCTAGTAAATCGTTCTAAAATAGGCACAACAGCTCCACCTGCAAAATGACTACAGGTGCCTTCTAGGAACGCGAGTGAGTGGTGCGAACGGCTTATCCATTCTAAGCTATGGGAACACGCTGAATCCAACCGAGAGTGTACATCAGTGTATGCCAAAAGTTCTGCAAGTCCTACACGCCCTCCTGAAAGCAAATAGAGCCCAACCTGATTTGCGAAGGATTTGAGCATACATGCTTCGGAATCAAAACAGCGCTGCAATCGAAAACCTGCAACATGCGCGTGCGAGCGTTCTAATACAGCGGCCAACATATCAACTGCGTGGCCCTGGTAACTGGTGCTGACATCACTCGCAAGATTTAAGTCGTACACCTTTACTGGATCGAAATCAAATGTCCCAAGTAGCGGGTAGAAGCTGTGTTGTACCGGATACAGTTGATAGTTACTCGCATATTCTCGAGTCAAAGATGCAGCGATTAAACCGGAATAACCCTCCAACTCTTCTAAAACTAGTCCGAATCTGGTTGACGAGTAAAATTCACGTGTATTCAAGCGGACTTGCTTCTTCATCCATTCGGTTCCTGAAGTACCTATGAAACGCTCTAACAATTCACCATCGAGTATTTCAATGGGCTTGCTACAAGCAATCCTACCCCGACCAGGGCTAAATAAGTTTGGTGAAATAGTTGCACCTGTAGCTCCACGACTCTCAGCATAGCTTAGCACCCAAGCGTGGTAATCTTCATACGAATGCGTGTAAGTGCTCATAATTGTGTACGTCCAAGCCGCTCGCAGCTTCTAAGATCTGATTATGTTACTAGACTTAACCGATGTGAGCCAGCGAGAAGTGCTTGAACTAGCCTGAAGTTTCCTCGCCGAGAAATGTACTTGGTGTAGAGGCCCGGTCTCCGCCGCACTTTTCGTAATTTTCCCTTAAAATGATAGCGTCGTACGGGGGCACCATACTAGCGTCGCTTCGCGAAGTGTAAGAATGGGATTTTTCTCTTTATGTACAAGTTGATTTTGATGAACTGTTCTCACGAGTCCCTTTGTTTTGGTCATAATTGGTCAGCCCCTTTTTGCGTGCGAATCGCCCCGAATCCGTGAAATCGCGATTTTCGACCTCGCCAAGAACGTCGACGCCGCGGCATCGTTTTGTGAACGGACAACGCTAAATGATAACAGACGTAATTTGATGATGATCGGCGTGCAAAACGTCGCGCGATCCGTCGAGTCGACGTCATGGTGGTCGTCCAAAGTCGTAGCTGGTCGGCATATAGGCAAACAGTACAAATGTGGCTCTTGGACGTACCCCGTGTTGTGTGCTGCCAGCACACAGCACAGTGCTGGGAGTTTCTCTTGGCTATCCATCCATCGATCACAGCCATATCTGCCATATGGTAGTCCTGCTTTTGATAATATAAGACCTCCAAAATTCCACACTCAACTTAATTTTAGTCATCGTGGACACTACACCTTGCTGAATACTGTAACCACGCGATAAACTTGTGTTTCGTATCATCGTCATATCTTGTTATGAGTGACCACCTTTTGTTTAGTACCAACCTCCCTTGCACAGAAAACGGTCGGAGGCCATATTTTGGTAGTGCAAATTGGTACCGGTACAAATTTATTTAAATTTCTGGACGTTTGTAGCGACGGCGTTTCGCAGCTGCGCGCGTTGTGCCGTGCGCGTCGACCGGTTTCATAGCCTGACGCTACGGCGCACGGGGTCAGCATCGAAAGGTATCGAGTCGACCTCAACCGCGTCAAGTCGAAACATGGCCGTGCAAAAAGATCGACGACTACACGGTCGAGGCGTAGGCATAGGTGAGTGAGCTTGAGATGAGCGAAATACATCAACTTTTAAGCGACTTGAAAAAAATAGGACTTGGTGTGGGTTGTGGGTTTGGGATCGGTTGGGGTTTTGGAGGTAAAGTGTTTGTTGAATGCCGCGATTTTGAAGCTGATTTATCCCATCAGGTACACCGATAGGATTCCTGGGACTCGGAGTTGGAGCTGGGTGCGGCGTTGGTTTTGGTTTAGCTTGGGGAGTTGGAACGGGTGTTGGAAGCAAGTATATCAATCAGAAGTTTGTCTTCCGCGGCGGAACTACGGTTTCCTAGGTGACGTATCGACTCCACCTATATCGTTCGCAAGCCTTAAGTGAATTAGTTAGCGATGAATGGAAATCTCAAAAAATAACTTACGCTATGCTCTAGCTAAAACTTCGAGAGACTCATTCTGTTTACCAACCAACGAGAGCGCTGTAGATGCGATGTGCGCGACACTGAGACCAGCTTCATTTAATTGGAATGAGTAAGAACCATGATCTATCGGACGATCTGGTAAAATCATTGGTCGCACTTTCAGGCCAGAGTCAAGAAGACCATCTGTAGCCAAAAAGTGCAGGACATGAGAGGCAAAACCACCGATAGCTCCCTCTTCTACTGTGATGAAAACCGGGTGGGATTTCGCTAAACGCCGTATGAGCTCAACATCCAGTGGCTTGCAGAAGCGAGCGTCTGCAACGGTTACACTCACGCCATAGTCTTGTAGCATCTTCGCAGCCAACAAACAGTTATTTGTCGGTGTACCGTAACCCAAGAGAACGACGTCTGTACCTTCTCGAAGAACTCTCCCCTTACCAATATCCAATACCATCCCTTTGTATCCAGGATTGAGCACCTTGACACTTTCATCTTCCATATTAATGCCGACGCCAGATCCTCTCGGGTATCTGAAGCAAGATGGGCGGTCGTCGATCGCTAGCGATGTCGCAACCATGTGGCAAAGCTCAGCCTCGTTCATGGGTGCCATAACTACCATATCCGGGAGACAAGCCATGAACGTGACATCATACGCTCCCGCGTGAGTCGGTCCATCCGCCCCAACTAGACCAGCGCGGTCCATCGCGAAGCGTACTGGTAGCTTTTGCAAAGCTACGTCGTGTACAACTTGGTCCCAACCGCGTTGAAGAAACGTCGAGTAAATGGTACACATCGGCTTCAAGCCTTCACAAGCTAAGCCAGCCGCGAAGGTGACAGCATGCTGCTCAGCTATGCCGACATCGAATGTTCGATCGGCAAAATATTTTTCGAAATGATTCAGACCGGTACCACCACCCATGGCGGCGTGAACAGCAACGACTTTTTCATCAGCCATGGCTTCACCAATTAATGCATCTGCGAAGACTTTTGTATAGGTGGGAACTATATCGCTCGATTTACTCTGTTTACCGGAGGCAAGATCAAATTTAGATACGCCATGATACTTATCTTGGGCATCTTCTGCATATGAGTATCCTCTGCCCTTTTCTGTGACGATGTGGATCAGAACCGGTCCGACACTTTTTGTTTCTTTTACTTCTTGCAGGATCGCGACTAAGTCTTCCAGATTGTGGCCATCAACCGTACCGATGTAATATAGGCCAAGTTCTTCAAATAAAGTGGACCCAGAGCCGCTAATCATGCCGCGAGCGTACTCGTCAACCTTCGCGGTCACTTCTTGTACTGGTGCGGGCATTTGTTTCGTGATTGCCTTGGCTGATTCACGCAGCTCGCGCAGAGGACGCGACGACTGTAAACGCGCAAATGTTGATGACAACGCACCAACGGGATCTTGATTCAGACTGTTGTACTGCGTTGGAAGAGAAACCTGCTTGTTATCGTTCAAGATGATTATCATGTTCGTATCTAAATATCCGGCGTTATTCATCGCCTCATACGCCATACCTCCCGTGATCGCCCCATCACCAATGATTGCGATGACATTATTGCTACGGCTTTGCATGTCGCGAGCGACAGCCATACCCAAACCCGCTGATATGGATGTGCTGCTGTGACCAGCGCCAAAGCAGTCGTACGCACTTTCACTTCTCTTTGTGAACGGCGACAACCCACCAGTCTGCCTCATGGTGTTCATTTGACTGCGTCTACCGGTCAGAATTTTGTGCGGGTATGCTTGATGACCCACGTCCCAAATTATTTTGTCAGTAGGTTGATCAAAAACGTAATTCAGAGCAACAGTCAACTCGATCACGCCGAGACTAGATCCAAGGTGTCCACCAGTTTGAGAGACATTGTAGATGAGGTCAGCTCTTAGTTCTTTAGCAACTTGTCGTAGTTGATCCATACTTAAGCTTTTCAGATTGGACGGAAATGTCACAGTATCTAGTAAAGGCGTAGTCGGCTTACTGGATATTACTCCGTACCCAGCAATCCCCTCAGACTGTTCTTCTAGTTCAGATAAGATATCATCTCGCTGAGATTCAAGTTTGATAGAGCGGCCGTAGCGGGAGCGCCGCACAAGCGCGTATCTCAGAGATCTATAACTGCCGAGCCCAACTGCACGATGTGCGATACTGTCTCGCGCACTACGGCTTACGTGACCGTGTGCGTGACCGATCCTTGCACACGCGCGTGTCGGGGTTCTTGCAGAGGTAACCGCGTGCATGACTGCCGCACAGTGATATATGTGACACTTATTGATCACAGATGACGTGAGAGCGAAACTCAAATGTTGAAGTTTGACGTAAGCACGTTATGCGCCGTGTGTTACTTGCGTCAACAACGCGCGCGTTCTGGGGCAACTCGACTCCCTGTTCTGTTTGTTGACGAGATAACTTCAGAAACCCGGGTGGTATTTGAAAACGAGGAATTCGGGACTTTCCACCTAACTTTCCATATAAAACTAAACATAACTTTAGACAAACAAACATACGTACGCAGCCTTTCGTCAATTCGTATTTATCAATACCACCCGGGTGGTATTGATATTGATCAGTAATGAAACGATGACATATCACTATCATAATAGATTTGTTTTGCGTGCGCTGATAAACGCATCTTCAAAATTCGATGTTGAATATGTCCGAAACGATCATAGTACACGAGCTTAGTCGGATCGGTATAGGTCGATAGTTCCATTGTGGGGTTGTGTCCCTTGAATAACATAAATAATTTACGAACACTGGTATAATGCGACACAGTCATATGTTATGCGGTAAACGGTATGCATCATTTGATGGTGTACACGTTGACTAATATACTACCCTATGCAGTCTTCAGATTTTTATTTTTTAACATTGTCAGATTTTCGCGCGCCGTGAGCAACCTTGAACGTTTGCTTGGCGGCGCGCGGGAAGGAGTGTTCATAATGAACGAATCCTTGTTCAAATCACAAAACCAATGTTCGCTACTGCCAGCTCACTGATATATGCATTGATAACCAGCGATTTGATATGATGAGCGGGGTGCTAGATTCGCGACACCGCCAGCCGTCGAAGAAAGTAAAGACTACGGGAGAAATCGACGCATTAGAAAACGAAGCAAGTTCAGAAGGCGTACCCGCTCGGAGATTTGTATTCAAGACGGCATCGCAAAGACTTGCTGCTATAGATATCATCGGTAACATGTGCATCGCAAAAGAGCCTCCGGAGGGAGCTGCGTGTTTCACTATTCACGCAATACGGCACTGGCAAGAGATTTGTTGTGCAAGAGACTTCACGGCGTTTGTACGAGATAACGAAACTAATTGCCAAACACTTACTCAGTTGGTTCATCACAAAGAACATTTAATCAATACACTAATAACACAGTTGTGCGGCGCAGAATCTTACTCAATCGCAGCTTTGTTAGCTGTCTTGAAAGCCATCGCGCAGGACCTCGGTTCAGAGTTTCTACCGCATTTAAGGCTTGTCATAGATGCTTTCGCACGCTTAGCTAGCAGCAGTATCTCAGATGACCCTGTCATTCTAGAGAATATATTTGGATGCTTGGCCTTCCTGTGTAAGCTCTTTGTCACTCAGTTGGTCGGCAACCTACCTGATTTTTTGAGAAACACATCTGTGCTCCGACTACACAAGCGTGTACACGTACGTAGACTCGCTGCAGCAGTCATTGGTTTCGTACTAAGACTCGCGCCGTCCTCTGCGTTTAGAGCCGTGTACACGCAGCTCACTTTAGATGTCACCAAGCTTCTCGAGAGAGCTCACAATGAAACGAAAGATGAAGTCACACAGCTGTTATTTAGTAGTATTTTTAGTGCAGCAAACGAGCTGCACTCGCGGGCGCTTGAGAGAATTGAAATTTTGTACTCGTTCCTGATTTTTGATCGGATTGCATGTAGTATTGACGCCAGATGTGCAATCGCAGCGCAAATGTTTGATCATATTTTTGAGCGGGCGTGTGGCCCAGAAACCATATCAAATGTGTGGGCAGTAATCATGAAACTTTTAGAGAGGACACTAACGGATTCTTCTGCATCAACGATGTTAACCATCGCAGTTGCGTCACGCAGCGTGCGGCACGTAACATCGGCAGATCTTAATAGAGTCATACTTGTCTTCAACCATCACATACGTAACCCGGACAATGAAAGTTTACAAAATATTGCGTGTTTCCTGGAGTTCGGACAAATATTCATCACGAGTCTTGCCGGAGTTCAATTGAATGAAGAGTTTATGCCGTCGGCTATTCATTCGATCCCTTGGTCACTTTTAATGCCCTCCAATCGGCCGGAAGTAGCTGTCAAATTATTAGAAAGACTTGTTGAGAGCGCTGCCACATATGACACACCTTTGAGAATGAGTCTTATTTCGATGTCACTAGAAGTCGCATACCCATCGCTTGCAGAATCAGGAAATGGGACACTCCCTTTGATCCGAGAGGTTAGTACATACTTAAGACACGCAAAACATGGTATATTGGACTATGGATTGTTAAAAGCTATTTCATCAAATATGAAGCACGGCGTAGCGGGAGCAATGAAGTATGGCCATCCATTGCATGCCATATATCTACTACCACACGCCGCGATATCGGCAGTATGCAACGATGATTTGCTGAAGACATTCGATCAGTGTTTGTCCTCCTCAAAACGGTGGAGTGAGGATAAAATCGAGCGTGCTTTCCATGTTGCAGTTATAACCGCATGCATCGAGTCAATAATCATCAGTGTTGATCGAAATCATGATCTCCGCACCATTCAAGCTACTGCTCGTTGCGTTCTACAGTTCGCGTTCATAGAATCTGCTTCTCCCCGAGCATGGGCATCGATCGCAGCATTTGTCAAGACATATCCAGATCAAGTTCAAGAATATGAAGATGAACTGAGGACTCACATTGTTGAGCCATGTCTACGAATGATAAAAAGCCCTGATAAATTGCTACGAACGGCTTGCATAAGTATTCTGCAGATAATAGCAAGCTGCCACAGAGCAAATATTAAGACTATTAGCGGAGTTGTTGAATTAAAGCCCGAGCTTGACATATTTCATGAAATGCATGCTTTCAAGTCGACTGAGGGCCATGTTCTTCTACACATGAGACACTGTACGTCGGTTTTAGCCAAGTTAGCCTCACCGGGAAGGCTATCTTTGAAAACTGAGTCCGAATTGAACATGCTGATCCATTTGTGCCTCGGCGCACTTCGCATCCGCTTGTCAGCAAACTGGCAAGAGCTGCTTGCGTATCTTACAGCACTATGTAATAAGTGTCAAGCCGGTGTATCAATAGTATTTAAAGATATCAAGGTCATACAGACGCGCTGTCTATCGCAGTGTATGAGTTTACGTACACCATTTGATAGCATAAACCAATTCAGAACAGAGTACTCAGTACTGGACGAGCCGAACGAAGATAATTATACAGATGATTGGATTTACCTAGATTTACTTCTCCGATCTCTTCTAGAATGCGACCGAAAAGAACAAATTTCTGCACTTATTGGTGAAATGTTTTTGAAATATATCGCGGTAGTCGATCATGTTGACCGGACGCAGCGAAGAGTGTATGATAGATGCCTTCATGCGTGGTTGTTGCTTTTCAAGGGACTTCAAGGAGGATCAAAAGTGCAATCAGTGAATTTGCAAAACGCCTTGGAATGTTTAGTCGCGTATAACAATGAAATGGTTGCAAAAGAAGCGCTTAACTGTCTTGAATTCTGGGAGCTCAGTTACCTCACTTCGGATACAGTGAGCTACGTGAAACTTCTTGTAGATGTTAAGGTTTTTAAACAAACTGTTGCATCAAGGCCTTTACAATTTGCCGAGGCGCTCGACGATCGGCAATCATTCCACATTTCTGCCGAACTTCGACCCGGCTTAGTTCCCATTCTGGTCGGAGTATTGAGCACACATACGCGGCGGGCTGACAAAAAAGTTCGACTCACTGCGTTCATGAACCTTTGCATGTTCGACACAGCGGAAATCCTTCCAGTGTTTGCGCAAAGCATCGTAGGCATTACAAAGAGCTGTTGCCGCTCAGAAATAATAACGAACCTGAAGAAAACGATTGACGGTAACATGTCAATCAAAGAATGGGAGATTTCCACAGACCAACTACGCTCTTGTCAGAAAAGTGCACTCGGATTCTTATTAAACGTTCAGGCATTTTCCCGATTCTTAAGTACGCATCTCGGAAAGTGTTTGATTCCATTCAGTGTGATAGCGTGTAAACTATTTGGAATGGGTCTTGCGTCTGAAATTGCACAAGAAATGCCAGTACAGATAGAGACCCACGTTCAAGAAAAGGGCCATGTCTCAAAACTAGTGCGTAAAATCAACGCTGCTGTCATTTTGGATATGATCGAGAGATTCAACATTCATACTTCAGGATACTGGTATCTCATATCCACTCCATTGATGAAACTTGGCTCTACTCTGCATTCTCAAGTAAGCTTGCCAATAGTGCCAGTGTTCTTGCGAATTTCTCTAGCCGTATCGTCGGGTCAGGATATGATGAAACGTCAAGATGTACAAAATATGGTTATTGTCGCAATAGAGTGCCTTAATTCGGCGGAGATGTCAGAGCCATGTTGCACTTGTATTTTCAATATTCTAGACAACGTTCTTCTTCACTATTATCAAGCACTGAAGGAAAATGGTGCTGTAGAAGCTGACCACTTTTTGAAGAAAAGAACCGACATATTACAAACAGTCTTTTATCGATTGAGATCAAGAATGCATCGGTATAAGATTCCAGGTTCCCTCGCAAGCAGTGCTATGCTTCGCCTTTTCAGGCAACTGGTCAGTTTTTACCACATTGAGGATCTTCAGAAAGCGAATATTAGTGATGACATTGCTGACTTACTTGTTAATTCCAAGCGCGTGGACGATGATCATTTCATTGAACTTGTGACGATTCTAGTGAGTATTTTGCGCCGATGTAGCGCGTTTGAACATGACTGCGAACATGTCAAGTCTCGACTTAGCTGTTTCTTTGGTAAACTGCGCTCAAAACGTGGGCGTGAGGCATTGATTTCTCTCTACGAGCTACCAAATGCCATCGAAACTGATGTGTCTCGAATTCTGAAAGGTCTCCAAGCGACGGACGTTCACAAAATTGATGAGCCAGACTATAAATTACGTTTAGAAACGTACAGTGGGCTAACATCTGATTGGTTCACTTCAACGGAAGCTTCGTCCATATATCCCATCATGTATCAGTGCATATTTGAACTTAGATGTGGCGATTTCTTGCTTTGTAAAGCTGCGAGAAACACAATATTTCAACTAGCGACTGCTTTGAGAAAGCTTAGTTTACAAAGTGCGTCCAAATATGAGAGTCCTTTGTACAAAATACTTGTGGATACTGTGAATCCATCTCTTCCAGCTTTGTTGGAACACAACTTTGCAGCTGTTCGGGCGGAAGGCATTGCCGTGCTGAGTGGTCTAATTGAGATCATCCCGGACATGTATGGTGGATTCAGTGATCTTGTATGTTGTAGTCGATTGGACTCGAACTTTTTCACAAATATTTCTCACATCCAGATACGGCGGCAGTGTGAAGCTCTTAGAGAGCTTACCCGGTTCTTGCAGGAAAGATCATGTTCATCACTTTCCATGTCTTCATATGTGCTACCAATGTTGAAAGGTTTCTTACTTTCAGAGTCTCAGGACGTCAAAGAATCGTCTCTTATGGCAATAGTTGCATGCTTGCCTCACATGACGTGGGGATCTTATATCCTTGAGGTTCAAAAGGTGTTTAAAAAACGATCAGTTCAGTCAGATGCATGGTTACGATGTTTATGCTATCTCGTGATCTACATGAACGATGTCAACTCGAAGAGTCTTGCACCCAGTATGGTCACTCCAGAAACTAAATCATCGGCTGTTCTTTATCTGCGCTCTAACATTCTACCGTTCATGGAAACACATATGGTTTGTGAAGAAGGCGTGAGCAATAAAGGTGTTGTGCGACCGGTGGTCGCGCACGCCGCATGTGCGATCATATGCGCGATTGATACCGTCGATCGGGAACATTTATTTCACAAGCTAGTCGTAAGAATTGCAGACGCATTCAAAAGTCGATCCCAAAAGGTTCGAGATGCAGGGCGAAACGCCTTTGTCAAAATTGGGTCCCTTGCACCACCGAAAATGATTGCGTTTGCCATAGACGTTTTATCGCGTCAGTTGAACAAAGGATTCACGAGACATGTACGTAAGGCAGTGGTATTCTCAATACTCAAATCGTGTATAACGAGATTGACTGACAGCGACTTCGGTGACATTTTGCCAGCCATAATTCAAATCATCAATGATGATATTTTTGGCGAGCCGGAAGGAAAAGAGCATGACGTTGATTTTAGGAACTCTGCTTACAAAGAAGCTAGAAAAGCATATGATATGCAAATCATTATCCAGGTGTTCTCTCGGGTCTATGATTGTGAAACTATGGTATTTGCGATGAAACCAATTTCGATGTGTATGTCACAACAGCTCACGTCAAGCATGGGCATGAAGTTGAAATTATTTCTCGAATCGTTGCGCCGCGGTATCGCCATGAATACTTTGATCTCTCGACAGACTATCATAACAATCTTTTTCTCCACGTTAGCTGACTGTGTGCGAGTGATGCATTCACTGCGTGATGATCGTTCAATCCAAGTGCCTGACGCGTCATCAGTAGCATCACTTGGTCATGTATCCATTAGTCAACAGTCGCTCAATCTTGAAAATATTGGAGTGATGGCGAATTTTGCTTTGGAGATATTGGATGATACTCTTTCGCAGTCATCCGGGTTATCGTTGGAAGATATCGAGTCTGGATTTGTTGTCTTATTGGATTGCCTTATTCACTACGGTGATCTGCAAAGCCGAGTTTTAAAGGCAATCACACACATTGGTCGTCTGGTGCCTGCTATCTTCAGTCGATACATCGGCATATTAACTAAGCAAGTCATGTGCGTACTGAAAGGGTCTTGTGAACCCATGACACAAAATGCGTGTTTCCGAGTACTCGTAGTCATGTTCAGGAGTGATGATAACTTAATGCCAAGTTCGGAATGTTGCTCTCTTATCATACGGTTGACTATGTCGCAGCTATTGCATTCATTTATTTCTAAATCAAACGTGGCGATTTTACGTGTTTTAATGGGGAAAAGAATAGCCATTCTTCAGTTGTATGAAGTTGTGGAAAAATTGATCGATTTGAATGTCACTGGTACTGACGTGCGTGTACGTGCATCATGCTCAAAGTTAATAGTGCAGTTTATGCTCACATACCCACTGGGTGAGCGTAAATTCCAACACCTAGTCGACACCATGCTTCCAAATTTGGCCTACGCAAGTGCTCATGGTAGATTATCTATTCTGGCCACCATTTCTGCCTTGGTCACGAAATTACCGATCGAGGCATTACAGAGGCAAGCAAAGATATTACTCTTAACATTTTTAACGCGACTTTCTTCAGACACGGATCGCACTTGTCGTCAGTTGTGTATCCACAGTGCAGTCGTTTTAATTAAACGGACATCGTCTGAGTCGGGCACATTATTGGCTATTTTGCAAAGAATTTTCTCAGTGGGCAATGATGCGCTGACTCAATCAACGATGCAAGTTCTCAGAGTATGCTTACTCGAAGTTCCGAGGGCAGTTGATACGTACAGACAAATACAAGGTAGTTTAGTTATAGCCCTCGATAACTATTCACGTCAAGTTGCATGTGATGATAAGTGGTCAGGATTGTACAGCACATTACTGTTGTTTGAAACGGCCCTTGCATTCGACACTTCTCTAGCGGATGACATCGATGACGGACATATGTCAAGCATTTTATTGAACTTGCTACAATATCCCCATTTTTGGGTCCAGTTATCTGTTTCTAGAGTTATCTCTCTGTACTTGACTGGCAGACATGCAGGTGATGCTGGGGAATGGCTAAGTGCGCGGTCCCCTCATTATCTTAAGACGCTTATTGTTTCACACATAGGTATTCTTGAGTATGTGGCGCGCACGAAAATGGCCGAACAGTCTATGAAATTGTGTGGCGCAATATTTAAGAATATCATAACTGCGTCTTCAATTTTACTTGATGGGAACAGCAAGTGTGTACTACAGCAACAGCTGCGTCAAGAAAAATTCTTTGAAGGATGCATTATTTTGAAGCATTTGAAACGATTGAGCCAATCAAAAGATGGCTTGCTTCAGGAGATTGCGTTGCGCTTAGTGGCTGGACTTGCGGGCCCGCTCAAAGACTGTGTAGAAAGTAACGAAGATGTACTGGGGATATTTGTTGACATCTGCTCTAGCGATCTTTATCGTGATCGAGGTACGCAAAAACTTGCGGAAGAGGTGGCAAAGTGTATCTCGACATACGTTTCTAGTACAAAGTGGGCATTAGCCGTTTCTCAATCAAAGGGTAGAAACTGCGCGAAAGGCTCCTAGATTTTGAGAAACGTACGCCTAAGTTCACGTCGGCATAGACGATGATCAGTGTTTATACTTTTCAGATAGTAAAGTATCAGCTGGGCATTTTGTACGACTTTATTCTGATCGCGTTTCAGTTTGAACTTCAAGTTGTCTCTTTCTCGGAAGTCTGTGGTCAGTTGTAATGAAATTTTCACAGCGTTTGATATTATCTGCAAAGGTAGTTTTGAATGGCAAGCTTGACTAAAGCCGTAATTTTTATGTTCATCATGCAGATAAGCGTGTTTTTCATCTATGTACTTATAACCAGTAGAAATTCTTGAAAGTCTGGGCGATATATATATAGCAGTGAAATATCTGAGTATTTTGAGATGACTCGAGACAACTATTTTGGTACGTCTGCGAAGTAGGAACTCTAATACAGCCCATAAAACATATTCATTTTCGTTTGTGCTCGTCGATGTACACGGTTCATGGAGGAATATCAACGAGTTCGTGTTTGCCATAAACACTGTTCTGCTTAAATTCATGCATTCATCAAAAAAGTGAGATATGAAAAGTCCTTTTTGAACAGAATGGTTCGAACAGATTTCTAAACTCGGACATGTTGCATGACTCGAATTGACAAAACACCCGGACAAAGCATGTATTACAGTTTGAAATACACTGTGAATCAGTGCTGTTTGCCCGCTCATATTTGCACCCATAATAAGCTCGAATGGAACCAGCCGGGATAGTGATATTGTGAAATGTGACAATGTTTGAGACATTGGTACATCAGGCTTAGTGTTCACTAATATAAGCGCCTCAGACTCGTTCAAAGTCGGACGACACAATTTCATCTGCTCGGCTTCTATTGGTTTTGACCATCTGATCATACCACAAACGCACTTCAGCGCCAGAACAGAATCACACACATACCTTTTCAGGTACTTCAGGCGCTCACAGAGGTCGGCACACAACTCCCGCGAAATGTATGACGCTCGATTCATTACCGCTTCAAATCGCATGTTTAAGCAATCTAGTTCGGCAAACGTTAGTCTGTTGTACACCTTACCCCGAACATACCTCTGTGCTAAAATCCGAATACAAATAACATCATTTGAACGATAAGTGTGCGTACTCTGGCGGTTTACCATAGCATTGTACGCGTGTACTCCGTCGATGTCAGTCTCTTGAACAAACCAAAAGAATCCACGTGTTCGTTTGTAAAGTAGCACTTTCGACTTTACGCCTACCTCGCTGTGTTTCTGCGAGATCATTGTGAAAATTAATTTTGCTATTGTACACAGTGCATATCGGCACATATCTAAGATTTGGCTTCTGCCGGAATTCCACGCAAATATACCCAGCGCCGAGTGCGGAACAAACCCTTGCTTCATCATAGTCGTATTCGTACTCATGTATAAGTTCACAACTGAAGAAACTCGTGAAAATTGCGGTGTATTCATATTCATCTTTATTCCGACTGCGAGTGGAGTGTGGACATTTTCAAGCAAGTAGAAAATGGATGGCCGCGATGCTAATGCACACAGCGAATGTCTGATAATCGAGCGAGTCGTTGATGTGTTGAACGCTTGTAAGCGCGCGAGTGTTTGCAAGTTTTCAATTGATTTTTTTGCCTGCGGTGTACTTACCGAGCACTCTGTTCGCATAGACTGAAGGGTGTCAAAGTAAGTACCTGCGAGAGCAGCATCCGAATTGTCGACCTGCAAACGCAGGTCAGATATTATGCTCTGTTTTCTCGAGTAGAAAAGAGAAACGCCAAATGATTGACGGATCTGGCCAAAGTTCCACAACGCTGGTGCTGTTGCAGAGTTTTTCAAGAGTCGTGTGAAGTTCTTTATGCAGAGTGCAGACAACAAAGCCGGTGCCACATCTTTGAACTTGCAAATAGGCGCAAACTTTAGAAGGCGCCGCAAGATTTCCATGGCCGGTCCACCAAAGTTTGCTTCTTTCTTGTAGGTGCAAGTATTTTCAAAATTTGTCCAATATTTTACATGAAAGCATCGGCACCCTAATTTTCCACTGAATCTTAGAAGCGAATCGGGTGAAGAAGCGTATTTCACATCCTCGCACCCGTCTATAACTACGATAACATTCGTTGAATGTCGATATATCAACCTCAAGATTTGAACATCGTCCATAATTCCTATGCAGTGATATACAGAAATACGGCAGAACATGTCAGTCAAGTCAATAAACGTTGCCTTGACGAAAGTATTCAAGTGAAAAGTGACGATTGCAATCATTCACTATTTTACGAGTATTTTCGTGACTCGGTAACGACGAAACGTTGGAATGTACCGCTAAGCTGTGTGGGAGAGTATATGTAGTTGTTACAAATACCAGGACTAACACATCGAGTGTTATTTGCATGGAATGAACATTCAAAAAGAAGGAATTTTATTAGTATATACATTGATTTTTTATGTATCTGAAAGCTATTCGATATGATTAAAGATCTTTCGTTTCAACAAGAACACCACCGGTTCCTAAGACAAGAGTTTTTGGGTTCCAATGTTGGTTGTAGTTCTCACAGTTCAAATCACGAAGTGCTGCACTACCAACATCACTGCATGTATTCGGATGCAACGTTTTTACTGAACGTAGTAGTTCCTCCGCCCCTAAGTTCAAGAAAGCGCACTACGAAGTGGTTTCATTAAGCAGTATTTCCGATACTCCGTGACATACCTGATACGCCTTTTCTTGCACCGCACAGTTTCGAATAAGCATACAGCACTGCCTTGCAATAGAGGGATTGTGTAAATGGGAATGCATGACTTCCATGAAGGCCGCAAAATACCCTTCTGAAAACATATTGGATACAACTTGTTTGTTTCGAAGAGATATAGCAGACATAACGGAAAGTGTACGCTCTAGAACACAAGCTCTTCTCTTGTTTGCGATGACACTGTCAGGCTCACCGGTGCCAGTGCTAATATGGCTTGATAGATCATGCATACATGAGCATAGTAATCCGTAAAGTATTTCGAGACCTTCATAGTCAACAATACTTTTCTTCCCGAAATCCGAGACTGCAAGTTTTCTGAGGCAACCAAGCGCTACTTTTGTATCTATGTTAGTAACTTTTCGGCCAAGAATTTGCTGGACAGCATATTTAATAAAACAATCTTAAAATTATTGAGGTTGCGAATTACCAGTAGAGGAGTCAGCACATCCGCATCTACGAATTGTCGACATATTTGTTCATTGAGCATAAGTGACTCCGCCTGCTCATAGTTCAATTCACGAATTGGCGCTCAAGGCAGCAAACGTACAAATTTTAAGGCATCCCTGCACGGGTGGACAAAATTGTTATTCGATGCATTGCGCAAAACTACATGGATTATATCAGTGAATTATCACAGAGAATAACTGGCATCACCTTCAACCAGCGCCGATATTAGCCCAGCTTCCCGATATAATTCGGCATACGGAATTACTGAAGAAATTCCACTACTCGTGTCATCTGTTAACGTTGACCACCCCAACTCACATCCTGCTTCACGCGATTTATGGTCCTGACATTCAGACAGAATTCTAACTAGCGTCTTCGGGAAGTTTTCCTAAATTTGTCAAATGTAAGATATAGTAGTCGAGCAAGCGAAATTTTTCATCCATACCGAGAACAACAGCTGTTTAGCTTTATTGCACTTCCGAGTCCCAGCAGCAAGAGCTCGAAGAATGCTGGCGAAGAGCAGCTCTTCATGTTCAGCAAGAAGGGGCACAGTAACTTGAAGCAGTCGTTTAAAAATGCTTTCATTGAAGTTGAAATCGTTAATCTGTTTCATGTGACCGTCTTTGTGTGTCGTCAGTTAAGTTTCAACGTCCAACGCCAGTCAAAATATCGCACCTCTTAGTGTACATAGTAGAAAGTGACGATCTTCGGGTTCATCTAACATGGAAAGTGCTCCATCAAGAAGTACATGTGCGTGACTGATCGATATTCCCTCCTGTATCATTTGCTGAACGGCTGTTGGGCTTGCACGTAGTGCGGCTAGCTGCGTGCACATACTTTGCTTTTCCCCGTGGTTGATGGCGTCTACTAGACTGCTCACAGGTGAGTCGTATACCGCTCGCCTACTGGATTCAGGCCCATTAAGCATACTTCTATCTACAACGATGCCGCGAATACGAAGTTCCTCTATCGCTTCGCTGACTGACTCTTCCTCACTCAACTGGAAGTCAGAGCGGTAACTTGCTATTAAATCGACGAACAACGCCTGTGATTAGTGTTAGTAACGTTTCACGGATTATTCTGATTGGTTTACATGTGCAATGTCCGCATTCATCATTGCTATGTGAAATGATTCAGGTTAGATCGTCCACCTAGCCACACGGATGTACGCCACTGAAGATTCACACAGAGTGCGCTATTGATAGACCTCAAGTGTGACCAGGCGCTAGTTCTGGGCAACTCGCTATAAGGCGTTTGTGATTTTTAGTCCATACCACTGTGCTTGCCTTATACTGTTGGCATGCTATTATATGCATATTCATATTTACTAGTACTGCACATATTCATGCACGTGAATATAGACGATATAAGCTCCTAATATTCCCAATGTGCCTACACATATGCAAATTTAACAATACCATTAAATATGAACGCTTCACGTCATAGTCAAATTGGCTCAAAAACGAACGGAAACGCTCTCGACAAATCGCTTCCTTTGACTGACGGTGCATATGTACTTCACAAGGCGACCGCCCTGGGTGCCGCCCTGGAATTCACGCAACCTACCAAAGACACGAAATGGATACTAACCACTCGCTGGAGTCCGCTATTTTGTCGAAGTTGGACCCATGGTTGCGTTTAGAGAGTGATAGCAACCCGATACCACGAATCTTTACCCATATTGACGACTACAAGTCCGCTTTTCAGCCGAAACTGCTAGAAGAGGTGAGAGAAGGTGTGAAAACCACGCTGAATCATGCGATAGGTATGTCCAATGATGTTCCGAATAATAGGACTTTTTTCATACGCATTCTCATGTGCAGAAAACAAGTCGTTTTACGAAGTAGAACAGTGGCGCGCGCTCTCAAATGACAGTGGGCTATTTAGCGTGACGCTCACTGGAAAGATTCCATGTGAGTTACAAGCAAGTTGCATCGCGCTGCTTGTTGTGTGCACACGTGCGGGTTGTGAGGAGCTAAAAATTGATGGTGATGCCCCGGAAGCATATGCAGTTTCAGTTGTTAAAACTGTCTCGAACTCATACATAGAACTGAAAAGTGACCCGCGTGTTTCGCACCTCTGGAAAATACTCAAGGGTTGCGTTGAAAATTCAACCTCTTCAGCAAGGTTATGGATAATCATAGGCCCTAAGATTGCGACTTTCTCTCAGGAATTTGAGGCTCTCAATCATGTAGAAAAGTTAAGTAAGGTGAGCATGAAGGGAACGCGAAAAAGCACACTTGAACTGACATTTTTAGCATGTACTGAGCGCCATATTGAATCCCGCCCTATTTACTGCCCACGACAATGTGAATTCTAGACAACGAACGATACCTGATATCGAACACTATCTGGAGCGACTACGTGAGTCATTCAATCCCATGCAAGTAGACGCCATCCAGCGTTCCATCGTATCTTCTACAACTACCAAGCCGGTAGATTTTCCTTTTACGCTTGTCCAAGGTCCACCAGGAACAGGTAAAACGCACACTATAGTGGGTTCTATTCATTCACGTCCGTCATAATCGAATTAACATTTCATACAGTGGGGTCTTTTGAATTACTTGCATTTGATAAGCTTCCAAAGATACTATGACTCAACCATGAGAGTAGTATATAACGCTTCAACAAGATGCAGAATGCACAGACCACACATATTGGTGTGTGCGCCAAGCAATAGCGCAGTAGACAACATTCTCGAGCGTATCATTCAATATGGATTCTATCAGTTGAATGGCCAACAATATCGCCCTGCTATGATCCGTGTTGGAGCTTCAGGTGCTGAAATATCAAAATCGTGTCGTGATTTCTCTGTCGAATCAAAAGTTGACGCTTTATTAGGTATGTCGACTGAAGAATGGCGCATGTGGTATTCTCGTCAGTTGCACACCGTAACTTCACTCGAAAAGGAAATAGAAATTAAATTTAATGAACTGAGTGGATCAAGACAGTTTGATTCTGGCGAACTAGAAAGAATATCTGCACAAATAGTGACCACATTTGATGTCAGGGACCGTGCAGTTGGTGATTTATCCAGACTAGAGCGCTTACGAAATTACTACAGCAAGAATCGATGCATAGATGGTGAATCAGTACAGCTGCTACGTTCTACTCTGGAAGCGTCTTTTGTCGATGAGGCTGAAATGGTATTTACAACGCTAGCTTCTAGTGGTAAACGTAGCTTGCGTGACTCTACTTGCGATTTTCAAACTCTCGTCGTCGACGAGGCGGCTCAAGCGAGTGAACTGTCTACACTTTTACCGCTTTTCCATGGGATTCGGCACTGTGTATTGGTTGGAGATCCACAGCAGCTACCAGCCACCGTTTTGTCGAAAGGTGCAAAATGTGCGCGCTTCGACAGATCACTTTTTGAACGTTTGACTGAAAATGGAATTCAACCGATTGTGTTGTCCACGCAATACAGAATGCACCCTGAAATTCGAAGTTTCCCATCAGAGTACTTTTACAAGAACGCGCTCATAGACGACGTAGACGTACTTTCATGTCCACTCAACTTTCATGAAATGAACACAGGCTCGTCCCGCATTGACTTCCATCCATACCTTCTTTTTGATACTCTTTCTGGTGTTGAACAAAAAAATAGTGCAGGATCAATTAAAAATGAGTTTGAGGTGCAACTATGCTTCAAGCTACTTGAATTGCTAGAGTTGTCATGGATAAAAGGTGAGCGGCCCAGGGTAGCAGTAATAACTCCATACGCGTTCCAGTGTCATCGCATCAAGCAGTATACGAAGCCTTTGGCCGCTCAGATTGACTTAACCATCAGCACTGTTGATGGCTTTCAGGGGAGGGAGAGCGATGTCGTTATACTCTCCTGTGTTAGAAACGCCAAATTCGGGATGGGTTTTATGCTCGATACTCGGCGCATGAATGTTGCTCTAACACGGGCGAAATTTGGACTTTGGGTATTGTGTAGTTCACAGAATGCTATGCTTAGTCCGCTCTGGCAAGCGCTGTTCACCGATGCGAGTGCACGGTCAAGAATTGTCAGTGAAAAACAGACTAACAACCTTATCAAGTTTGGTACTCAACGCTGATCTTATTAGTAAATGAATCCCCATTAACACGACATTTGATCCAGCCTTTAGTCCAAATTAACTGGTCAATGTGCATATGAAGTCCAGTGCTGATTGGTTCTTCGATGTTGTCACAGCAATACTACCATGGAGCGCATTCAACTCGCGAACGAACGCGCGGAGTGTATGCAATAAGTCGTTAGATGAAATCAGGTCACACCGATATCGACAGATTTCTCGTAGCATGAGAAGTATATGATGAATATGTACGCTGGATTTCATGCAATAGCAGAGCTCTGAAACAAATTGCTTGAAAGTACTCGAGTCCAAGTTGTACGGAATATGTTTGATGTGTTCTGGAGGAAGTGCATTTAGAACTGCCTGGAAGAAACGTCGGTTCGAAAGCCTGGTTGCTACAATCAAAGCCTCAGTGAACGCACTGTTTTGTAGTGCAAAGTGAAGATGTTTGTCACTCAATTGCTCGTCAAAATCTTTGCGCTGAATGGTATCTGAAGAGTCTTTTAAAATGAATACCTGCCGACTGCGAGCAACACATATATTTTTTCCATCAACTGAACAAAGCAGCTGAACAAATGAATCAAGAGTAGGTTCCCCTTCAGGTAAAAATACACGCTTCACGAGCGCACACGTCTGAACGTCGTAAATGCTCACAAGCATATCAGATTCAGCTGAAGCTAAAAGTGAACTGTCATGAATAAATTGAAGTCTTGCGCAGTCAGTGTAATTCGTTCGATTTCTATTCGAATTACTGGTGCTCGAATAACTGGTGCTATTTGAGACAATAGACCCATGTAAGTTAGACGTTCGAATGTTCCATATACTAACAGTCGAGTTTATCAACATTGTTGCCAAGTACGTACCACATGGCGATAACGCCGCTGTCTGTACCTCCATCGAGTGAAACAATGAATCTATTTGTCGATTTTTGCCATACACATCCCAAACACGAGTCGAACCATCCCATGAACTTGAAACGATATGCGATGTTTGACGGCAAACACAAATAGAAGTGATCGGAGACGTGTGCCCAACAAGAACATCGAGCAACTGTCCAGTTAAAACGGACCATAACATGATACTGAAATTGTCCACAGCCGCTCCGCATAGGACTTCATCACTACGATCTAGCGCTATGTGCGAAATTCCTCTGCTATTCGGCGCAGTGAAAGTTCTGAAGTTACGATATCGTAAAATGTCGTACGCACGAACTGTGCCATCCATGCTTGAGGACAATAACCCCCTATCATTTGAAAGAAACAGCACTTGATTTACTCTGGCGTTGTGTTGTGAAAACGTTGCCATGCATGTTTTGGAAACCACATCCCATAAGTTCACGGTGTCGAACTTCGTTCCAGTTGCCATGAGAGAGTATGTTGAGTTCATGGCAATTGTTGTAACGTCGTGCAGCTCGTTGCTATGCTTGAGCAAGAAAGTATCTAGTTTGTAATCCCACAAGCATACATCGCTTGAGCAGTCGCCATCTATCAGTATGTAAGCTCGAACCGGATCAAAAGTACATCGCATGGGTTTTAAAAGGTAAGTTTTTAAGCATACGGACTGGATCAAATCGCGTGAGACTACATCAAATACTTTCAAAATACCACCAGTTAAACCAACACACAAAACTTTAGCCAAGCCACTGAAGTCGGCACATTCAACTGGGGCATCCAAGGACAAGTTCTTACATGAGTCCACAAGATATTCTTGTGATTGAGTCGACTTTTTAGCAACAATCAGTGTACCGTCACTGGAAAATGAGTAAGTTGTTGTTGCGCCAAAACTTATGGAAACTGCAAGCAATTTGGATTTGTGCTTTACAGCCTCGAAAGACAGTTTTGTGGATATAGTGATCACCCTACTGCTGTGATCAGAGCAACCGAATATGATACCATCACCACCCCACGACATGCAAGAAATAGTTGAATTTAAAAAGGAATGTCTTGTCACTAGTGGAGTAACGATACAGTAGAACATCGTATTCTTTTCTTTTAAATCCCATATTTCGACACACTCGTCAGAAGCAGTTACTAAAAGATCCGAATTTGCATTGAATGCCGAACGTTGCACTCGCCCACGACTCTTAATCCGACTGATAACGACATGGTTAGCCGTACTGGTGATGACCCCTCGTGAATCTACATCGGCCACGAACAAGAGTTTTGAGCACCGAGAGACAGCGATGTTCGTGATCACTCCCACGTGCCCATATGAAGTAATTCTACTGCTTAAAGTGGACGCATTTGATACGCTTACGTGTCGACCTAGTGAAGTGTACACCGTCCCATTACAAACAGTGCTTTGTACCACTCCTTGAGTTGAACCAAATATGCTTGAGAGGGAATAACTCATACTCATACCTCTTCTCTGTTCAAACCTTTACTGTGTGCGCATCTAAGAGATATGTCGCAACGCGACTGACATTTCGGCGGATGAAGTTGTAAACCAACAGTAGAAAGTAGCTGATAACCTGCTCGTGCGTTGTTAGCAGTGGCGGCTGTGAACGTTAGCAGTACGAACGCGACATGTTCCGAAATCCCGGGTTTAAGGTTCTTAAGAGAATATCATACGTTACATAATCGTACAAGACTAAAGGGATACTTGACATCAAAACATCCATACTTCAGAGGATCTGTTAGTGTTTATCATAAATGACGAGATGGGTGTATTTGGGGTTTGAACTCATAAGGCAATATAAATATTCAATATTGTATTGAATATATGCGTACCACTGGTAGTATTTGGCATAAGAAAACTACGCGCGTGGTTTCGGCGACTTGCTGTGCTCGTGCGGTGAAACCGTGCGCGTGTCACTTCGACGACGAAGTGTGGATACGTACGGCAACGCAACATATATTCATCCAGTCGATTTAAATAAACTGACCTTGGGCTGTCACAAAAGTACAAGTCTGTATTGCGCAGAGTCACTAGTTACCAAATATTCGGAGAGTAGCGAGAGTAGGTCTGTTCATGATATCTTCAGCTCGTAACTATTGGGCGTCTTGGGATGAAGTTGTCTCCAATGTTACGTTCAATCTGCTTCGGGAAATTGGATGGTCTGTTGATCCGATCAGCAGCGCAACGCGCGGCTTATTCGCTGTAGAGTCACCTACCCCCTTAGTGACGTGCTTGACCTTGTACATAGTGATAGTGTTGGCAGGTTGCTTCAAACTTTGCAGAAGCCCAAGGCAAACAAGTGATCCGGCGTGGCTCAAACTTCTCATCATTGTGCATAATGTATTCCTTATTCTTCTGAGCGCTTACATGTGCGTGGGCTGCATTAAAGAAGCTTACTTGAAGGGTTACACACTATGGGGCAATGACTATGATCCTCGCGAAACTGAACTAGCGCGGTTCATCCACTTGTTTTTCATTTCGAAAATCTATGAATTCATAGATACCTTCATCATGCTACTCAAAGGAAACCTAAAGCAGGTGACATTCCTCCACGTGTATCACCATGCAACTATTTCTTTCATTTGGTGGATGATAGCGCGCGTTGCGCCTGGTGGAGATGCTTATTTTAGCGCCGCTTTAAATTCGTGGGTGCATGTATGCATGTATTCGTACTACTTACTCGCCATAATCGTCGGTAAAAACGAGATAAACCGTCGAAAGTATCTTTGGTGGGGGAGATATCTAACGCAGATGCAGATGTTCCAGTTTGTTCTCAATCTCTGCCAAGCACTATATTGCACACATTTCTCGCCATACCCGCGATTCCTCTCGAAGATTTTGCTTGTTTATATGGCTAGCCTGTTGGCATTATTTGGTCAGTTCTACCACGCGAAACATATGTCTAAGTCCAAAAAAAATGTGTAGTGTGTAACACTTGCCGAGAAAAGTACAAATAACACAAAGTAAGCACCTTGCATATGTATTTCAACACTCACGCCTATAGCGCGCATATCGCACATAGCACGCAACTCGTAGAGCACATGCAATCGTTACTTGTTTCACAGCGCGAATACAAAGACTTATGCTAGAAGTTCAGGGAACAACGTTCAAGGCGCGTGAATGAAGTTCAAGTATCTGTTTGAGTTCACACGCCTGTCGAGTCTGAACAGTGTCAAACTGAGTATCATGAATCAGTTAGTTATCTTTCAAACGATATATGCACGCACCGTACTAGAAGTCGTGGCTTTAAACGTAAGAACTCCGGTGACGTGGTTGTACCGCATCCGCAACCTCAACTAAAGCAGTGCTTTATGAGTGAAAACAAATAATATGTTGGTCGAAACTCACCTCAGTCGGGTTGTGTTTTAAGCACGTGTCGACCGCGATGGAAAGACGGTCCATGATAGCGCGCCGCAAAGTTGAAGTACCCGCACGAGCACCGTGCGACACGTGCTTGTTTTGTCACTCTCGTTTCTGCGTGTCACGTGAAAAGGTGTTCAACACTTACAAGGTTGGTACAATATGGGCAAATTCGCGCGCGCACTACATATGAACCTTTATTTAAGCTGATGTGCGCACGATTATTAAAAAAAGCCGTAAAAACAATTTATGGCGGAACTTGATCTGGGGTTCGTAGTTGATATGGCATGTATGTATAATATACTACAACCGCCAAGGACGTCGGCGGACTGGGCGAAAAAGCGCGTGCAGGTGCCTGCCTTATTTTTACCTCCTCATGTGCGCACGCGGCCCATCCCTACCGGTATAATGAACCGATTAAAATAAAGGCATATTGTATGATTAAATACTCAACTTTTTCTATCACCCCCGCACATCTTCTTCAGCGCTTGGGACAAGCGACAACCTCCGGTTTGGATTTATGAAAAGAGACGAGTCAACTACACACCAAGCCATCGTTCGAAATAACCATTATAACCATTGTTTTTCATTCACTACTCCCCACTGATGAGCAACAGCACATGCCATGATCGAGCCATAACTCTTAAATGTTTTCAAAACATCCAGGTGCTCAAGTACAGAATACGCACAGGATAGTTGAGTATAATCATGAACATGAGGCCACTCATGCACCTGCACGAAAAGTCTGGAGTTGCAAGAAACTACCGCGCCCATGATGCGGCAAATGTGTACACCGGATGGTGGCCTCTCAGCCCGTGGCATGAGTCTGACTATACTGGTGCTGCGCGTGGTTTACAGAAGCACATTCGCGGATCTGTACGTAGAAGTTGCGAACATTTGCCTTGTGTTTGAATCCTGCATTATGCTGCTTTCGTACTGATGCCGAATCGTGCGTTAAAAACGCATCACAATAATCTACATATCGTTTTAGCCCACAGTCTTACAAGTATCAGCAAAACTTACCGCAATAATACCTCGGCATTTGGAAACCCACGTGAATGTGAGCAGGCGCTGCGAACGCGAGAAAATGTGTTGCCTGATATGTGCCAGTTTTAAATAATTACTTCGACACACGTCTCGTACAGAAGAGTTAAAACGTTTCGTTCCTCTTTTTTGACGCACACCCAGGAGCTTGTTCGTTTGTAGTCGGGTGCGGCGGGCACTGAAATAAAAGCCGTTTTGCACAGATTCACAATACATAATTGTAATTGGCGTCAAGTATGAATCTATTTTTTCGTGATTTCTCATAATTTGATGTAGTCTCTTCACACATGCTTAATTGAGTCTTGTTTACATGGGTGTAGCGCCAAAGTTGTCTGCGCGTTCTGCATCCAAATACGCATCTTGCCTGGTCGTGAAATCGTATGCGAAAAATCGTGAATCTGCGCAGGCGACTAAGCGCGATCGCAGATCGTTCAAACAGACATAAACGTGAGTAAACATACTGACGTTTGCACGGCTCAGTTGGACAGTAGTCTGCTTCGAAACCTGTAATTGAGTAGTTTGTATCCTAAACTCGCAAACATGCGGCGGCAGTTAGCAAAGCACCTAAAAAATAGTAGCTTTAGCTCCAGCTGGACGCAGTTGGGTTTAAACCGTTTCGAAGCTTCGAGCACTTCGTACGCGAGGTGTCGGCAAATTGGACAGATTGCAGGAAAAGAACGCAGTAATGTATCATTCTTAGAGTCGTATTCTCGGCATGAAGCTGAAAGAAAAAGTCAAGGGCTGCCACCAAAACCTCTTGGTCCAACTCAAGTAGCTCAGCTCACCCGACTTTTGGAGGAGCCACCGCCCAACTCTGAGGACCAGTTGATATCGATGCTGGAAAATCGTGTACCCCCCGGTGTAGATGAGGCGGCATACGTAAAGGCAGCATGGCTTGCTAGTCTGGCAAATGGGACCAGCAAAAATGGTCTAGTTTCAGCTGAAAAAGCGGTGAAGTTACTTGGGAGCATGCAGGGCGGGTACAATATCTCTCCCCTAGTTGATGCGTTAGATGACGATATACTTGCACCATTAGCGGTAGAAGCGCTATCGCACACCATTTTAGTTTTCGATGCGTTCTATGACGTTGAAACGAAGTCACGAAATGGGAATCAATTTGCAACAGACGTGTTGAAGAAGTGGGCTGACGCTGACTGGTTTACACATCGAAAGAAGGTTCCAGAGAAGCTGACAGTAACGGCTTTCAAAGTGTCCGGGGAAACAAATACTGATGATCTATCACCAGCACAGGATGCCTGGAGCCGCCCCGATATCCCTTTACATGCGTTAGCCATGTTAAAAAATCCACGCGACGGAATTTATGATGCAGTGTCACAGATTGCGGAACTCAAAAGCAAAGGTTTTCCTGTCGTTTACGTAGGAGATATCGTCGGAACCGGGTCTTCGAGAAAATCTGCGACAAACTCATTACTGTGGCATATGGGTGTGGACATTCCATGTGTTCCGAATAAGCGCACTGGCGGTGTCACTATTGGTGGTAAAATTGCACCAATATTCTTCAACACGATGGAGGACAGTGGTTCTTTACCGCTTGAAATGAATGTGGAAAAAATACACATGGGCGATGTAATCGATATATATCCATATGAAGGGATTGTTAGGTCACACGTTACTCAAGAAGTTTTGGCAGAGTTTGGATTGAAGAGTTCGGTGCTGTTGGATGAAGTACAAGCTGGTGGACGCATCGCACTCATTATTGGACGAGGTCTTACTGATAAAGCACGTCAGTCTCTCAAGTTACCAAAGTCTGATGTTTTCCGACAACCAATCGTTCCGACAAAGAAAAGTACCGGTTTCACGTATGCTCAAAAAATAGTAGGACATGCCTGTGGCATGGAAAGTGGTGTTCTACCAGGAACGTATTGCGAACCAAAAGTCACTACAGTTGGCAGCCAAGACACGACAGGTCCTATGACCCGTGATGAACTTAAAGATTTAGCTTGCCTTGGTTTTAGTGCAGATTTAGTTCTCCAGTCGTTCTGCCACACTGCCGCATATCCAAAGCCGGTCGATGTTGTGACGCACCACTCGCTTCCGGATTTCATTAGAACACGTGGTGGCATCTCTCTTAAACCAGGTGATGGCGTTATTCATAGCTGGTTGAACAGAATGTTACTTCCGGACACTGTTGGCACTGGAGGAGACTCGCACACACGATTTCCTATCGGCATTTCCTTTCCTGCCGGCTCTGGCCTTGTAGCATTTGGAGCGGCGACTGGAGTCATACCCCTTGACATGCCTGAATCTGTTCTTGTGAAATTCACCGGGAATCTACAACCTGGTATTACATTGAGAGATCTCGTTCATGCGATCCCATATTTTGCAATTCAGGAAGGAATGCTTACAGTTTCAAAAGAGAATAAAAGAAATATATTCAGTGGACGCATTCTGGAAATAGAGGGACTCGAGTACTTGAAGTGTGAACAAGCATTTGAGCTGTCAGATGCAAGCGCCGAAAGAAGTGCAGCTGGATGTACAATAAAATTAAATAAGGAGCCCATCCAAGAGTATCTTCAAAGCAACATAGTACTCCTCAAGTGGATGATTGCGAATTCCTACGGTGACAAGCGAGCAATCGAGAGGCGAATCGAAAGTATGCTTTCTTGGTTGGCAGCCCCAACTCTCCTCAAGGCAGACGCTGACGCTGAGTATGCTGCGCAACTTGTCATAGATCTTGATACAGTAACGGAACCTGTGCTTTGTGCCCCAAATGACCCAGATGACGCCCGACTACTCTCGACAGTGGCTGGAGATAAAGTTGATGAAGTTTTCATAGGTTCGTGTATGACAAATATCGGTCACTTTCGTGCCGCAGGGAAAGTATTGCAATCGTTTGACGGTGAGCTACCAACTCGACTGTGGATTGCACCACCAACGAAGATGGATGAGTCACAGCTTAAGAGTGAAGGTTACTACGGCATCTTCGGTGCAGTAGGAGCGCGAACAGAAATGCCTGGTTGTTCTTTGTGCATGGGTAACCAGGCGCGAGTTGCCGAACGAAGTACGGTGGTGTCGACAAGTACAAGGAATTTTCCCAACCGTTTGGGTAAAGGTGCAAATGTTTACCTCGCTTCCGCTGAATTAGCCGCTGTATCCGCCATTCTCGGGCGTATACCTTCAAAGGCCGAATATATGAAACACGTGGCCAGTTTATCAGAGTCAAGTGCAGACACCTATCGATATCTGAACTTTAACGAACTTGAAGAATACATCGTTCACCCCGGAAATAATTAACTTTTAACAATGAAACGATCTTTTGCATAACAGCGATACCGGCCTAGGTTCAGCGCACGAAAAGTTAACTTGTTATTTTCATTTATCTTTCGAGCGTTAGAAAACGATGACTTGGTAGGCGTGTAACAGACCAAGAATAAGTACCATCTAGAACACAACTTTGTCAACTTTGGAGATAATTTGTGGTGGTAGCGATGCACACCTGCACAATTATACAATACCAACCGTATATTGTCCAAAGAAAATGACAGTAGCTGCAGCGTTGTCACATGTTTTTGTTTTATCTTTCTGTAACGAAGTACCTCAACTGTTGAAAAAGTATATTTAACAGACACATATATTCGGACTTTTTGATGTTGCTCCTACTTCGTTCGTTTGCTTGCCGTACAGTGAATGACGAGTGTAGGTACGCTACACATAACAGTGCGGCGATCAACCTAAGCCACGCGTTAAAGCGGTAAAAGAAACACCAAAGAACGCACCAACTCTTGTAACGTTCAGTCGTCAACACGGATAACGAACGCTCACCGTCACCGTGAGCCACTAGACCGAGAGAGATAAGTATCAAAGAATATCTTTCTATCTTTGCGAACACGTGTTCTGCCACGCTCGTGGTCATTATATGAGCATATCTTGACTTGCGTAGCTCGCTCGTTTGACACGAACACTTGACGGGGTCAAGCGTCGACGCCAAGCTGCGCCACCGTCACCAACTCAGCCCGCGCAAGGAATGCGGCTGAGAGTTACGCTTTTAGTGTACTTTTATCCATAGTACTATTGATTTTTCTTTCAAGCAGCTAAAACAACCGAAGTGTTTAAAGCGAGATTCAACCAATGAAAACACTGTAGTATACAATTCATTCGATTTTGATTGGTTGAATGATGACGATCGGGACGCCGCGAGAACACAACTGTTGCACCCTGTTCCAATAGTTGTATCGTCAGAACTTCTCCCGTGTGCGGTCACTTGAGACCAGCAAGGCTCAACTATATTAGTCAGTGCGTATGAGGTTCACTATCGGACGTTTCATGGCTTGGAAAGTGTGCTTCGCAGGTGAATATTTCGGCCAGATGACAATAGATCTCTTCAACTCAACTCTCCAACAGCACTCATCTTGTCCGTCGCTTACAGCACTACTGTTAAAGCTGACGATTCCAATGAAATCCTAGGAACTGTGATTGGAATTGATCTTGGGACGACGTACTCATGCGTCGGTGCTTATGTAAACGGTAAAGTTGAGATAATTGCTAACGATCAGGGGAACCGCATCACCCCTTCATATGTGGCTTTCACGGACACTGAGAGGCTTATCGGAGACTCGGCAAAAAACCAAGCGACTTCGAACCCCGAACGAACTGTGTTCGATGCCAAGCGCCTCATTGGCAGAAAGTAAGATGCTTACTGCGATGTTCGCGTCTTCGCATACTGACTTGCCTCATAGGTTCACTGACAAGGAGGTTCAGCGCGATCTCAAAATGTTCCCTTTCAAGGTCGTGAATAAAGATACCAAGCCGTGTATTGAGGTTGAACTCAAAGATGGCAAGAAAACTTTCCAAGCGGAAGAAATTTCTGCGATGGTACTGACCAAGATGAAAGAAACTGCTGAAGCCTACCTTGGCAAGGACATAAAGCACGCTGTTGTCACTGTACCAGGTGTGTTTATTACAGTACAGCACTCCCTTCTTGTATTAAAGTTATTGTGCAGCATATTTCAATGACGCACAACGCCAGGCGACGAAAGATGCAGGAGTAATTGCTGGCTTGAATGTCGCTCGAATTATCAATGAGCCAACCGCGGCGGCCATTGCTTACGGTCTGGACAAGAAAGGTGAAAAGAACATCTTGGTTTTCGATCTTGGTGGAGGCACATTTGACGTATCGATTTTGACGATTGATAATGGAGTTTTCGAAGTCATTTCCACCAATGGAGACACTCATCTCGGAGGTAAGTACGAAACAAAAGGATCGACGCAGAGTGCTCATGTTTCTTTCAGGTGAGGACTTCGACCAGCGCATCATGGAATATTTCATGAAACTCATCAAACGCAAACACGGCAAAGATATTTCCAGTGATGTCAAGGCAGTTCAAAAGCTACGCCGTGAGGCTGAGCGCGCGAAAAGGACACTCTCGAATCAGCACCAAGTTCGAGTAGAAATCGAAGCTCTCTTTGATGGAACTGACTTCTCAGAACCCTTAACTCGCGCTCGTTTTGAAGAACTCAACAATGACTTGTTTAGAAAAACCATGGGACCGGTAAAGAAGGCTATGGAAGATGCAGGAATGAAAAAAACTGAGATTGATGAAATCGTACTCGTCGGTGGCTCTACGCGAATCCCGAAAGTGCAAGAGCTTTTGAAAGACTTTTTTGATGGCAAGGAACCAAACCGTGGAGTCAATCCTGACGAGGCTGTTGCCTATGGTGCGGCGGTTCAAGGTGGTATTCTTTCCGGAGAAGGAGGTGACGAGACGAAAGACATTTTATTGCTTGACGTGGCACCACTCACGCAAGGGATCGAGACTGTCGGTGGGGTTATGACAAAACTAATTCCGCGCAATACTGTCATTCCTACCAAGAAATCACAAACTTTTACTACATATCAAGACAATCAACAAACGGTTATGATTCAAGTTTTTGAGGGCGAGCGCGCAATGACAAAAGATAACCACTTACTTGGAAAGTTTGAACTCACCTCAATTCCTCCAGCGCCACGCGGTGTTCCTCAGATCGAAGTGACCTTCGAGATTGATGCGAACGGTATCCTCAACGTTGGTGCCGAGGACAAGGGGACGGGAAAATCTGAGAAAATCACCATCACAAACGACAAAGGCCGACTCTCTCAAGAAGAAATCGAGCGAATGGTCGAAGAAGCTGAAGAATTTGCCGAAGAAGACCGCAAAATCAAGGAGCGTGTTGATGCTCGAAACAGTTTGGAGACGTTTGCTTACAACATGAAGAACACCATCTCTGACGCCGATAAGCTCGCGGACAAACTTGACGAAGAAGATAAGTCGACCATTGAAGAGGCGATCAAAGAAGCTCTCGAGTGGTTGGATGAAAATCAGGAAGCCGACAAAGAAGAGTACGACGAACAGCTCAAGCAGCTCGAACAAGTCTGCAATCCAATTGTGGCCAAGGCATATGGCAGTACGTCGAGCGACAGTGAAGAAGACGAAGTGAGTGAACACGATGAGCTTTAGATATTGGGGAGTTTTTCGTGTTAGCCGGGCACGTGGTAAATAAAATACGTTATAACTAAAAAAACAATCAAATGCAACTCAAGCCATCCTCCAAGTCAAAACATCGTGAACAAAGTGTGTGATGAGCTCCGTACCCGACGAGGGGAACACATGAAGGTTGGGAGTTGCCGTTTTCCTCAGTTCGCGTTGTCGCTATCTGTGCTATCTCGACCTAAGCCATACAAAATTCCAGTGAAACGCTCCACTCCCTCGTCACTAAACTTTGAACTGAGCAATTTGAAGAAAGTAAAAGCTGTTAGAAGGCTATCACTCCCAGCTTGATGCTGCTGTCCTATTCTTTCTACTTGGAGGGTATCTGCAAGTTTGTTCAAGCCTCCATGTATATTTCCGAGGCACTTCATCATATACTTTATATCGAATATTTGTGGGAAATATTTGTACAGAAGTTCAAAGAAATCACTTTCATTTTCAGGCAGCCGTGTACACGTCAGCAGCTTGAGCAGATATCCAAAATCGTAACCACTATGAAAAGTTATCCATCGAACATCATCATTCAGTACGACGCCACTAACCATCAGTAACTCACCGAAACGACGTACGTCTATGCCTTGTATTTCTAAGGCGACAAAATCTATACCGCTATGCTTCAGAAGCTCGATAGAATCCCGAGCATACACGTCTTCTTTCAGACTAAACTCTCTGAAATTAAACTGCCAAATGCAAAAGTGGCCATTTATTTGAGCCAAATGACCACGCGCGTCTGTAAAAGTTAGTCCCAATTGTATCAGCTTGAGCATGTCCACGTTGCAGCGCAAGGTTTGATAATGAAAGTCAGATTGATCTTTGAAAGTCCCAACTGGACGCGCGACCTGCATACAATCGTCAAAGGTAGGCACGTAAATAGGACCATTATACGACGCACCACTCCAGGGAATTCCGTATCCATTGCGACGTATGGATAACGCAAGATCACTTCACGTATGATCCCCATTTCTTCTTCCAGATTGTCCGCCCATACTTCTCTGGTCTTTATGTTACTATGATTCATGATATTGAGACTAATTGTACGATGCGTCAGCTTTTAACGTTTAAGTCAACTACCGGCGAAACGCAATGTGGTCAGAGCGCAAGAAATACTGGCGCCAAGCCCTTGCTTGCGGCCCGGACACTTGTTTTTCCCCAAGTCACGAGACACAGTGGATACGCCGCTCTGAAGTCCACAATCGAAAATTTCGAAATTTCATATTACTGATATTTTGAAATAAATATCTCGTGATTTCGCAAAATTCACCTAAATGTTGAAATAAAATTTCAATATTGGTTGAAATTTCAATATTGCTTGCAAAAATAGTCGCCCTCACTTTTTTTGAAAGTTGTGGACCAACGACTGGTCAGTTGAACAACTTGTACAAAACTGCTTACAATACGGATTAAAACTTCGCATTGATCAATATTTCTTATGGATATTGATTTCACATCATTTGTCTATCAGAGGGACTGGACTGACTATGTTGCGTGTAAAGTACATGGTTTCCCGTGTCAATTCTTGAGGGGTCGCAGCTTCGTTAGCCGCCGCACAACAAGTGTGATACTGGTAACACAAGCAGCGTCGCATTCATGGCACTTCAATCTCAAACAAGTTATACGCTAGCACGAAGCAGAAGTTTTTTGCAGTCGTTAAGACTTCCGAGGGCGCGGACATTCGTAAGAGTCTGTCAAGCGACTCCTTCAGCGATGGCTCAAAATTTTGACTACGACATATTCGTCATCGGTAAGTGCCGTTCGAAGACCTGGATCTCTGACTAAACATTACGCAAGGTGGTGGATCGGGTGGTGTCCGCGCGTCTCGTATGGCTTCGCAAAAAGGAGCGAAGGTTGGACTCTGTGAACTACCTTTTGACCCGGTTAGCTCTGAAAGTAAGGGAGGTCTTGGAGGCACGTGCGTAATTCGAGGCTGTGTACCTAAAAAACTCCTGGTGTACGGGAGCGCGTTTGCAGCTGACTTCGAAGACGCACGAGGCTTCGGATGGTCTTCAACATCACATCCAACCTTTAAATGGGAATCTCTTTTGCAGGCGAAA
>JACLAB010015018.1_pt1 | contig 38350 bp, 28 predicted proteins | sample 8027921 | NCBI WGS metagenome assembly JACLAB01 (sample SAMN15725117, study PRJNA655200) | protist metagenome | isolation source: fluorescence activated cell sorting (FACS) single amplified genomes of... | place: USA: West Boothbay Harbor, Gulf of Maine | collected 2000-07-19 | reverse complement strand
GGGAACGGAACGGGGCGATGAACTTGCATACGAAAAAGTACGGCACTTGATATAATATTGATGGTTCTTCATGTCTTCGCTACCAGACATACAATACATGCGATTTTCACACGTTTGAGCAGTGTTTCACTCTTTTCTGTGAGGTATGTGCTATCGTGATATTTAGAACATATTCTGTGAAACCTAAATAGGAATGCTCTTTGGACCATTTTGATGCATCCTGCTTGGCAGTTGCTGGTCCTGTCAAAGATAATATGTGCAAGGTAAACAAATTGAAGCTTAAGAACCCTCACGCGCGTGATATTTTGTGCCCAATAGATGACTAATCTTGACTGGGTCATAGATGGCAGAGCTATTTCCAAGGGATATAATATCGCAGATGTCGCTGTTATAAATGATTTTGTAGCTATTGGATACGGCATCGCGAGTATTGAACCTTCCGAAAAAGTATCTATCAATAATATCGTGCCAGAGTAAGTCCTACTTGAGTTTTGTGTTGTGAGACATTGAAATTTCTGTTAGGGCCCACGGGCCAATAGCTATAATCGGCCCAGGGACAGGACTAGGGGTAATTAAGTTTCGAATGACAAAACTTTTCATCTGAAATACGTACAGGAGGCGTTTATGCTGTGGGATCACCGAGCGAACGCATACGTTGTCATACCAACGGAGGTTCGATATATATTAGGCACAATACAAAAAGAGCTAATTTCTTTGTAGGGCTCTCACGCTCCACTGGCTCCAAAGAACGCGAAACAGTTACAGGTACCTTACGCACCTCTACTTTTGTAACGTTCGCTCAAGTACTCCTCTTGAGTAGCTCATCCAACATATGTGGGACAAAAGCAACGTATGTTGATATACGCCCGTACTCGTCAACCAAAATTATATAACTCAATCCGTGTTCACAGACATGTGAGATAGAACAAGTATGCAGCGGTCCTGGATTACGAAACATCTACGAATTCGTTTGCACCACTCGGAAAGTTGAAGTGAGAGACATACAACCTTCAGAGGTAAGAGTTCAACAGTATATTGTAGGCAGAACTTTTGACAGAACGTTTTGAAATGTGAAAGATAACTGAACGAGCTTTGGCGAACTCATGTGAATTATGCCTTGAAACTGTTATGCTGTTCCTGGAAATTTTGGTGAAGCTGTTAGTCTTTAAATCGTTTATGTGATTACAATGGATTCATTCTCAGGGTTCTGAATGTTCAAATATGGGGCTCAGAGTCCTAGCCACTGGCGGTGTTTATGTAGCAGGGGGGATTCCACCCAAAATACTGCCACTTCTACTCGGCAGTTCGGCGCTCATAGAGTCATTCAATTCGCACAGTTCAAACATCAAAAGTCTTGTGGACACTTTCCCATTAATTGTGGTACAACATCCGAACTTAGGCCTGTCAGGTGCCAAGGTATTTACAGCGCTCCACGCCCGCTTGCTCTTTCTAACTTGACTCTCGCTAGGCAAAGGCGATGCGTCAGCTTGGTATTTGAAACAGTCTTATTGCAAATGTACATACAGGTTTCTTGGATTAGCGGCTGGTTGGTGTCTAATCATATACATCCAAAGTAAATAAATTTTGCAAGTTTCTAAACGATAGACCTTGTAAAGAAGGAACAACAATATCCGCATTCGATAATTCCCAAGATCGAGCTGTTTTAGTGAGAATCACACTCTTCATGCCTAATTCACAAGCCGCTTCAATAGCCAAATGATTGTCGCTAAATACTATACATTTTATTGGAAGTTGGCCTAAAACCTGGGCCATGAGCAAATATAGCTCAGTATCTGGAAGTCCATACGTGAACGAATCACGACCAAAAATATATGAAGACTCCTGGCCATCGCGAAAGTCTCCTTCGAGAAGCACACATAAATTTAACTCTTTCAGTGCACGTGCAAGCTCTTCGCTTGAGAGTTGCGAAGAGTATATTGCGTAGCGAATATTTGATTTTTTGAGTTGGGAGAGAAAAAACAAATTCGTTTCAATGCACGAAGTAGAAAGAAATGTTTTCTGAAGGTAAATCTGACACTTCCGTGATGTTAATAATCTGATACGGGTTGCATCGTTAGTCCAGTTAAACACTTGAGAGATTACGTACTCAGGTTTTCGACGAAAGGCACATTGAATCTGATAGTCTAAAGGTCGTTTGAGATTTTCTTCACAGGCAAGCTGATTCCAAACATCTCGTTCAATATTCAAAGTTGTGGGCAATATGACAGCTTCAAACTCTAAAATAATTCCAAAGCTTCGCGTTCCGAGGTCTTCCAGTCTTCGAAGCGGATTGTTCCCAGCGCCGGTGTAGTTATTTGAGTAGTAAGTCAGGGTTGCTCTACACCTTTTTCTTCTCTCACATACTAGAACGGACGCTTTTCGGAAACATGGTAGACATTGCATTCCGCGTGCGTGAAAATGTTTCGCCGCTTCTAACTTCTGCTCGGCGAAAGTGCCCCTGTTCATTACTCATCCATACTCAGCTCCACTTAGCTGAAGAAAAAGTGCAACGTTGACAGGCGTTAAACAAGTCACGTCACGTCGAAGTCCCACCCGTGCACCCGAATTTTTCTGTTGTCGGCGTAGTAAAACGGACTTTTTGCTTCTATAATATATTACCAAGTGTTCCTATATTGCTTAGTGTGGAAATAAGTTGTGTGTTGTGTGTGTTGTGTGTGTTGTGTGTGTGTGTTGTGTACTAGGCCATCTGCTCGATCGATCGATAGAGCTCATGTTGTATACAGTTACAAACACTCTTTAGAGTCTGATTAGAGTCTGGTTACGCGCATGTATGTTCGTACCGACGGACAAAAAAGCAAAATGAAACCTAAAAATTGTAAAATCATTGGAGCGACACATAAAGAGTGTATTCTAATATTGATATGTATATATACAATATTCCATTTCCGCGCTAGTCTTTGGAAGGACAGCCGTCCATTTCGAACTCTTTAGGTCTTTACCACTCTAAAATTGAGTCTAATTCTAACTAGCATCGTAAACCGCGTTGAGCCAATTGTTCTACAAAACGTTTCGCTTCCACCTCAGACATGCCATATGGAACAAACTTTTTACAGGGGAATTGTTTGTGCTCAACGTCAAACTTGAATGCATCGAGAGCACTTGTAATTTTCTCGCCAAGCTCCGCATAACGTTTACAAAATTTTGGAGTTACACTCGCGTGATGTGGATGTTGTGTTAAACCGAGAAGGTCGTGATAAACTAGAACTTGTCCACTCGTGCAAATGCCTGCACCGATTCCTATAGTTGGTATATTCACTGAGTCCGTAATAGCCTGAGCAACAAGCTCCGGAACACATTCGACCACGATTGCAAAGCAGCCAAACTCCTCCAGTTTGACCGCGCTCTCGACCAATTTTAGAGCACAACTAGCAGTTTTACCTTGAGGTTTGAATCCGCCCAGTACGTTTACAGATTGTGGAGTTAAGCCTATGTGTCCCATAACTGGAACACCCGCCGACACAATTGCAGCAATAGCTCGGAGCCTATCTTCAGTTGCACCTTCAAGTTTCACCGCATCCACACCACCCTCTTTTACATACCTAACTGCTGATGTAATAGCAAGTTTTTCACTCTCCTCATAGCTACCAAAAGGTAAATCTCCAACTATCATCGCTCGTTGGGTCCCACGCTTGACGGCTTTGGCATGGGATATCATTTCCTCGAGAGTTATTGATAAAGTTGTTGAATGGCCGTGCACTACCATTGCGGCCGAATCACCCACTAGAACTACATCTATACCAGAATCGTCCACCTTGTCCAAGATCAGAAAAGGGATATGATGTCCTGAGGTTCAAGTTCATTTACCTGTTTGGCGCTAGGGAAGTCATAGGCAGTGACTGCAGTGATTGGTACAGCTTTCTCATATTTAGCTTTGAGTGACGCAACGGTGAACTTTTCCACTGCACCGAACGCAATAGTTGATTGGTTTACAGTGGAATGAACGCAGAACCTATCCATAAGAACACGTAGGCGGTTGGCGGAAAATAATCCACGCATCTTGCCTAACCGCGCTACGTGCAGCGGGCGGTGCAAGTTGCACGTGTGCATATGCCATACCTGATAGGCACGTGTGCCATGTTTAGCCCGTGTGCGCACGATTTTACGGCGGACCTTGATATGGGGTGTTTCGTAGTTGATAGGGCGTGTGTGTGCAATATACTACCAATCCATTTGAATTTCGATTTTGGCACATATGGCTGTTGGGGGGCGTGGCTAAATCTCAGGCAGAAGCAACTTTTTATCGATCATACACTCGATATTTAACATCCATTTAAGTCTTTCAAATAATATAAAATGGGCATTAATACAATTACATAGTATACTGCCTATAAGCTATTATCTCTCTGAACCATTTCGCCGAATCTTGGGTGGATGATTTTTGAATTCCGCGAATGAGCGTTCTCGAGTTAAACTATTGCACTTTACAGAGTTCATGTCCGGCCGGTTTCCGACTTCGGACGTGGTTTACCTCGTGAAAATTCGTGAAAAACTCTTCTTGTGGCGAAAACGAGTGAATCAGACGTAAACGACCAGTCGCCATGATGGATGACCGCCCGAAAACGATGGTATGCGGTCCACGTGAGATGAATCAGGCAGTTTTACGTCATGGAATCGCTCAGACGTGCGTCCATTATCTTCGACATCACGAAGTTGTCCTTCCTTTGAGACCAAAAACTCAAACTCTCTAAACCCTGCATAGGGTTTAGTTAGGGTTTAACTAAACCCTACATACGTTCATCGACGCCAAATGCTCGTCGACACGCATCGATTCGATGTTCGCGCCACAGCAGATGCTCGAATCATGCACAGGAAGCGTTTCACATACGCGCTGCTCGACGGAAAGCGCGTTTGATGTTCGAATGATGTCGATATTCACGAATACTAAACCCTAACCAGGGTTTAGCCAAACCCTAGCTAGGGTTCGGAGCGTTTTGTGACAAGTCCATTCGTGTCAGCACCAGACGAGAGTTGCAACGTTGATGGCGCGCGTTGTCGGCAAATCGGCACTATGGAAGTCCTTGATTCCCCGAGAGCAGGTGTATTGTCATCGTTTCAAGTGTTTCTGCTGCATTCATCGTCGCTTCGTCATCCATGTCGCTTCGTTTCACACCTTTAGGTGTCGCTGCTGTTGTTTGTTTCACAAATCTGCAAATTTTTCGGAAGGTGAAAACACCCGAAAGTGGCCCCACGTCCGGGGAGTCCCAAAGAAGCGTTGAGTCAGGAACGGTGGTGTTTTTGGTCATTTATGACGTTTTTATATTTTTACACACACTTAACTAATTCTAATATACGATCAATATTTTGATAAAAAGTTGCTTCTGCCTGAGATTTAGCCACGCCCCTGTTGGGTTTACTCTTCACGACGCGAACCCGGAAGGTCCTTAACTTCTATATCGTTTAAATACGAGAAAAGAACTTGACGTCGCGCTGATACTGGGGCATGGGAAATTCAGCGATGTCTCGCGTGATGCGCTCGTTTGGCTTCACTAGCGTAGCGTCAAATAAACAGTCCATCATTTTAGGAATGCTGGCTAAATTCTACCGTCCGGATACACATTCACAATACACCAAATTATTTTACCACCACTCAGGCACCGGTTGACTGATCTAAAAAACAAGAACAACTAACGTTACCTCAAGAGTCAATTGTTTGACCCCCAGACCCGAAGTGACTCACTAGACGAAAATGCTTCAGCAAATTCTAATATTCACGCGAAATGGTTTGGCTCTTGTAAACTCCGTATTTTCGGAAAATCTTAATACCAGGGAGCTGGTTGACCATATTTTAAGTCAGTCACGTTTCAACAACGGAACTAGTTTTACAAGAGACTCGTTACATCTTCAAAATAGAGTGTTCTGGCGTGAACGCGCAAAGGAGGGTATTATTTTCGCTGTTGTGGCCGAAAAAGCGTCAGAAGATATTAATATTGAACGCACTCTCAACATAGTGACTGAAGTGTTTTTAGAACAGTATGAAGTTGACAAAAGTGATTACACAGTTTTCAACAGGGATATTGTGCCCATTTTGAACAAAAGTCACGATTCGCCGCGGCTTATAATGCAGACTTCAGAGGGTGAAGCGGACATTGCTGGAATTCGCGGAAGTGAGCCTCAGGTGGTCAAGATTCCTTCCAAACAGCCGGTCACCACAGTTACCATGGAGGCTGCTCACGCTCTTGGTCAGAACCTTGGGAATACAAAATCACTCTCGCCGGCTAGTTGGCTACAGAATGTATTGAATATTAGTCAAAAGTGTATTGACAAAGACAGCTTGCAGCCATTCGCACTATCTTTGAAGCACAAGCTTATTCAGAAAAATGTCACTTCTGAAATCTCTGATATCTTAGTTGATAAAGTATTGAAAGATTTGGTTGGCCGAAATATTGGGAATCTTGAATCGATTGAAAGAGTTGCGAGCGCCTCGTTTGAACAAGCGATTTTAGACGTGTTTAGTACCCCTCCTGAGGTGAACATTTTAAGTGACATACAGTGTGCGCGTGATACCTTGCGTCCATATGTCGTCGCTTTAGTGGGTGTGAATGGGGTTGGTAAGAGTACAAGCTTATCGAAACTCGTTCATTGGTTTAAGCAACAAAACGTTTCAGTTTTAGTTGCCGCGTGTGATACATTCCGTGCTGGCGCTGTTGAGCAACTCAGAACCCACTGCCGGAGACTTGAGTGCGCTCTGTACGAACGTGGATACGAGAAAGATCCAGCAGCAGTTGCTCAGCAAGCTATTCAGCAGGCAAAACGTCAAGGAATTCATGTTGTTTTGATAGATACTGCAGGACGAATGCAAGATAATGAGCCACTTATGTGCGCACTTGCTAAGCTAGTCGACGTGAATGCTCCTGATCTGACTCTTTTCGTCGGTGAAGCCCTTGTAGGTAACGATGGTGTGAGTCAGATTTTACAATTCGAACGTAGACTCCAAGATCTTGTACGAAATCGATCGAGAGTAATCAGTGGTATATTTTTGTCCAAATTCGATACCGTTGATGATAAGGTGGGCACAGCGTTGTCCTTGGTTTACTCATCTTCAATACCAATCATTTTTGTTGGCACTGGTCAAAGCTATGGAGATATATGTAAATTTCAAGCAGAGTCTATCGCGAGATTATTGCTCCGTTGATCGCAACTTGTACACTCTTGTAAAAATGGAAGGACCTAGTTCTAACCAGATTATGAATTAAAAGCAAACAAAGATGGCTTGGTATTTGATGGTGCACGTTCTGGGTGTATGCCGAGTCCATCAGTTCTCCAGCACCTGCGGTAGACTTCGATGAGTTCTTCAGTACATACTTGGAAACGTAAACGCACCTTATCTATGAGCCCGTATTTTACCGCCTCAGATGGGTCAAAGTACAGTGGTCTATTCATGTCCTTCTCAATTGTCTGAGTGTCCTTGTTAGTACTCTTGGCAAGAATTTCCAACTGTTCTTGCAATGTCAGTATCTGATTCGACATTTAATATAAATTTTTACCATTTGTTTCTTCGTATTTCTCATTTCTTGTCGCTGAATTTCTAGTTCGGAGGCCTATGAAAAACCACACTGTTTGTTTGTGTTCAAGTACGAGACTAGCATAAAATTTCACCTGTCCTCGGAAAGCACTGAGAGGTTGCTTGAGCATGATACTGGCGGAAGGTAAAGCGGCTCGATTGCCCTGCGCAAACATGAGTACTATCTGCCATGGAATATGCATAATTTTTTACCTTGTGACCCGCTGCCAGCAGCATAGCAGCTTCTCCCCAAGCTGTACCCACCGCAACTGTGTGAACAGGGGGAGATACATATTGGATGGTGTCATAAATAGCAAATGCCTCAGTGTCATAGCCGTATTTTTGGCCGTCCTAACCGGATTTAATATTTGCTTGCACACAATAATTTGTTTAGGGCTCTTACCTTTGAAGATCCGGTGGAATTTATGTACATGTGAATGGGTTTGTTTCTATCTTCATACTGAAGGTATAGCAGCTCAGCGAGAATCAGTTCTGTCACGGACGGCACTAATGTCATGCCCTATATAAATGTCGTCAATAAACATCTTCCGAATTGAACATATCTTCTTACCAAGTACACTATCCGTTCCTTAAAAATGAAAGAGGGCAGGTCAGGAGGTGATTGTGTTGAGGCGTCTCCTTGGAGGCTGGGAATGACCTAAATACAAAACATGAAATGGATTGTACGCCAAACATTTAGTGCACATACTGCTCTGATCACTTGCGTGCGTTGTTTACTACGGCAATTTCTATGCCTTCGGCTCGTTGACTTAAAATTGCTCGAAGAAAGCAAGGCGGAGCGTCTTGCGTGCAGTGTAAACATGACTAAGAAACAAGTTGAGCGAGGCGTAACTTCCACCTACGCCTAAACCGCGTGATTTGATCGGTTACCTTACAATGTTGTACTGTGACGTGAGTTGTGAGCCCTCGGTGGCTGCTCTTTGCACGAGTCGCGCCCCCGTGACTACGTAGCTCGAGGGCGCGTAACCCTTTTAGAATACCTGAATTCTTGGGGATCTTGTGTTTACGGGGCAAAGTGCGAATTATATATTCATAGTGTTAAATAACTTATAATACAAATGCGATTTTGCATTTTACCGAGTATTGTCTTTCGTCCGCTTTATCGCAATCTGGGTGGCGATTTGTCTGGACAGTACACGAAATGTGCATAGTGCATCATATAATACATCGCATAATACCTATAGTACACTAAAGGACGGCGCAGATGTTCTTCTGAGTAAAAGCTGTGTGACAAGTACCTATCAGAGGTGAAGCCCGTATCGGATATGGCCATGGCCGTAGGCACTCACAGCTTTAGTCGGCAGCACGTTCTACTGATTCGTGTGCAATAAGTTGCGTTCGGCAGTGAACTTGAATTGCTGTTGCTCTGTTGCTTGTTCTGTGCTTTTTCGTTATTCTTACGCGCCGAAAAGTACGAGACGATGAACACCTTATCCCTTGGCAGTGTTCACTGCAAGCAGAGGCCGTGTACCGCTTTCCTGTCAAAGCAAACGCGGACGTCCTCATGTAAGTCGTACCTCAACCGTATGGCTATACGATCAAGATCACACCCATCCATTCGACGCGACATCGCTTCCGTCAGTCGCGCTCTAGGACCTGGTGTTCAGGATGAACAACTCGAAGAGGGTGAGATAAAGGGAATTGAAGGTTACGGCGCAATTTCCTCAAAGCCGGCGACGCCTTTACTAGATACTGTGACATTTCCGTCCAATCTGAAAAGCTTAAGTATGGATCAACTACGACAAGTTGCTAAAGAACTAAGAGCTGACCTCATCTACAATGTCTCTCAAACTGGTGGACACCTTGGATCTAGTCTCGGCGTGATCGAGTTGACTGTTGCTCTGAATTACGTTTTTGATCAACCTACCGACAAAATAATTTGGGACGTGGGTCATCAAGCATACCCGCACAAAATTCTGACCGGTAGACGCAGTCAAATGAACACCATGAGGCAGACTGGTGGGTTGTCGCCGTTCACAAAGAGAAGTGAAAGTGCGTACGACTGCTTTGGCGCTGGTCACAGCAGCACATCCATATCAGCGGGTTTGGGTATGGCTGTCGCTCGCGACATGCAAAGCCGTAGCAATAATGTCATCGCAATTATTGGTGATGGGGCGATCACGGGAGGTATGGCGTATGAGGCAATGAATAACGCCGGATATTTAGATACGAACATGATAATCATCTTGAACGATAACAAGCAGGTTTCTCTTCCAACGCAGTACAACAGTCTGAATCAAGATCCCGTTGGTGCGTTGTCATCAACATTTGCGCGTTTACAGTCGTCGCGTCCTCTGCGCGAGCTGCGTGAATCAGCCAAGGCAATCACGAAACAAATGCCCGCACCAGTACAAGAAGTGACCGCGAAGGTTGACGAGTACGCTCGCGGCATGATTAGCGGCTCTGGGTCCACTTTATTTGAAGAACTTGGCTTATATTACATCGGTACGGTGGATGGCCACAATCTGGAAGACTTAGTCGCGATCCTGCAAGAAGTAAAAGAAACAAAAAGTGTCGGACCGGTTCTGATCCACATCGTCACAGAAAAGGGCAGAGGATACTCATATGCAGAAGATGCCCAAGATAAGTATCATGGCGTATCTAAATTTGATCTTGCTTCCGGTAAACAGAGTAAATCGAGCGATATAGTTCCCACCTATACAAAAGTCTTCGCAGATGCATTAATTGGTGAAGCCATGGCTGATGAAAAAGTCGTTGCTGTTCACGCCGCCATGGGTGGTGGTACCGGTCTGAATCATTTCGAAAAATATTTTGCCGATCGAACATTCGATGTTGGCATAGCTGAACAGCATGCTGTCACCTTCGCGGCTGGCTTAGCTTGTGAAGGCTTGAAGCCGATGTGTACCATTTACTCGACGTTTCTTCAACGCGGTTGGGACCAAGTTGTACACGACGTAGCTTTGCAAAAGCTACCAGTACGCTTCGCGATGGACCGCGCTGGTCTAGTTGGGGCGGATGGACCGACTCACGCGGGAGCGTATGATGTCACGTTTATGGCTTGTCTCCCGGATATGGTAGTTATGGCACCCATGAACGAGGCTGAGCTTTGCCACATGGTTGCTACATCGCTAGCGATCGACGACCGCCCATCTTGCTTCAGATACCCGAGAGGATCTGGCGTCGGCATTAATATGGAAGATGAAAGTGTCAAGGTGCTCAATCCTGGATACAAAGGGATGGTACTGGATATTGGCAAGGGGAGAGTTCTTCGAGAAGGTACAGACGTCGTTCTCTTGGGTTACGGTACACCGACAAATAACTGTTTGTTGGCTGCGAAGATGCTACAAGACTATGGCGTGAGTGTAACCGTTGCAGACGCTCGCTTCTGCAAGCCACTGGATGTTGAGCTCATACGGCGTTTAGCGAAATCCCACCCGGTTTTCATCACAGTAGAAGAGGGAGCAATCGGTGGTTTTGCCTCTCATGTTCTGCACTTTTTGGCTACAGATGGTCTTCTTGACTCTGGCCTGAAAGTGCGACCAATGATTTTACCAGATCGTCCGATAGATCATGGTTCTTACTCATTCCAATTAAATGAAGCTGGTCTCAGTGTCGCGCACATCGCATCTACAGCGCTCTCGTTAGTTGGTAAACAGAATGAGTCTCTCGAAGTTTTAGCTAGAGCGTAGCGTAAGTTATTTTTTGAGATTTCCATTCATCGCTAACTGATTCACTTAAGGCTTGCGAACGATATAGGTGGAGTCGATACGTCACCTAGGAAACCGTAGTTCCGCCGCGGAAGACAAACTTCTGATTGATATACTTGCTTCCAACACCCGTTCCAACTCCCCAAGCTAAACCAAAACCAACGCCGCACCCAGCTCCAACTCCGAGTCCCAGGAATCCTATCGGTGTACCTGATGGGATAAATCAGCTTCAAAATCGCGACATTCAACAAACACTTTACCTCCAAAACCCCAACCGATCCCAAACCCACAACCCACACCAAGTCCTATTTTTTTCAAGTCGCTTAAAAGTTGTTGTATTTCGCTCATCTCAAGCTCACTCACCTATGCCTACGCCTCGACCGTGTAGTCGTCGATCTTTTTGCACGGCCATGTTTCGACTTGACGCGGTTGAGGTCGACTCGATACCTTTCGATGCTGACCCCGTACGCAGGAGTCGACTATGAAGCCGCTGCGCATCAATATTTCAAAAGTTATTATGCTCGGCCCCGAGCAATAATACGGTATGAAATTTTTAACATTTATGAAAATATTGGATGCCAAAAAAAGGCTTCTGTATTCGTAAGAGAGTCGCCAATCCAACTAGGTGCACTGCGTCAGAGCTCGGCAGCTCGGCGGTACGTGTGTAGGACCGCACATCCTGTGTATCGCCTGAACTTTAGTCTCAAATGATAGACGCCTCATCATGTACGACTGCACAACGACACAGTCGATGAATGCATATCACGTCTCACGGAACACAAACTTCGGTTCACGACGTGCGTACACGGCACACCTTCCAGCTTTGTATTCATCATCCTCACCAGTCCAGCGGTTTGGTCCCTTGCGAGGGGGCAAAGTTCACACTACCCGTTTACAGTATATGAACAGTCGCCGCCAAGAATCGGTATAACAGCGACGATATTATCTGCATAAGGTCTGACGCAAAACGCCGTAGAAGCCAACATCGCTGAGCTTTTTGCATGAGATTAGAGGTTCAAGAATACTCTCTTCCGTTGATGAACTCAGGCTCGTCGCCCTGGTCAAAATGGGATCCGACCTCAAAGCCGAACTCTCACATCTAAAAGCCGCGACAAAAGCAAACCGAGAGCCAACACACGAGGAATGGGCGGATGCAACGGGCATGGTACGCATATTATGTTATTACTGCCTTAAATGTTTTGAAATTGTGTAGACTGTATCCGAGCTAGATGACCATTTGAAGAGCTCTAGGCTCGCGAAACGCCTCCTGGTCGAACACAATCTTCGACTGGTTGTTAGTATCGCAAAGAAATTCCCTAATCATGGGTTAGCATTTGAAGATCTGATCCAAGAAGGAGTATCTGGACTGATACGAGCCATTGACAAGTTTGACTCCACCAAAGGCTATAAGCTTTCGACATACGCCCACTGGTGGATAAGGCAAGCGTGTCAACGCGCCATTGTTTGTCAAAGTCGGACGATTCGTTTACCAGTGCATATTCATGATAATCTGGTAAATACTAAACAAAACATTTCTGCTTGAAACTAATAAGATTTTCCGCCGGACTTCAGTCAAAAATTCGACAGCTCACCGCAGATATTGAGGCAACCACGGGCACAAAGCCAACTTCTGAGGTTTGATGCATCGCATGTTATGTAACTCGTTCTACTAAGACTTGAGAATCCACAGTACCTAGCAGCAGAGTTGGACATATCCCGAGAAACTTTAGAAATCTTGCAACGCCCTACTTACGACACAAGTGGACTTGATGTAAGAGATTTAGAAAATGCGTCAAGTGTTGGCCAATATTTGGAGGAAATTTCGATGTCTACAGTAGATCAGCTGCATCTATATGGAAACAGTTGCTTAGAGGCCCGCTTAGACGCCGTTTTGGAAACATTAGCCCCAAGAGAGCGCAACATTCTGCGCATGCACTATGGACTCCAAGATGGTGAAGGTATGAGTCTGAGCGAAATAGGCATTAAGTATGGTCTTTCACGCGAACGAGTACGTCAAATCGAAAGTGGCGCTATAGATAAGCTGAGACATCCCTTAAGGGCTCTACCACTTGCAGAACACATCGAAGACTTAGCTTAGCTTCGTACAGTGAAGGGCCAAAGATGTAATATGTGATCTTTAAAATAAACGAATGCAATGTTCACAATGCTTGCTACTCATAGTACTTCGCCAACTCCCATCGTCTCATCTTCAGAGTCGCTATCATCGTTGTTTGAGTTTGTGATTTGTTCGATGGTTTCAGCAAGTAGTTTGTCATCGCGTTCACTGACAACTCGTGCCGCTTCCTTGACAACTACCTTACCCCCACTCTTACCAATATGGTCCTGGACGCGATTTTACATTGGATATATCAGTTGTTTTGTATTTGTCTTACCTTCAGTACATCTACCGCCTCATCGACAAGAATAACACCTGCATCTTTGTCCGAAGTTTGTGTGGTTAAAACATACAGCGGCGATGCCACGAGAGACATTTTCACTTTGCAGTCATCATTTGAAACGTCTTCTGCTGCGCGCATCGCACGTTGTATACTCAAGACTCCATCAAATTGAAAGCATGTCAACTCTACATCGGCTCTTATTTTCAGTGGCTGTGGTGTCATGCGTCTGCGAATATCTTTCAACAGAGCGTGAGCTACAACATCGTCAAGGGCGCTGGTATCAACATTAAGAGCAAGTGCTCGCAGTTCTTCGATCTCTTGGTATAATAAATCTGGTGATGACACAAACAGCTTAAATGCATCAAACGCATGGCCATACTTTTTATAGAGCGGCCAGCCCAAGCACTTCGAAGGGAATTAAAGTGAAAGTGTTAGGGTCTTTCTGGTTACACTCACCTCATATAATTTTTCTGGAACGGTTCCTGTAGTCTCAGAGACATGCCTGATGATTGAGTGGACAACTTTGCTTTTGTTGAACTTGATCTCGCAAGTCTGGACGTCTTCAGGAGATACTCGCCTGCAATTGAAAACAAGGCAACGTCAGAATCGTAATGCAACTGGAAGTGCACTTTTCTGAATCGTACCTCTTCGACAGATCTATGTAGCCTTTCTCCTTATCAACTCGTAAGACCATGACGGGTTCGATGCGACCAATCTGAACGCATATCAAATTTTGATACTTGGCTAGTAAATACGAAGCAAACCTTTATCAACTTGGAGACTGATCGTATTCGCCTTCTGGTGAGTTCAGAGAGCAATATCATGCCTTCGATATTGTCATACTCCAAGAGCTGCACATACGCCCCCATTTCTGCTATGCTTTTGACCTAGTAGAAGCGCAGTGAAACGAAAAGATACGAATAGTTCCATGTACTACTCCCATACCTGCACCATGACGACTTCATCTATGCCCGGGAATTTTTCTGGGTACATCCGACACTCTGGAGCCTTCGCGTTCTTCAGTAACGAGGTACATCACATGTATTATTAAAATTTGGCATACCATGGTCTATGAGGGCAAGTTGTTACGAATCAGGTGACGTAGGGAGTCTTAATCGTCTGGACGATTTTAGAGGGAGTACAGTAGCACGTCTGCTTACCCTACCAGTTACCGCGGTGAATTTGGGATGGACTAATAGTGTGCGCACGTGCGCACGAAAACTTGCGCACTGCGTATGTACCTTTTCTTTAGCCAGTATGCGCACGATTTTTTGCGGCGGGCCTTGATCTACGGGTGTTTCGTAGTTGACAGGGTATGTATGTGTAATATACAGTACTGTAACCTCAGGCCGGGCGTGGCTAAATCTCAGTCCGAATCAACTTTTTATCAAAATATTGATCGTATATTACAAACAGTTAAGTCTGTGTAAAAATACCAGCGTCGCTTCGCGAAGTGTGAAGAAGGAGTTTTTCCTCTTAATGTACGAGTTCATGATGACGAACATGTTGGTAATTAATAAAACGAAGCAGTGTATAATAGGAAATATTCCGCTAATGTACGTAGAGCATCAGACGCGTGTCGTTCGGTCAGCGCATAGGCGTCGCCAGAGTACCCAACGTTTCTCAGAGCTGTAATCTGTCTACTCGTCGCGTCCTTGAAGTTTTATATTATATGTATCTATGAGACCCATTGCACTAAGAAATCTTCAACTTTTGCGTATATAGCTACATGTTTCTCCTATCATGTTTTACGCCAAAATTTAGCGAAATTCGCAGCTTCCCCAAACGGGATAAATTTATATCACACCGCTTCAGAGGAGTCCCCCCGAGCTCGACGAGTCATAAACGGTCAAATATCACAATACATTGTGCTGTTTAGCACTATCAGATCATTACACCCCATCTACACCCGGGTGTTTTCACCTTGCGAAAATTCGTGAAAAACGTGATGCTTCAGCGTTGCATGATTTGAAGCGAAACGGACGACGTGGTCACTATGCCGCGACGAAAACGCTCGAAAACGACGATAGCAGAACCGTCTTGAATGTCTCGCATAGTTTCATAGCGCGCAAACCCCGACGACGCGTGGGATTACCATCGCAATTCTAACTTGCTGCTTAACAGATGACTTGTCAACGCGCCGCGCTCTAAACCCTACTTAGGGTTTAGTTGTCGCGGACAGTAACATCAATGGGTCCTCACAAACGCGATCCATTGCGTGTATTCTTCCGCAAAACGCTTAAGCTGCATATGAATGACATTCCTTGAAGCGTGCACATGGACGCGATGCATTTCGAGTGGCATTCGGCGCGATGAACATCTCTTAGGGTTTGACTAAACCCTATATAGGGTTTAGAATACATCAGTTCAGTGTGACAGTGGAAGGGCAACTGCGATACAAATGATACAGCGGGCGCACGTGTGAGTGTGTTGACGATGCGTAACTGCTTAATTTATGTAACGCGGAGTATATGTCACCGTTTGCGAGCGGTTGGTCGTCTAAAGTTTGCGTCGCGTCGCTCAATTTCACTCGTGTTCGCCACGCATCACGTTTTTCACGAATTTTCGTAAGGTGAAAACACCCGGGTGTAGATGGGGTGTAATGATCTGATAGTGCTAAACAGCACAATGTATTGTGATATTTGACCGTTTATGACTGGTCGAGCTCGGGGGGACTCCTCTGAAGCGGTGTGATATAAATTTATCCCCCCAAACGTGTTTTTTGAACGCGTCGGGGTTGAGCGAATCGCGATGGCGCAACCGTGGCGTTCGCGCGCCCGCCAGTGCGCGGCACGGCCGCGCCCGCCCGCGGGCGCGCGTGAGCAGTTCGAAGTGGTTTCGTTGCACCGCCTCTGCACGTCGAAGCGTGCCGAATGACTCGCAAGAAAATAACATCAACTGCGGGTCTGAAACCAAAGCAAAATGTAATGTGTGTAATCATTAAGTCTCCAAGCAACACGCGCACGCACGCGTGCTATCACGATCACATCCAATCACACGATTAAGGCCACGATTCGAAGCCAAATTCATGATTTGTCATTTTGATTGCATAGCCAGTCCGAGTCGTCCACCCTGGAGAGAAGAATGCATTTGAAGTGTCGCTGACGCCACGCTCGCTGTTGCGTCAAAAGCACACGTGCAGCAGTCAAAGTTGACCAAACGCGCGCAAATTCTTCTAAACTTCGACTATTCATGCAAAGCCAACATCCGATAGCCACGTTTGAGCAACGCTGAAGCTCATCCCCGATGCACGCGCTGCGTTTGATGCGCATGTGTCGCTATTTCAGCGCGTGAGTCATCGTCTCTTCGCGAAGCAACTCGCACGCCACGCGCGCGTCGACGGATTAAACGACCCTCGCGTCGCATGTCAGCCGAGTATGACTACGTGTTTCACCGTTTTTCACCGTTTGCATACGACCATACGTCGTGCGGTACGTGCGCGAGCGCGGAATGGCGTCGTGACGCGCATCCGTCGCGCGCGCAGGCTGGCGCCCTTGGGCGTAGAGCTTCGTATGGGTAAACAGTACAACTCGATATCGAGTCGCGATGGGAATTCCCATCGCGACTCGGAGTCGCGATGAAAATTTCATAGTCGCGATTTCTGGTCGTTTCTCCCCGACGTCCCTCCATCATGTGCACGAGGCCCTGTGATGAACATATTGGATTTATTGTTACCGTATTGCTCGTTCTTTTTACGGTGGACCCATATCGGGCATTGGTCAATACGCGCGCCGCGTCATTTAAAAGTATACTACCTCGTACGAGTACTGTATTAAGTAATTACTAGGGACCAGTGTATTTTCAAAAGCATTTCTCACAAAAGACTATTTTTCCAAGTCGTGCTGCGGAACAGGGGCTCGCAGCTCGCAGCTGCTCTAGCAGAAGCAGGATGACTACACAGTCATTCGATATCTATTTTTGTCGAAAGTGTTCGTATTTACAATATGGACAATGCCACGCGGCGGTTCCCAAAGAACTCACTCCCTAAGGCTCCAAAGACAACTCCTGAGGCCAAAAGTGATTCTGTTCTGCCCACACCAAAAACTACAGCTTAGAAGGTTAGGCTTCCAACATATCGATACAATGCTACGCATTAGGCTGTAGCATGCTCTCAAATTAGGACGGCGCGATTCATTGAGACAAGTTCCAGGCATCTGTGTTTTTCACTGTTATCGAAGTCAGCGAAAGCCACCTCAAGTGCATGCTTTTTGTTCAGTTTGACTGCGGCATCGATATCTTCAACACTCAGTATGTTCGCCCGCGCAAAACATATCATTTGCTTTCGATCGCAGGGCAAATTATTCAGTCGTAGCCATGTGTTCAGCATCTTAAGCTTCTCAACAAGTTCTGTGAGTTCACTCTTATTTCTTTTCATTTCTTTCACGTGAGAAGCGAGCTGGGACGATTTAGCGCTCTTAACACTCCTGCGCGCTATGTCAATCCACAACTTACGGGCGTGGATGTCCATACTGAATGCCGCAAAAACACCACGAAATATGGCTATCACGCGTATCACCATAAACACATCGGTTGGTATGTTGCAGATTCTTACGCCAACTAACTCTTTTGGGAAGTCTGGATCAAATGGGGATAGTAATGCCTCTGGAATATCCATTCTTGTGTCGAACAGGATATGAGCTATCGTCCGCTGCAATTCTAAGTCATCTGTGGAAAGCTCAACGCGCAACAAGTTCAAAATATTGCTAAAATTATCTGTCCCCTCGTAAAGAGATATCACGAGATGTGCCAAAAGTAACCTTGTATGCTCAGAAAGTATCTTAACTTGCCCAAAATCTATCAATGCTATATCACCAGAATCAGATATCATGACGTTTCCAGGGTGAGGGTCACTGTGAAAAGCTCCAATTTCGAGGATTTGGAAGCCAAAAGATGTTAGTAAAATTGATAATAACTCTTCCAAGTTGTGAGGAGCGGCACTCCAAGTGTTGTTATCGATATCTATGTTCACAAAGTTTGATAACGGACACCCTTTGATGAGCCTCATTGTCAAAATTCGTGACGTACAAAGATAATCGACTGGCTCGGGTACTATAATATTGGGGAAATTTTCACGCATTGAAGCACCGAGCACACTCAGCATCTGCCGCTCTCGTTGAAAATCGAATTCTAGAGGAACCTGCAGAAAAGTCAGAGTCAAACGAGAGTAAGCATGCTAGATCGCTACCTGTGCTGAATATTCGAGCAGTATATTAGTATGATCGAATGGCAGGAACACTTGGAGCCTATCGAGCAATCTAGACACAAATAACATGTTAAGAACGTCAAACCGCATTATTTTCTTATTTTGCATATTTTGAATTTTGACTGCAACATAATGTCCAGAATATGTAACAGCACTATGGACCTGCGCAATTGTCGCTGATCCTATAGGGTTCTCAGAAAATTCCCGAAAAATGCAATGCAGAGGCGTGTTCAAATCTTCCTCTACGAAACGCTTAACTCTACTCATGGGCATTGGAGGACAGTCGTCTAAGACGCAACTGAGCTCTTCCACATACTGTCGAGGTAGCATATCGGCCTTAGATGCAATAACCTGCGCTACCTAAATACTTACTGCTTCATTGATATTCCTGCGTCGAGTTTATGGACCAACCTTAAGATAAAATCCAGATAGTTCTAAAATCGCAGACTTCGTGAGTTTCGCTCCCCAGGTGTGACGGTGAGCCCACTTGCTCTATGAAAAAGTATCAGCTGACGAAAATACAACATAAAGGGTGTGTACATTTAATTGTATCTCACAGTTTATGTGCCGCGTATCCCTTCGAAGTTTTGCTCACTAGAGCTTTTCAAATTTATAAAAGGGCTTACCAAAACATAGTTTTGCCGTAGCCGCAGCTTAGTCTTAAAAGAAACTTGTAGAACTTCAGCGTTCGATAAGCCCCAGGCAGCGTACACCGAAAACAGAAGTTGAAGATCTAGCGAATCTATTACTCAGAATTCTCATCGAAATTAGAAAGAAACTAATTTACTGCAAAGCTCACGTGAAGCTTCAAGAAATTCTCACCCGTTACGCGCCGCATAGTGCGCCTGCATGACATGAGCCCTGTGACAAGGTCTGAAGCATTTCTCTGTCGAAATCTTTTTCGGGCGACTACATTCACTAGCGGCTCGTAGACTAGCAAGTGTCCGAGCAGCAAGAGCTTGTGCAAACCTGGAGTCGAAACGGATAAAATTCTTAGTACTTTCTCTTTCTTGGTTGAAATGGACAGTTATGGCCTTACTTGGTGCCAAAGATTTTATCACGATGAATTTCAGCATAATCCTGCTAGAGAAGTCGAATCAGGGATCTCTCTCGCAATCTTTCAAAACTAACGCATTATAACGCGCGTCTGCTTGCAGAACCGCGGCCTGTGGAGACTTGAGCTGTTTTAAAGTTGGTCGCCCTATAGACGTTCTTCAAATTGTCGCCGTCTCAAGTTGTGGAACAGCGACACTTTTGGGCGTCCGGTTTACTCATCATAATCATTTACTCATCATAATACGAACACGCGATGAAATAAAAAACGAGCGTATAATAAACTTAAAAATACACAGATAGATAAAAATAACCTCCGACTACAGTCGGACAATTGTCCGTAGAATTCGGCCAAGGTTACCGCCCAACGAGTAAAAACTCTCGCGTCGAAGGAAGGCAGTCGCTGAGCCTCAGTGGCACGCGAAAGACTATTCAGGCGTAGGGGCTCAAACCAGTGTTGATGTTGGAAGCTATCGACTGAGAGATTTTGCGCCTGATAGATATTCGTTCACGTGTCTTGCCACACCAAGCCTGCTGTATTCTCGCTCAGGACACGATGTTTAGTAGAGTCCTGGAGGTCATCGTTCACGTTTTAGTCGAGTGCATGAGCTACCACAGCTTACTCCTCGTATATGAAAGCTGGGCTTTTCGTACTTCATCTATACTCCGAATGTTGTTAGGCGTTGGGGAATATGGCTATGCTCTGTTTTTTAATGCATTCGTACGTGAACACGTACACGCGGCCCATAAGGTAAGTTAATATCCATGGCTCACGTTTTCACTTCATGACTTTAAACTTCTTAGCCTGTGGATAAGGATGGGGATCTTCACGATTGGGAAAATCCTCAAATAGTCGGGCGTAATCGCAGGTAATTGATTTTTGTTTTCACTTGTGCTTTCAACTTCTGAGTTCACCCACCAACAGAGCGTCGCACTGTCCACTTTACGCATTTCAAAGCGCAGAGGAGTGCGTTAAATTTTGGTTAGGTGGTGTTTCAATAGCGAAAAAGAGATCCTTAAAGAATGTCAAATTTCTCAACGGTCTTTGGAAGTTCAAGCTGTTTCAAAGCCCCAAGCACGTGCCTGAAGATTTCATCAGTTCTGACTTCCCAGACCCGGAGTGGGCGAGCATAGTTGTACCTTCGAACTGGCAGTGCGAAGGATGGGACAAACCTATATATACTAACTTCCAGTATCCTTTCCCTATGAATCCGCCGATAGCTCGAACGCAGAAAAATGATACAGAATCGAAAATGATGCCACCAACCAAAAACCAACAGGACACCGCCACAAATAATATCGAATTGGAAAACGAAAGAAACCCTACTGCGGTGTATAAACGTTCGTTCAAATTAGACTCGGTATGTTTGAACTCTAAATTGAGATATTTTCTTGTCTTTGAAGGAGTGGACTCCGCGTTTCATTTGTGGGTAAATGATTCTTTCGTCGGTTATTCTCAAGATAGTAAGCTCCCAGCGGAATTCGAGATAACAGATGAGGTGCGGCATGGCATAAATGAAATAGCAGTTAAGGTTTATCGCTGGTCTGATGGAAGCTATCTCGAAGATCAAGATCAATGGTGGTTAAGTGGGATATTTAGAGACGTATACCTTTATTACAAACCACTGGACCATATTTCAGACTATTTTCTAAAAACTCAAGTATGCAATAACAACAAAAACGTTTGGAGACTGGTATTGGATATCGACATGTGCAGCTCTTCTGAATCACATCTACGCAGTGACGTGAAGAGTTGTCTGAGAGTTCGTTTACTCGATGCAAACTCTAGAGCAGTCCATGAGGCAACCGTAGACGATTTTATTGTCAAGAAATTCACTAAGGACTTTGGAACACATCACGACCGTCCGGTAAAAGAAGTATATCATACGGCCCATATTGAATTTGATGTATCAAACCCTGCAGAATGGTCTCCTGAAAGCCCCACTCTTTACCTATGCATCATCTGCTTGGAAAATGAATCTGGTGAACTCTTGGATTGCGAAGGTTGCAGAGTTGGATTTCGGCACGTTCAAATTTCTGATAGACGCTTACTGATAAATAATAAAGCCATTATTATAAAAGGAGTAAATAGGCACGAACATTGTCCCCATAATGGCAAAGCAGTGGATGAGAGCCTGATGATACGTGACATTGTCCTGATGAAGCAAAATAATTTTAACGCAGTCAGGATGTCCCACTACCCAAATCAATCTCACTTTTACGATCTGTGTGATGAGTATGGTTTATACGTCGTGGATGAATCAAATATTGAAACGCACGGATTTCAATTCGGTCTGCACTCAACTTCATTCCTTGCCGATGACCCAACTTGGAGAGATGCACATCTATCAAGGACCACGCGTATGGTCCAACGAGACAAAAATCATTGCTGCATCATCATGTGGTCTCTTGGCAATGAATCTGGCTGCGGAGGTGCGCATCACATCATGTACAATTGGGTACATGACTACGATTTCACGCGAGTAATACAGTACGAAGGAGGTGGTTACAAAACTGACTGCACTGACATAATTTGTCCAATGTACGCGTCTCCTGCTATGTGTTACGCACTTGATGCACAAGCTGATCATAGACCCATCATTCTATGCGAGTACTCACACGCGATGGGCAACAGCAATGGTGGTCTTTCTGATTATTGGGAACTATTTAGAGAACAAAATAGTGTACAAGGAGGATTCATTTGGGACTGGGTTGATCAAGCCTTGCTGAAAACTGATAACGACTCTTCATTTTGGGCATATGGTGGCGATTTTGGAGATGAGCCGAACGACAAGCAGTTTTGCATCAATGGTCTAGTATTTCCGGATCGTTCTCCGCATCCTGCCCTGAGTGAAGTCAAATTTCTGCAGCAACCTGTTTCAATATCAGAGTCACAGAATATAGTGTACATAAAAAATAGATATGATTTTACAAATCTAGATCATTTGAACTTTGAATGGTGCATTCTACTTGACTGTGGTACAGAACTTTTACACGGTCAATTTGATGTTCGTGAATTACAAGCAGGCTCCACGAAATCATATAAATGGAGTGACATCTTTCCAGAAATCAATGTGTTGTTGGACTCAACTAAAACTAAAAAGCTAAAATTTTCACGCTGGTTCTTAAACGTTTATGGCGTTCTGTCCAAAAAGACATCATGGGCGGATCAAGGTTTTATTATCACAAAATCCCAGATACTTTTACCAGTTCAAAGTTTTAGTATCCCAAAGCGGATACACTCGAAAAGCACGTTGAAGATAACTAAATCGTTGGGGGCGTTGAGTGTTTGCTCTTGTGATTCCTCATATTCATTCAATTTGGTGTCCGGTACACTAGACAGTTTTATATTCCAGGGTGAAAAGCACATCACACGCGGGCCTGAACTCTGTGTTTGGCGGGCACCTACTGATAACGACAACGGCGGTGGTTTTGTATCCTTTGCACACCGTTGGCAGAGATTCAACCTCCATAATCTACAGAATCTGGACGTAGATGTACGCTGTGTGCATGACATCGATCGAGATTTTGAGTTGAGTGTTGTTCAGACACTCGGGTCACCTCCGAATCGAGCCGTATTCAAGGTCTTTATCCGTTATGTCGTAAATCAAGCCGGACATCTCACTGTAGACTGTGTTATCGAACCTGTCAGGAAAGTTCCTCCTCTTCCTAGAGTTGGATTTCTATTAGAGTGTTCCCCTGTTCTTGAGGTTGTTAATTGGCTCGGGCGCGGACCGCACGAAAATTATCCGGATAGAATGTCCTCTGCATTCTTTGGTCAATTCAGTTCTACTGTTGATGAAATGCACGTGCCTTACATAGTTCCTAGCGAAAACGGCGCACGACAGCAGGTTAGTTGGGTTTCTTTAGGTTCAAAAACATCCGGCGCCGCAACCTTATTCTGTTCCAAAGACAGCCTCTTCAGCTTCAGTGCATCGCACTACTCAGATGCCGAACTCAGCCGTTCGAAACACCAGCATCAACTTGTACGGAACGAATCCGTGTACCTACATTTAGACGCCATGCACATGGGTCTCGGGGGGGATTGCAGTTGGTTCCCTTGTGTTCACCCCAAGCATTTGATCCCTGCGATGGATCGTTTTGGTTTCAACTTCAAGTTAGCTGGAGTGAAAAGAGATGAAGACGCACACACTGTTTTCGAAAGACTCAGCGATTGTAATACATAATGCTGTATGGACTGCATGACGCTAAGAACACGCGCCCCATGAAAATGGGGAAAGCGGTTGACCTCTACTTGACCATAGTGTCGAGATTTATTCGGTGCCATAGCTCAGTTGGGAGAGCGTTAGACTGAAGATCTAAAGGTCCCGCGTTCGATCCGCGGTGGCGCCATAAAATTGGCGGAGTACCATTTTGCTTTTTACTAGCAATCATCATATTAAACTACTCGCTTGACTTGACACAAAAAGAAACCACGTGCAGTGTCGGTAATTAAAATGTTTTATGCCCATATTGAACTGTTTACACGGTATAATACAGTACATTGTCATAACTTGAGAAAACTTCGACATTTTTCCGTCGGCGACGTACGCCTGCGTTCGTTACAGAAAGAACTTTCCGTGACGTTACAGATCCGTGACGTTACAGAAAGAACGTCCGTGACAGAACTTGACGAACGAGTCGCATAATTTTCAACACGTGCTTTAAGTTGAATCATGGAAAAATCGAGCGCGGTTGCGAAGAAAGCGCTGCGGAAAGGTGAACTTTTTAGAATCGGAAGTAAGCCCGTCATACCTCTTCTTCTTGAGAGTGACAAAGGAAGTTTCTGCGGGAATTGTTTGAGAAATTTAGAGATTCGAGAATGTAAAGTCGTAAGTAATCAATCTATCGCATATTATGCGTGCCCTGGTGAATGTGGAGAGATGTTTTGCTCACTCCAGTGCCAGTTAGGTGCAATTTACGGTGTGGTTGCTGAGCACTCTAAACCATGGGGATGGCACTCTTTCATCTGTAGCGGGATTCCGGCCGAGAAATCGGCAATCGTGGAATTCTCGAAATACTGTTCCCGATCATCTGAAACGTTCATGTTAGCTGCAAAACTTTTAGCCCACCTGTTTTCAGGTGCGCTGGCTTGTCAAGAGGACGCTGTAAAGTTTATAAGTCACTTTCACAAGCATTTTACTACTCGGCACTCCTGGCCTGATCTCGCCGCTCGAGCTTCACTGGAATCCAGTTTTCATTATTGCGAGTTTACTCATCAACGGAGGATACTCCATGAGCAGCTTGTGGAAGCGTGGGGTCTACTCGAGTCACATTTCCTCAACATCTTTGCCTGCCATGACATCCAGTTTGATGTATTTCTAAAATTCAATATGTATGCAGATTTTGTTGCGAGTGTAGAGACAATGACCTACGCACTCGATATTGTCAGAAGGCCGACTGGTTCGGACGTTTCAGAATGTGCTAACGGATTTTCCCAGTCTTATGGTAATAGGTTGAGCCATGACACGACACATAGTCCAATGTTAGCATCTACTAAACATTTAGATGAAGATACGATCATAGAACTTTCAGGATTAATTCTTGGATTCGATTTCATCGGATTAAGTCATAGCTGTGCCCCAAATGTGCAACTGGACCTCGAGAGTCTCTCGTTAACACAGCTGAGTTGTATCGCACTGCGAAATATTGAACGTGGTGAGTCACTCACAATAGCTAATATTCCTCTCCATCAAAGTCTTGAAACACGACAACTAACACTGATACAGCGTTTTGGGTTAGTATGCATGTGTTCGCGATGCTGCTGGGAACAAGGAAACATTTTACATTGCCAAAAAACTTTCACGAATGCAGATATGATGTCCCTTGCTACGCAAGCATACGAAGAGGGACGGTTCAAAGACTGCCTAGATATATTAAACTGTATTATTACAAATCAACCCGGAGACAGTGATGCTCTTCATTTATATGGAGTCACAATGCTCAGTCTCGGAAACTGGAAAGTTGCGCATAAAATCTGGAGATGTGCTCACGTTCTTAAAAAAGATCATTACTGGTTAGAGAAGCAGGCAATAAAAGACTCCGCATATGAATCGTTTGATTGCGGCAGTAAGACCGCTGATGACACTGATTTTCTTACTATCAAAGCGGGAGAAGTATATATGACCTCGCGTACAGTCGTATCAGCGTTGACGTGCAAGGATTGGGTTGCTGCAGCCGAACGCGTCGCGAAAGCGAAAGGAGGGTGGGAAACAGATCGCCACAAGGTTGTCCCTACCACAGATTTACCAGTTCATGAAATACCTGAAATTCTCGAGGATTGGAATGGTTTATTTGTCACTACTATCGGTCCATGTTTGAGACAGTGGTATGCTCTTGCTCCAGGCAATAATATTCATGTGCATGACGCATTTGTTGTCAAATACGACGCCATGCACGGACAGTGTCATTTACCTATACACACAGACCAGGGGCAGTTCTCACTCACCCTTGCTTTGAATGGGACTGAAGATTATATCGGAGGCGGTACTGTGTTTCCAGATTTTTCATGCACCGTCAACCCAGACTGTGGAAAATTCATCGCTTTCAAGAGCTCCACTCCCCACGGTGGATCGCCTATCACATTTGGATTGAGGTATATAATCGTTGCTTTTCTCTACACCACGTAATTATGTTTCATGAATCACTAAAATGGCTCTTTAGCTGCTTTCTGTACGAGGCGTATTTTCTTCATTCCAATACCAGGATAGTTTGATAACACACGAGCGTCAGTGCGGCAAAAGTGTGCGAAAGAGGTAAAGTTGCTACAAATTGTCTTCACGTCAGTTCTCGTGAGTCCACGAATGCCTGTGATTATCGCCGTAATATCGCTGTAGATATCTTCCGTTACTCTAAAAGGTCTCCTGTGCCTTTCACTTTCGTGTATGGCATCTATGTAAACTGCAGCTTCTCGTGAACTTGTAACAATGAACAACATGGCGCCACAAATAATGCAAGTTCTGTTCAAATTTACTATATCTGCGGTTTCTTCTTCACTTTCAACCTGGCAAAGAACTACTATATTATGACAAACTGCCCGACAACTGATAAGTTTTTCCTTGAGCATCGCGCTCAAGCCAACCTTTTGGGCTCCACAAGGTCTTGAACTGAGAAGTAGTAAACCTACGTCTGAGCTGCATAGAAAGTCTAGCGTTTGGAAATGCGTATACGTAAGATTCGTTTGTATGTATTGTAGGACCGGGTTCGTTATCTGCGCTGTACTTACCCACAAAGAATCGTTTTGGGTGTTTGAGCGCATGGTGAGAAAGAGCGCACTATTCTTATTCTAGACGCTCAGTTGTGCACATAAATGACTCAATAATCATACATACACGCTACTGCGCTCACGCGAGCTTTCTACGCATACGAACCAGTCGAATGGCACGCTCCCTGTGTTCCTCTCTTGTAGTCTGTGACAGATTCTCTATCTATGATACCAACGTTCGTAGCATTTATTTCAATAAATCAAACGAAATATAACATTGATATCACCCGATGTACTGCATTATAAAATTCCTCATATTAAATATTCTGGAGGGGGCAATAATCTTTAGATAGATGATGGCCTAATGCCACCCAGATGTATTTCCATATTATACCGGTAAGTTGATTACTATCCTTTATATGCACTTTTAGAATACCAAAGTTAGTACTGAAAGTTCGGTTCGACACAAACTAATTATGGTCGCAGGTCGTTATCCAGGCTCGGCTACGGCTGACTTGGTCTACCCTAATTGTTCGAATCACTTTCGAACAAGTTTTTCGAACACGTAACACAATTTGACGCGATAATGACAGAGCCAGAAACAGAGCCAGTTCGAGATTCTCTCCGAAAATGCAGAACCATGGAGGACTACAACGAGCACTACAAGCTCTCAGTCGAGCGGCCTGAGGAGTTTTGGGCCCGTGTAGCCGAAGAGTTTTATTGGAAAGAGAAATGGCCTACGTCTTCGGTCGTGCAGTATAACTTTGATGTACGTGAAGGGCCGATCAATGTGAAATGGTTTGCCGGAGGAAAGACAAATATTGCGTGGAACTGCATAGAAAGTAACATTACAAAAGGTTTGGGCAACCAGGTGGCCTTCATTTGGGAAGGGAATGAAGTTGGTGAAGAGGGTAAGCTAACATACATAGAGTTACAGGCAAGTGTGAATAAACTGGCAAATTGGTTCAGATCAGTAGGTGTGCAAAAGGGCGACGCAGTCGTCTTATATCTACCCATGATTATGGAACTCCCCATAGCCATGCTTGCTTGTGCTCGCATTGGAGCAGTTCATTCAGTTGTTTTCGCTGGTTTTTCATCAGAAGCATTAGCGCAGCGCATCGTGGGTTCAGGTGCCAAAATCGTGCTTACATGCTCTGCTGTCATGCGTGGATCTAAGCCGATCAACTTGAAATCAGTTGTGGATCAAGCGTGTTCATTAAGTGGACAACTCGGCCACGCCGTAACTAAATGTTTGTGTTATTTGAATAAACGAATGGATTGTTCAAATTATATTACAGAAGTGCGTGATAAATGCTGGCAAGTGGAACTTGAGTCGCAATCTGTCGAATGCGAGACAGAGTGGGTTGATGCTGAAGAACCCCTATTTATGCTTTACACATCTGGCTCTACAGGGACTCCAAAAGGTGTGCTGCACACTACGGCAGGGTATATGATTCATGCCGGGCTAACTTCAGCATGTGTGTTTGATATGCAGCCTGCAGATGTTTTCTGGTGCACTGCAGACTGCGGTTGGATAACAGGGCATACATACCTGACTTATGGGCCACTTCTCAACGGTGTGACGTCTTTAATCTTCGAAGGAGTGCCCACATACCCGGATGCCGGTCGCTTTTGGCAAGTAATTGAAAAATATAAAGTCAAGACTTTTTACACCGCACCGACGGCCATTCGCGCATTACAGCGGTATGGTGATGATTATGTTTTACGGCACAACAGAGACTCCCTGCGAATTCTGGGCACTGTTGGTGAACCAATTAATCCAGAAGCTTGGCTCTGGTACTCTAAAGTTGTCGGTGGTAATCGATGTCCGATAGTTGACACCTGGTGGCAAACTGAAACGGGAGGGCATATGATTACGCCACTTCCTTATGCAACTCAACTGAAACCAGGGTCCGCAACTCTACCTTTCTTTGGTGTGCAACCTGTCTTGTTAAATGAGATCGGCGAAGAATTGATTGGTGAAGCCCAGGGTTATTTGTGTTTTAAGACACCATGGCCATCAATGTTTCGTTCGTTATTTCAAGACCATCAGAGATACGAAGAAGCGTACTTCTCTATGTTTAAGGGATATTATTTCTCCGGTGACGGCGCAAAACGAGATGCTGATGGATTTTACTGGATCACAGGTAGGGTTGACGACGTTATCAATGTCTCCGGGCATCGCATTGGTACGGCTGAAGTCGAGAGTGCCCTTGTATGCCATATTGATTGTATGGAAGCTGCTGTTGTTGGTATTGATCACCCTATAAAAGGACAGTCAATTTATGCTTTTGTTACGATGCGCTCTGAATGTGAACTGACTTCGGATCTGAAAAATGCTCTTGTAAAATGTGTGCGAACGACAATAGGTCCTTTCGCAGCTCCTGACGTAATACAGTGGGCACCTGCTCTTCCGAAGACACGGAGTGGAAAAATCATGAGGCGGATTTTGAGGAAAATCGCCTCACACGAAGAAGACTCTCTTGGAGACACTTCTACTCTTGCGGATCCATCTGTCATAGGCACGCTCGTAGAATTGAGAGATAGTTGAGTCATTTTATTTGCAAACGATTTTTACGAAATGTTTCTACGTGATTGAAAACGTGTTAAATTTAAATTTTTCCTACACTGGTAGCGTCCTTCCCTAAGATTTTTCAACTACGTACGCGTCGCATTTGAAACATTCGATGTATTGGTACAAGTATTGTCGCTACTGAATTCGTAGCGTACTTTACTGTGAAATGTTCGACTCACATCGCAAGAATAATTCCTAAGATATTGCGTAGTGGTTCTAGTTATGATGCACAGGTCAACACAAGAGCCCGAGCCGAGATCGTTCATGATGCCAGCATGTATAGCCGATGTGGCTAGATTTTTTGCGTCTTCCAAGTTCATGTTTTCCGTGAATCTACTTTCCAATGTAGCCATGGCCGCGAGTGAGCCGCTTCCCATTGCTGCATAAGGCAGCGCATCTGAGGACCCATGTGGGTATACTGTGAAAAGATGTGGGCCTTTATTGTCAGAACCGCCTAGAACAAGCGCTGCGCCTATGTGGCCTTGATATCGAAATAGTGTACTCTTTAGTAACGTCAAAGCGGTCGTAACCATGGTCTGTCGATCAGTACGCTTCCTATGTAAATAAAGTTGAGATGCGATTAAACCTGTTGGAGCATTAAGTAGAGTTAGAGTATTTGACTAGTACAGCACTACTCATTCATACCGGTCAATGATTCAGTATCTGCTGCCGTTCCGGCTCCACAACAGTAGACATTTGGAGCTATAAAGTGTATCTTCTCGCAGTTTTTATCTGCAACTGTTTCGCCGTTAGTTGATCTGGTGTCTGCAGCGAGGACGACGCCCCCATCGAATATCACGCCGCATATGGTTGTGCCAGTTTTAGTCGGTGTACGCCAGCTACTTTTAGAAGTGCGGTTTTCGTTGAATCTGAAGCCACTATCAATCATGGGCATGTCTCTGACGCGAGGACGCGTCGGATTCTTGCGCGCGCGGCTTTTTTTTCAAGGAACGCAGTGGTGCCCATGCGCCGGTAAATGCAAAATCGCCCATACAAAATGGACTTTTAGCCATCTCATCTGGTCATCCAAAAGTTGCACGTAAATAAAAGTAGATCTTTCCGATTTCATGGACGCAAATTCCCTTTATTGAAAAATATTGATTGAAATTACTCTCAGGACTTCTCATATTGTGGAATATTCCACAATGTTTAGTTTATACTTTTCAATGTTCCGATAAATCGCGTAATTCGTCGATCATAAAAGCTCCCGAGGATACATTTTCCTGTCCAATCCGGCGAATCCTCATATAGCGTCGAATATTTCAGATTATTCCAACATTTGAATAATCTCTAAATATTTGCGTAAGCAAGCAGGACAAATATTTCGTACACCAAGAAATTAGTCGAATATATGATACATCAACGTCCACGAAGAAATCAAGCATGGCCCGAATTGAGCAAGGGGGCTCGCCAAACTGCTGCATTGTCGTGTTCACAACGTGTGTACACACCATGTTGGCTTCTTCTAAAATCGGATACAGTCTCATCCATTCCGGACCGAAACGCAATGGATCCGTACGGAACTCTACAAGCATCATGTGCGTGCATAACCAAGTACGGTCTCGCCACGTTCTTCTCAAGCGCGTGACGCACCGTACCGTGACTAGGTATCGGGTCAAAATAAGTTGCGATACGAAGCGGGCTCGCCATACATTGATAAAATCTTCAGCCGATAGTCACGGCTTACTTGATACGCAAGATGCAAGATTCGTACGCGCAAGGATACCTGTCTTCTTGAGTATTTTATTCGGCTATGCGTGTTACTATTTGACTAGAAACAGTTTGACATTCACAGCGCCGGCTATGGTTGCTTCTCCAGCTCTAAATCTCGACATCACATCAATAGGCGTCATCACTTCAATTTTTCCAATATGCTACGGTTGCAGTAAATTTGTGAGTGGAGTCGTCGGCGATATACTCTCACCAAGTTTGATGCTTGGTGGCGGGCTTATTGCCACTGGACTGGTAAACATCGCTTTCGGAGCAAGCCACACTCTTCCCCTGTTTTGTGTTTTATGGGCCATGAACGGAATCTTGCAAGGATTTGGAGCGCCAAGTTGTGCTAAAATCCTCACTTCTTGGTTCGCAGCGAGCGAACGTGGCACATACTGGGGTATGTGGAATATTGCACACAATCTTGGCGGTTTTCTGGCTCCCATTTTGGCGGGAACTGCCGCGCGCACGCTTGGATGGAGCTGGGGTCTTTGGGCACCTGGTTTGATTGCTTTAATTGTCGGTGTTATCATCGTCTCTACGCTAAAAGATTGTCCAGAAGACAAAGGATTCCCTCCTGTAGAGCCTGAGTCAAAAGGTAGGAATGACACTAAAGTGGCGAACACCTCAAATGATCAGACGCTGATTCAAAATCTTTTCAATAACGTTCTATCAAATCCTTTTATTTGGGGGCTTGCATTTACGTACTTCTGCGTTTATGTCGTCAGACAAGGCATAACATCTTGGTCCGTCTTCTACTTGATAAAAGAAAAAGGCGTCATTGATGCTGGCGCGGCCGCTGTACGCGTATCTGGGCTCGAACTTGGCGGCTTGTTTGGAAGTTTGATAGCTGGTCGAATAAGCGATGGCTTGATATCGTCGTCAAATAGGGGTGCTGTTGGCAATCGAATCCGAGTGGTGATCGGATACCTGATCGGTGTAGCGACAATGTTGATTGCTTTCAAGATGGTACCATCTGGTTGGCCAGTGACGCAATCTATTATAGTTTTTATGATAGGTTTTTTCCTGTATGGGCCACAAATGCTCATTGGCCTATGTGGTGCAGAAATTGTTGGTCGTCGCTCAGTAGGTGCTAGTGAAGGTTTTCTGGGTTGGATCGCTTATTTGGGCGCGGCCAATGCAGGAGTTCCCCTTTCTCTTCTTGTACAGCAGTACGGATGGGATGCTTTTTTTACAGCTCTACTGTCCGCTTGTGCATTGGCAACCTTTCTGCTCGCTCCTTTAGTAGACGCAAAGAGCTATCTCCAAAGGAAATAAAAGTGGCAAATGTAGTACGCTGATTCAGTCGAGGCAAACACGTATATTGATAGCCTTGAAAATACAAACACCAATCATACTGGCTCATAGATTCGTGCACTTACTGTGCTGTACCAATTAAACGCCCAAATCTACTTTGTTTGCATGCAGCTGGAAGATAGTAATGCTGGAGGCCAGTTAATAATTCGTGCGTGTTTTGAAATCAATCCATAAAGAACACGGATTGAACAACGACAGCGCACCCATGGAAAAGAACATCGCAAACATGAAATGAATCCGAGTTTAAGTTGTCTTAGGCCGCAGACTCCGATCAGGCGCTGGTGGTTTATCAAATTTAAAGCAAAATACCAATACAAAAAGTGTGGCGAAACACAGTCCAATAAAACGCCGCTTGTGACCGCTCTAGAGTGTTCGGCTGACCTTCAGTTGTTGAGAATAGCATATTCTGAATAGAAAATCGTCTATTAAAACCAGGCTGAGATATATGTTGCGATTACTATCATACTAAAGGTACGGTAGAACAAATAAAATGGTAGTACTATTATTGATCAATATATTGATTAAGAGATACCTGCCTTTTCAGCTCGGGCGTCCCGCCGAGGGACTCCCTCCACGCACGCTCCCGCGTCGTGAGTGCGCAGAGAGCACCCTACGGAGCAGCGACGCGGCGAAGGGATGTTTGTGAGTAAACTACATGTTTCTCGCCTAGGCCCATGCGCGCATAGATATACAAATAATGCGAGTGCAAAACGTGGAGTACGGATATAACTTACTGTGCTCGGCACGTTTTCTGACTTTGAGTCGTAGTCCGTGCGTGCATATGTGCCGAATAGACGTGAATTCGGCGGTTATGTAGCTACAAGTTTATTGTACTTGTTACAATCCGAAGATAGTGTTGCTTTTGAGGTGAATAGCATACTATTCTTAACTTGACCTCGTTTAACACATCTTTTTTCTTTAGGATGGCAAGCAGGAAAGCCAGCTCACAACAACTCTCTTAAAACGCTCTCACAACGTGTTCTTAGGTGAGCGCATACTTACCGGCTTCGGATGAACTGGTAAATTAATTATTGGAACCTTTGCATGCGCTTACGTGAATCAAGGAGGGATATTTTCGATTTGATTCTGGTTTGACCCGCACGCCTGCTTTACGGTATGAAGACGGTTTCTGATAAGTACAACGTTTGACCTTTACTAGAGCTGGAGCTATCGACGCATATAGTATATGCCTTCCTGGCCAATGGAAAGAGGTATAAATAATCGAGCTGAATAAAACAAGGTCAATAAAAATGACTATTGCTAAAGGTTCCAGTAAGCAACGCCAAAAGTGGGAATTACTGTCAGCCACGTTGTGACGAGGTGAGTCAAACTCAAATTTCATGCGCGACCCTCACTTATAAAGCAGGCGACCACGGAAGTCCAATTCGCAAGTACACTTTCAGGCAGTGTTCAGATCATTATCATTCCGACAAACAAGCTCATGATATCGGAAAAATTTCCCACAATAGAAGCCGTGGGAACACTGGAAGCTGTATTAAATGCTGTATCCCCCGCCATCACCGGGAGGTAGATCGTACATGTCACGAGCGTATGAACTTCTGACTGAATAAATTATATTTTACTAGCGTTGCCGTTGAACAAGAAGAGATCCTTGCAAAAGAAAGTCGCATCGTCGCCGGTTCAAGCTATTACGAGGTAAGTTGCATGGTATTTTGGTCTGTTTTGGCTGAGAATCGCTATAGTATGAGCTTTTAACGCCTTTTGCCGCGTATGGTCTTCATAATTTGGCGAGTGTGACGACGACGCAGGTAAGTGTATGCACATATGAAGCGATTATTCCATTTAAATTTTGGTGTACCCTGTAGAACTACGTCATGATTGCAACGGCGGCGGCGTCTGAGAAACAATGGGAATCATCGCAGCAGGTAATGTATAGTATATCGAATCTAAGACCACTATCTAAGTTATTTTTAACGTAGGAATTGCGCACAATCATTAGCTCGTTCACCGTCAGCAAGATGTAACACTGAATAAAAATTTGTGATCATCTTTGATCTTCATCTTCACATAAACTTCTTATTTTTATTTACCAGATGAGACCATCAATCGTACAGTGATTCGCAATCATTCGTTATGATTAAAGAAGTCTCTAACGAAGCAGATTACGCGATAGTTGGTCTCTTGCGCTTGCTAAAGCTTGGGATATGGTCTGTTCAGCAGAGTTGTGCTCAGAGTCTGCGTTCATCGCAACTCTACCAATTATGGCACATGGGTCCGTTTCTAGGATTATGCCACCATCAACGAGCTCATCTAAAACTAATAACACCAGATCTAGATTCTCTAATGCTGAAAGTTTATCCACAACTCCTCGCAAGAGGTTTGTCAGTGACTCAAACAGTGCCTCAAGAACTGAAACAAGGATAATTTCGTTTTCATTTTGATTCGCGACGACAAATATACGAAGATCGTGACTCGCTTTATGGGCTGCGAAATGTTGATCCATAAACATTAATTCTAAATCACCCTTGCAGCTTAGATGTGAGGAACTCTTGAACAAATTCCTCTCAAATTCAAGTTGACTCACACTTAACCACCTATGGCACGTTTTAGAACGTTCAGTAAACATTTTATTTGAACGGTCAACGTAGACTTACGATTTAGAATCATAGTATTTAATAGCGACGCGTTTACCCTCGTCGTCGAACAAGAAGATAGCTTGAATGCTTGGCAAGCTCGTGTGCGACATGAGGCTCAGACTGTGAGAAGGTGCCAGAGAAAAGCAAGTTCAATAGGCGCGTTTAATGCCAAAAGCAAGGATGTATCGACACGCGACTCTTCACAGTTCCTCGGTACAAATATCCGATGAAGGTTGTTCTGACGTGCGTGCTCGACTTCCGCACGTTTTCTTACCGACATAGCTTGCTATTAATAAACACATTTTCTTTAGTGATAATCAAATACTGAATACGGCAATGCACTAATGTTTGTTTTAAAACTTCCTTATCCTAAAATTTGTATTTTATGATGAAGTAGAATATATATAAACAAAATCGCGTAATATCGTGTAATTCCGTGTAATATTTGAAAATCCGTAGAGGGGGGGCTAAAAGCCCCGTCAACGATAGATATCAAAGAGTGACGAAACCCCACTTAATTACGCGATTTTGTTTATATTCTGAAATTTCGCTAACGAAAAATTCCAAAGTCTGGACCTTACTGACATGCTACGAGAAACGTCAGAACGTGAGAAACGGGGGCGCTTCTATGACAACTGGAGGCGACTAGGTGGAGTACGCGCGAGTTGAATTCGGATTCATTATCTGCGCAAGGGAAGCGCTCAGCATAAAAAATTCGCGTAGTGTTTGTTGACATGCTTACTTCGACGCTCAGGTATGCTTAGTGAGACTCACGATATTCTATTCTAAAGTGTTTTTATTTACAGGAATTTAGCTTCGCAACTGATCAAGCACGAGGGAGTAACGACAACTCTACCGCGTGCACTTGAATTACGCAAAATGGCAGATAAGCTCGTCACAGCAGCCAAGCAGGTTCGGCCCAAACTTAATTGTCCTAACCCACACCTAATTACGGCAGTAGGGTTCACTTCGTGCTAGAAGGAAAGTGCGAGCAACTCTGCAGACTCATGATGCGGAACAGAAGTTATTTTCGGAGTTAGCACGTAGATATTTAGAGCAAAGCGGTGGTTACACGCGCGTGACGCGCATTAAATCACGAGGAGGTGATAATGCGGTACTCGGTAGAGTGGAATTCGTAACAATAATACCATAATTCTACAAGTCTAGCTCACATAATGCCTCAATCCAAGACAAGCTTGTTCAGCTTGTACTATTGAATGTAGACGCCGAAATCACATCGATTACCCGAGGACAAACAGCGCGAAGCACCTTTTCAGACTTCAAAACAGTGAGCACGTCAACACAGGAAATGTTGCCTCGATAACCTTCGCTGTTTGGTGCGCTAATCGATTCCACCACATCTTTCTCCCTGCGACAATCATGAGTTGCTACATCACCAGATAGATGGGGCGCAGCCCGCGCGCTTTGTTCTTCCTTTGGCTGATTAATAAACCATTTCAGATACTTGGCCTCTCCAAGGGCACTTCGAGTAGCCTCGTTTGCAGCGTCAGCTAGTTTTCTCTCTTCTTCTTCTTCGCGTGCCTTCTCAGCTCTGATCAGTAGATCTTCATCTACTTCATCTGACGCATGGCGTTTGCGTTTGTTCGCATGCTCGCCGAGTTGAAGTAATTTCTGCCTCTCTTTCTCTGAACGCAGTGAGGCCTTCTGTAAGATGGCCGTGTTGATCTCTCTAATTCTTTCTTTTGGCTTCCAAGCATAAGCATTGCTAATGCTACCTCTCAGGAGCTGTACATTATTAATCTGACTACGATGACGCACGTGAGAAATATCAACCACTTTCGCCAAAAAAGTTCGTATTCTTTCACTAATACCATCACTGAGCAGTGAGGCAGTCAGCTGCTCCACACTTGAGTTAAAGTGTGGTCTTATTTTGATTTGAATACGCCTTGTCATGCGATGTATATCCAGTGCACTTTTACTCGCACGCGCGCGTGGCGCATCCTTCGAGGCTAGTAGCCCAAGCTGTTTGTTTGCTTGTATATGTTGAGGGGTTTTACCGGAGCCGCCCTTGACCTCTCTTTCACGTTCTTCTTGTTCAAGATTTAGTACTTTAGATATCGACTGAAGCGTTATCCGTCGATGCTGTGTGAACAGAGCACTGAGAATCGCTCGCGAGTTCTGCCCGTGCCCTCTAGAGTCCCAATACAAAGACAAAGATCTGTATGAGTCCTCTGTAGTAAATTCTTGTGATTGTTTGTGGCGCAGAATGCGTCCCAAGGAAACGACGTCGCTTTGTGTATCATTGGAGGAGTAGGCCGCCACATCGATGGTCATCTCGAGGCTCGGCGGCGCGTTCCACGTGACTAACGGAGTATGCTGCGTGCGTCAACGACAACCTCAAACAAAAAGTACACGCTGGTTATTTTCACTTGCGCAACTGCAAGTCTTGCAAGTGCACATGCGATAAAAAACTTATCAATCGAGTGTTGTTATACGGTATAGGTTAAAATTAAATATGAGACCGAGTTAGCGTTAAGCGTGTCGCCACGACGCGTCGCGGCGTCGTGCGTCGCGCGATCCGCACGATTTTTTGCGAGGCGAAGGAAAAGCTAGCGAACTCGTAGCACGCCGAGTTTGGGGACGAACGGATGTCGGCGTCGCGACTCCCAGTCCGCGGATCTGAATCGTATGAAAATGTAAGGGGAAGATTCCTTAACTCTACATTCTCACAACTCGCCGACGTGTCGCCAATTTCAAAAAATCAAAGAGTGATTACAACACTAGTATTACACTGCATCTTTCCCACCCGTTGGCGTCGGCTCGAGTGACGTTTGCGTCTCCGTCATCGGCTCGATATGGGCGATTTCAGGCATTTCTGCGTCAATTACGTTCACGGGCGCTGGTACCGGTACGCCGGGCAATTCATCGCGAGGCTCGTTCGTCTGATTCCTACTTTCAATCTCTTTTGAGATTTCCTGCGTCAGGGCGGCGATCAGGTCCGCTTTTTTCGGCTGACCCTTTGGATGATTTCTCAAAACGCTGTGCTGGAGCGTGATGAGCTGTGCTCGAGTACACGTAGTCAGATCGTCGAGAGACTCGATTCGCGCCAATATTGCG
>JACLAB010011168.1_pt1 | contig 38426 bp, 20 predicted proteins | sample 8027921 | NCBI WGS metagenome assembly JACLAB01 (sample SAMN15725117, study PRJNA655200) | protist metagenome | isolation source: fluorescence activated cell sorting (FACS) single amplified genomes of... | place: USA: West Boothbay Harbor, Gulf of Maine | collected 2000-07-19 | reverse complement strand
GCTCCGAACAACGAGTACCAAAAGAGAGAGAAAAGAGACAAAAATGTTTTACTCTGTGGCTGCTTATTTTGTGTACTCACCACCTCTTTCGTCATCGTCCTCGTACTAACTACGTTCCACTACCCAAAACTCATCAATCACCAAAAACAACAGGACTTTGAAACCGCGAAACTGACGGATTTTGGTCTGGCGCGCATCCTACCGCAATACGCCAACGACCGGCGAGACGTGAACCCGAAGACGACGCCGAAAATCGGTCCACCGAAATATCGAGCGCCAGAGGTGGAAAAACACGACTCGGAGAAAGATCACACGTACGCATTTTCTTCGGACGTGTACGGATACGGGGTCATGTGCTTTCAGCTCATCGATCAGGTGAAAAAAAGGAGACGGAAATCGCATCCGCACGAGGTTGATTTCGTCACCGGTTTGGGCAACGCGTGCTGCGAGGAAGATCCGAGAGCTCGACCGACGGCGGCGATGTGCCTGGCGAAATGTCGCGAGTTTTTAGGCGAGTCGTGGACGGCGAACGACAGAGTGTGGGGGAATCCGAATCCGACCGAACGAGTCGGATATTGGACCACGGAGATGATGGACGTCGGGACGTTTAAGAAAGTGGCGCCGAAAGAGGAAGAGGAAGGGAAAGACTCTCCGAGCGGGTTAGAACACGGCGAAACGCCGACGACAACAAATGGGCGCACGCAAACGCACGGTAAAAGAGGAAAGCATAGCGACGATGAAGACGAGGACGAGGACGACGACGACGACGACGAGGAAAATCAGCAAATCAACAAGAACAAGAAAGCGAAAGAACGCGAGTTGATAAAAATGCTCGAAGACGAAAGAAGAATGGGAGAAAAAGGAACGACGACGACAGCTCCAGCAGCTGTACAAGCAGCTGTGCAAGCAGTAGCAGACGCGGAAAATAGGAACGGAACGAATACGAACGGAACGGGGACACCAACGACGACGACGACGACGTCTTTACGGCGACGAGTCATTGAAGCGCACGGGAACACTAACAACACTAACAACAACGGCGCCAAGGCCAATCGGAAACGCTCGAAACCGGCGACTGGGGACGCGATGGATATTGGTGTCAACGCGCATGCCGCCGGCATAGAGAACACCCAAGTCGCAATGGTTCGATCCGCGGACGGACGAATCACAAAAACGAGCTCTCTCGGCGAAGACTCTGGTTCCCAAACGCCGGTCAGTAAATATTCCCGAGGCGAGAACGTGGCGAGCGAAAACGGCCCTCCCGTCGTGAGAAGACTGAACAGTCTCTCCACCTTAGGCATGGGCGATTTGAAAGTTGAAGAAACTCGAAGCTAATATCATCATCCTTTGTTGTAACGAGATCTTTTACTGTACTTTGTGATATTAGTATGATGTGATATTAAACGTGCTTCCCTTCCTTTCGCAACTCGCCAACTCTTTCTCTCAGTCTGGTCATTTCTTTCGTGATTTCATCTAACGAGGCAGTTTCCGCGGAAAACTCCTTCGGCGAGTGCGATTGGTGGGTTTTGTTTTCGTTAACTCCTTCTCCTTTTCCTCCTCCGTGTGTTTCGTCGTGATGATGCTCGTCGTGATGCGAGTGATACTTATGGTGCATGTAATGTTCTAACCCGAAGGCGACCACGAACGTTCCAATCTGTTGTTGTTGTTGTTGTTGTTGTTGTTGTTGTTGTTGTTCGTGTGTTGTTATTACATGTGTCAGTTTCAAACGCACATCGTCGTAAAAAAGAAAAGAAGAAGACAAAGGAGATCATCGAAATCATCATCGTCGTCGTCGTCGTTTCCTCGTCGTCGTCGTCCAAACTTGAATCGTCACGACGAGGAGCGTCGTGTGGTAGTATACTCTTTCAAAAACCTTCTTCAAGTGTTTTTAGGGGAAGAAGATGTGATGACACACGAGATAACGATGAGACGAGAGAAAAACAACGCGCAAAACAAGAACAAGAACGAGAACGAGAACGTACCATCGCGTGTTTCACCGGTCCAAACGACCCGGTTTTGATAAACTTTGTTCGATACCACTCCATTTTATTATAATAGTGTTGTTGTGTAATAAACTACAAGAGAGAAAGAGAGAGAGAGAGAGAGAGAGAGAAAAGAGAGAAAAGAGTGAAGAAGTCTTTCAAACAAAGAAGAAAAAAAGCTTGAGTCAAACAGTCATCAAAAAGGCAAGGAAAAGAAAAGAGAAAAAAATCGATCGAGAGAAAAGGCGAGCGTTTTTAACAACAAACAACAAACAACACCTTTGTGGTGTTTTCTCTTCTTCATTCATTCTGTTTTGACGGCGCTTTTCGCGCTGCGCTTTGAATATCTCACCTTCTTACGACGACGCAGACGAAGAAGATGGCACCACCCGGACGGAAACAACAACAGAACAATACTCGGTCGGCGTTGTCGGAACAACTCTCGAAGCTCGCGTCTGCGTTCCCGCGAGAAAATACCAGAGCTCTGAAAGGAGGCAAAGCGTCGATACTTCACACGGCGAGAGATGCGGCGGACGTTCGATTGGAAGAGATTCAAGAGAGAGCGCAAAAAGCGTTCGAGAACGTGAGGAGAAGAGATGGACGGTTCGACGCGTTCGGGAGTAAACTGTTTTATACCGCGAACACGAACGGCGTTGGGATGTTTGGAGATGACGCAGAAGGTGAAGCGTTGGAAGGGTATCAAAAGCAAAATCATCGAGAAAAACTGGACGCGAAAGAGAACGAGAAGCTGAATAAAATCATCAGGCAGTTTCTGAGGCTGTTCGCGTCCACGTGCGGGAAGATTTTTGGCGGCGACGAGGACGAAGCGACGGCGAAGGACGAGACGTTGAGAGAAGAAGCGGCGGACGGCGCGCATATTTTTGAATATCTCATACGGAGGTTTAAAGTTAACGTGTATAACGTGGACGACGTCATCGCGTCTTTGTTGCCGTATCACGGAACCAATCAGTTCGTGAAGGTGGTGCAAACGTGCAATTTCGAAAACGCGAAGAAGTTCGAGTGGATGCGAGGGGTGAAGGAAAGCGGCGCCAAGGTGCCGAGGGAGTACTTGGCGAAACGAGTGGCGAAAGACAAGGCGTTTTTAACCTACATTTGCGATAGCGCGGTGGAATGCTGCAACGGCCAAAGTAATAACGATTTTAACGCGACGAACGGTACGACTTCCGCGAGTTCGGTGAGTCATTCGTTTTACGTCGTTTTAATGATTGAAAGTCTCGATTGGATGAAACGCATTGAAAGCGCGCATTTGCAAAGATTTTTGACGTATTTAGAGCCTGGATTGCATCAAAAAGCCTCGTCTGAACACTACGCGGGGTGTTTGATGCTCATCGCGGCGTTATGCGCGAAGACGACGTTCACGGAGGCATTTTCGGTGGCGCTTTTAGAAGGCGTTTCGAAAGGTGCTCGAGCGCCGCTCGTTCGAGAGGCTATGCAAACGTTACTGGTGTTGTGTTCGAGTCAAAAAATCGAGACTATACCGGACCGCACGTTTAAGCATTTCGTAAAAATCGACAACGCGAGTTCTCACGTCGCGGAAATATGTGATAAGTATGGAACCGCGAGCGATTGTTTGGTGAATCCGTTGTTGGAAGCGCTCGGAAAGTTTTGCGGGACGCACGAAAATTACGAAAAGACTCTCATGGAAGCCTTGGAGAAGATTGAACTGACGGAACCGAGAGCGAAAAAGTTAGTTTGTAGTTTAGCGAGGAGCGATAAATCGGACGAAGTGAAAAGAAAGAGCATCGAAAGAGCGTTGCGTGCGGCGGATCAGAGGTTTCCGAAGAGCACCGCGGAAGCGGTGGATTCGTTTTTGAGAGGTTTGGAACGCAGGAAAGAAAAAAGAGCGCACGACGAGCGACGACGACGATTGCAAGAAAAACAAGAAATCGATGGAAAGGAGAAGAAGAAGAAGAAAGTAAATAACGGTAGCAGTAGTTCGGAGGAGAGCGACGAAGAGGAGGAAGAGGATGAAGACGACGAGGAAGACGATGACAAAACGAACGCCGAGGAAGATCGAATGATGATTGACGAAGAGACGAGGAAAAAAGAAGAGGAAAAGTTGAAAGAGGAAGAAGAACAGTTACGACTCGATTTTGAATCCGCATCTTTCCTCCGCGAGGCTTTAGCTGGTTCGGCCTCGGGGCCTATTGAGAACAAGAAGCTCGGCAATCGATCGTTGGCGGCTGCGTTAGATCATCCCACTGCGTCGATTCGAGAGAATGCGACGCAACGTCTGATTGACCTTCACGTCGAGTTCATCGAAAAGAAGGCAAAAGACAAAGACAACACTCTTCTTCCGCCACCAGGTCTGGAGAAGGGCGGTTTCCTAGCCGACGCGCTGTGCCGTCGATGCTCCGATGACGATCCAACTGTCGCCGCGTTGGCACTCGGCACTCCGTCTTTGAGCATGCTGACGAAAAACCGAACGTCGCTTTTCGAAGCTATCTCGCATCGATTAGAAACTGCGAGAGAGTTGAGCTCGAGATCGAACGAGCGAGATGCCAATAAAGTCGCGGACATTGAACGCAGAGTATGTAAGAAGGCATACGCGACACTTTTGAGGCAAATGTCAGGCGACAGAATAGACGACGACGACGACGACGAATTAAGAACATTGCGCGATAAAGCCGCCGCTTTGGCATGTTACGGCGCAGTTTCTGCGTCGCACTCCCGCGCGGTCGCTCGATCTGTCGTAAAAGACGCCTCCAGGTGTAAGCACTCGATTTTACTTGGTTTTACGGACGAGAAGAGAGCTATCGAGCAAGCCTTCTCCTCCGCGGAAGACAGCAAGAGTAGCGGATCTAAGAAGGATGTGCGACACGAAGGCGATGCGAGAATAGCAGCGAGTGTCGTGCACGCTATTGGTTACGGATTCAATCAAGCCGCAAAGAAACCACCCGCGATAGGAGAGTTTGATATCGAATTGTGGGTTCGCGAATCGTACCGCGACGCGGACGGCGCCGGGAAGCTGACGCTTCTTTTATCGCTGAAAGCCGCCTTGGCAGAGTGTAATTCGTCTCCAATGGAAGATATCATACGCAAGAGCATCTGGACGGTATTGAAAGACGACTGGGAACAAGGATGTCTCGGATTTGGTGGTAAGTTTCGGTCCCATCACGACGAAAGACTCAAGGATGGTAAAATTCCAATCGAGTGTTGGCTCTCTCTCAGCGAAGCATCTAGTGCTCTGCCTTGGATTTCACCAGTCTCTAGAGACATTGCGAAAGATTTGTTCTCCAAAATCACAAAGAGAGATGCAAAAAGTAACGTCGCTGAAACTATTTTGATTGAGTCGTTTGATATGCTCGCCGGGAGCGAAAGTGAACAAACAAACGAATCCTTCGAAACGATAGTGCAAGATTTGTTGCGCAAGTGTTTAGATGCGTCAAGCCGACGAGGCGTTGATTCAGCGAGGTTCCTCGCCTCCAGAATAATCGCGGAGGACGGTACGAACGAACAAACTTTCGCATCGAGCACGCGAGGTAAGATTGTCGCTTTAGAGATGATTCAATCCGAAATCGAGGACGTGAAGGATTCCGACGAAATCGTAACAGCGCTCTTAGTCGCTTGTGCAAGCTCGGTGTCGTCTATTCGTCGGGCTGCAGCAGACGCGCTATACTGCGCACCAACGACGAGTGAATTTGCGCCTTTTGCTGCCGCTGCGAAAGCCAGAGCGCAAATCACCATCGATGGAGCGAGCGCTGTGAGGACGGCGATGCGAAGCGTACAAGTTTCAGTTGAAGATACGAAACGCTTGTTGAAGCCAATAACGGCGGTGAAAGTAGACGACCTTTTTAGAAGAGGAGAAGGTGATAGATCTACTAACGCGCAGTCGTCTACGTTTTGTCTGATGAATCCGCACGCCGCCCGAGTTCTTTTGTTCATTCTAAGAGGCGTTGGGGACGACCAAGTAAAGGCGGTTGAAATTGCTCGAGCGCTTGAACGCGCCACTTCTTTTGATGCCGACGAGACTGCACCCGATCAACTTGAAATTGCCGCGTTTGCTATCGAAGCAGTTCGATGTTTCGTTGGAGAAAAGCTCGCTTCTTCGGCGGAAGTGACGTCCGGTAAGTTTGCTTTCGACTCGTTTTTGAACGCCATGAAGTCTCAAATTTCGGTTTCCGTGCGCATCGCCTGTTTTGAGCAAATAGCGAGCGGGAGCTATCCGCTCATGAAAATACCACCAACTTCGCGCGCAAAGGTTTTGGACGTTTTGTTCCACGCGAATAAAAGCGACGGCGATAAGACCGCGCGTGGCGCTGCGAGAGCTGCAATCGCGTCGGTCCCCTTGGATTGCAAAGATGCCGTAGTCGCCATTTCCGGAGCGTGTAAATTTGGAGATAAGGATATCGTCGTTGGTCTCACGAAAGGTGATTCGTTAGCGAACGCGGTCGCGGCTATGGAAGTGTTTTCTTGGCGTTCCGATACAGCAGTCAATCGCGATGCGTTGATTCACCCTTGCCAAAATCTCTGCAGAGCCCTCTTTGCGCAAAACGAAATCGACGTCGAGGAAGACGCTCGTCGCCAAGCTCTCAAAGAACAAAACGCGGCAAACAATTCCAAAAAGAAAAAGAAACGCTTCTACGGCGCGGAAGATAATTCATCGTCGTCGTCGAGCGATGATAATAGCGATGGCGATGAAAGAATGAGCGAAAGTGATGACGACGATAACAACAAGAATGATTCCGAAACGAAAAAGCTCAACGAACAAATCGCTGAGCGTTCGTACGCGTTGACGTTAAGTTTGCAAACTTTAACAAAGTTAGCTGAGCTTTGTGGTCAGACCGTCAATAGTTGGGACATCGATCTCATTTGTGTTTCTGCGTCTAAAGCTTCTGAAGGGAGTTCTCGCGCGGCAGCTCTAGAGCTTCTCTCGGAGATGGCAAAGATCAAGCCAGAAATGGTTGTGAAGAAAGTTGTGGACGTTGCCACGACGCTCTCGAGAATTGCCGGCGAAAACGACGACGTTACGTTACAGAGAGCTTTAGAAAATGCTTTGAAATCTGTCGTACCCGTGTGGCTTTCCTCAGGTAAAGCTGACGTGAAGGAAGTCATTTGGACAATCGTAGAGGCGTCGACGAGAGCGCCGGAACGAAGACGCGCGCCATTGTGTGCCGCGCTCATTCGCGCCTGTCCTGAAGGCTCGAAAGGTTTGTCTGAGTTGATTTTACAAGTACTTGAGAATAGAAACAGTTTGGAAAAGTCCGCCGAAGCGCACAAAAAGAAGATGTACGCGATGCTGTATCAAAATGATGCCAAGAAGAAGATGGGTGGGAATTTAGATTTGATGGACCTCGACGATAACAACGCGGATGTTGATGATGATGTTGACGACGAGGACGACGAGCTCGAAGACGAAGAAAACAACAACAAAACAAAGTCGAACACGTGGGTCAAATCTTTGGTCATGACTTTGCTAGGTCACGAGAAACCAGTCAACGCGGTCGTAACGCTGGTAGATGCAATGAAGGTACGACTTTTTTCTCCTTCTTTCTCGTTTTTCGCGCGTGACTTTTTAAACTCGTTCGTTCGTTGCGTATGTTTCGGTGAAGAATTCGTATATGTGTCAGGATTCTGATTTTTCGTGATGAGAACTTCAAACGATCTGCTGCTTTCCTTCTGAGAAATGTACTGTCTACGACGACGATAGAAAACCTCTCTTTCTTCTTTTGTTCCTCTTCCTCTTTTCAAGACGCTCACGTGTACTTCTTTGCCTTTCTTTTTACAACACAACAGATTGCTGCCTCGAGAGGCTCGGAAGCGAGTAGAGGTGTCGTCGTCGTCGCGAACGCCGCGTCGCGATTCATATCAACTCGATCTTTTCTTCTCGCGCAGAAGAAATATAGCGCACATTCTGTGGCAAACTCAAACGTGTTACAAACCGCGTTTTCCTCGTTAGCTGAGAGAGCGTTGACGTTGCTAGATACGAAGGCGTCATGCGCGAGTGGTCCTTCCGCCTCTAAAGCGGGTAGAGATTTATTCTCTGCGTTGGATGCCGTTTTGCACCCAGGCAAGTTTCTTGAAACGTTGACGCCATTGCTATCTTGTGAAGAAACCTCGGTGCGTAAAGCGGCGTTGAATCTCCTCACGGATCGTTTGCAAAACAACGAGAACGCGCTGAGGGATTTGACGATTTCCGTCAAGAAGCAACAGAAAGAATCCAACGAGAGCATTAAGATTGCAGGTTTGAAACTCATCGACGAACTCGCAACTCTTGCCGTCAGAGATGGTACTCCAAACGCTCGTCAAGCGGCTCTTGTCGCGCTTGAAGCCGCAGCCATGCGGTTTGGTCGCGATGAAGACGCCACGCATTATGCGAATGCGTTGGTGAACGCCGCGAAACAGGTTGCAGAAAAATGTTGTTTTGCAAAAGACACGGAAGAGGAAAATGCGCTGAAAGCTATTAATTCGACCACGTCGAACGTGCTCGGTTCAGCCTCTTTGTGTCTCGCGCAAATTGCTCGAGCCACAGGGCCGAAGTTCATCGGCGCGTTGGCGCTCGCCGCGCCGGCAATGACTCGAATCGCCAAACTGGCCACTCAAATATGCTCTAAAAGCGCTGCCGCGAGAAATGGCGAAACACCAGAGAACGCTTTGGTTGTTTTATCAGCAACGCTTTCCGCGATCGACGCGTTTTGTGAAGACCAGCTAGCGAAGTTTATGAGTCCATACCTCTTGGACATTTTGACCGTCGCGACGCATCCGGCGTTGTGCGCAAAGACAGAGACAGACGATGAAGAGGAGGAAGAGGACAGAGACGACGAAGGTGTGTCTGGTAAAAAGAAGAAAAAGAAGAGCAGAGATAGCGTAAAAACAAATCTTACATCTCTCATAGCCGCCAAAGAAGCTGCTGCCGAATTACGCTCGGAACGCTTAGCGACCTCGTTCGAATGCCGTGTGCTCATGCCTCCTCTGGAAGAGTGTTGGGTAACGTTCATTCGTGAGAGCGAATCCGCACGCACGGCAAACGAGGCATTGCGTTCGAGACTGGCATTTTTGGAAGTTTCAAACAAGGTAGCCGATCGTAAGGATGCTACGTCTGCGCACAGAGCTTCGCTGTTTTCGATTGCTTTGGAAGCCATGGACGTACGACGACAGTTCGCGGAGGAAGACGACGCGAGCGTTTCGGAGATGGAAGAAGTAGAAACGTTAGCCGTGAACGCGGTGGCGAATTTAGCAGTAAAATGTACCGAGAAAGAGTTCACGCCGTTTTACGCGAAATGCGTGGAGTGGGCTAAAGCGAGAGCTGGAGAGAAAGATGCCGCGAGATGGCGATTATCGGCGTTGTTTCGATTGACGAGTGCTTTGGCGGACCAGTTGAGAGCTGTTTTTGTGCCGTTTTACAGACACGTTCTGGACTTGACAGCGGCATGCTTAGACGACGAAGCCTTGGATATGTTAGAATCGAACAAGAAAAAGAAGAAAAAGAAGACGGATGATGAGAAGAGCAACAAAAACAACGACGATGTGATGGACGAGTGGCGCATGAAGGCGTTCGCGCTCGCCGCTTTGCGTCGGTGTTTCGCATACGATTCGGTCAATTTTCTCACGCAAGAACGATTTAACCAGTTTGCGCCTTTAGTTGCGAAGCACTTGTCTAAAGAACCGCCAAAGAAGAGTCGAGAATACGCAATGAGCACCCTGGATGAACTACTGGACGAAGGTGACGATGGAGCAAAGGACTTGAATGAAAACGACTCCGTCGGAGTAAAATTCAATCTCGGCGCCGAGTGTGTCGGCTGTTGTGCCGCTCTTTTCGCCGCTGCGCCCGACGAAGCGTTGTGGAAAACGTTACACCGAAACATCCTGAATGTTTCCAGAAATTACGAACATTCCAGAGCAAAGCTTCTCGTTATTGCCACGCTCGCTAAAATTATCGAGAATACCCAAGAAGAATACTTAGTCTTGCTTCCCGAAGCCATTCCATTTCTCAGCGAACTTCTCGAGGACGACGATTTAGAGGTGGAGATTTCGACGCAGGATTTGTTGGATAAGTTGACAAAGTTAAGTGGGGAGGACTTAGCGAGCTTAATGGAGCACGGATATGGCGACATGAGACACCAAAGTGGACGAGATAAGGATATTGTCAAGCACGAGAGCTACGTGTGATTTTAAAGCTAAACGCCTTGTGTAATAATACATTTTCACGAAAAGAGCTCTAACTAAACTAAGTAATAACTAAAACGGAAATACACGGACGACACTCCCGATGAACTCACCTCGCAAACCGTTTGTCGTGCTGATAAACACCGCGTTAAGTAAAAGCGCATTCGGATCTGCATCGTTATACGCGTTGAACGTTTGCTGAGCAAACAAATGAATATTTCGAAAACCCTGTTCTATGACCTTTCTCGCCCTGGCAAAATCCTTCGACGAGAACGAAGCCGCCACACACGCATTTAACCACTTTGCAAGCATTGCCTTTGCATCGTTTGCATCGATTTCAGTGGACAACGCGTTCATTGACGAAATCAATACGTCCGTCGCGTGCCGGATATTTTCTCCGCACGATCTTTCAAGATGCGTCGCGAACCGCTCCAACTCAAACAACTGCTCTTGGAAACTTCGTAATCGTCTTCTCAAAACGGTCGCTTCCTTCGAAGCGTGGTCTAATTTCCGTGCGTTATCGTGAACGTACGTGGCGCGGTCGAGATCGTTCGAAATTTTTCGTAAATTTTGGAGCATCGCGCGAATGGATTTCAATCTCAAAACAAACTCCGAAACCGCTTCAATTTTTCCTTCAAAGTCGATACCAAACAGATTCGAACGCTTCAGTTGTTCCGGAAGCGCGTACGACAGACACTTGATAGATTTCGTAATCCTTGACGACGTGCTCTCGTTCGAGTAGACGATTCTAAATCGATCTTTAACGACATTCGAAGAAATATTTGCGCGTTCTAACGCATCTCGCAACTCATCGTTCGTGAAGTAGGTGATTTCAAAAGAAGAAGAGACGAAAGCATCATCATACGAATCATCATCTCTCCTCTCGCACAGCGTTTCTATGACATCGCCACTCAAGCCGAAGATGATTTCGGCGATATATTTCGCGTGACTCGCAACTTCATGATCTTTGAGAAGATACGAAACGTGCACTCTAGAAACTTTTTCGTGAAGAAAATCGAGAAACGCCCAAAGGTTACTCGCGGTGACGTCCACGAGCGATCGTTTACACATGACGACGCGTGAGGGAAGGGATGAATAAGTCACCGATGAAGCACGCGGTGGCAGATCCGTTTCCATCGTGTCGTCGGCAGCCAAGATGGTCTTCTCTGCCAACTTCTCCGCGTCTTTCGAGTCTTCTTCTTCTTCTGCTGCTGCTGCTTCGTGATTTTCTTCAACCGCGACAACAACGTCGAGGAAAACATCCCCAGTTGTATCTGCATTTGGGTCCGTTGTCGTGTCCTCTTCGCCGGTTCGATTCATTTGACTTTCCAACAGTCGCACACGCTTTTTCACAGCACTTCCGCTAAACGTCCCTAATCTTTCTAAATCTTCAGTCAACTCGTTCACTTTTGCCTCTTTTTTCCTCTCTGCGCGTTCAAACATTTCCAAGCGTCTGGCATCCCCTAATTCTTTCTTCTTGGCCTTGGCTTTCTGACGAATTTCTTCTCGCTCGAGCTCGTGTTTGCGCACGCGCGCCTCAAATATCTCCCGTTGTACGCGCACGCGTTCTCTGTGTTCAAATTCGATTGAGTCTTTTTCTTGCGTGCGAAGAGTATCCGTCGTATCAATAGCTTCATCCAACGTTCGAGAAACTTCTCGAAAGATTTCTTCTCGAGCGACACCCATTTCTTTGGTGAAGAAGTGAACGATAGAAGTTGCATCTGAATCGATATTCGCCATATTGGACGTCGATGAGAAGAGCAGCAATTTACACGCGCGCATGCCCGCACTAAATTGAGCAAGCTTCTGCTCTCGGTGAATATCCCGCGTGGAATTTTCTATGCTTCTCAGTTTTCGAATCGCGTCGGATTTATTCTGAAGCAACACATCGCACGCCTTCTTTAAGCATTCACCGTCATTAGATAACGAAGAATTATTCGACGAAAAGCACGCGTTGACGATGCCTTCAACTAGCACAGGTTTTGCCGTGGAAATGAATAAAATTTCAAAGAGCTTCAGTACGCTCCTTTGCTCGAGCTCGATGTCTACGTAGTCGTTGTAGTGTAAATCTTGAATCTCCCGAGAGAGCACATCTAGAGCTACGCTGCCGTAGGAATAGTGAGAAGCAGTACTTTTATTACCATTTTGACGATACCGATGAGGCGATACCGATGGCAACAAAAGAGCGCGAGACTTGCGGTGCTTCATCGCGCGCCACCGTTTTTGTACCTTGTCGACCAAAGCCGCCAACGAGGCAATCTGTTTCCGTATATCCCGCGTGTGGAATGCAAACTCGAGAAGCGTCGTTGATGCATCGTTTCGATTTGCATTTCGTTCGTGTTCATCTTCATTCTCGTATTCTTCCCCCTCGTCGGCTCTGCGTTGAATGCACGCTTCCGCGAACGCGCTCAATGACGCGTCTATAGCCTGGAGTATTTTCAAAACGCACTTTTGAAATGCATTTGCAGTCGAATCGCCGCTCTCTTTTTCCATTTGTTTTGTCGCAAACGCACGCGCGCGGTTTTGCAGACGAGACGTTTCGTAAAACTGCGACAGTACGTTTTTGGTCGCTCCAACGCTCGCCCCGCGAAAACGCACGGAAAGGCTTCCGCTGTCGTCGAGAGAATCCAACGATATAGCTCTCAGTAAGCGTCTCGAAGACACGTCTCCCATGACGGCGCGGATACACATCGTCACTAAATTCGACTCGTCTGCGCAAATGCATTTCGTGGCGTTTCCATGCTTGCCGCTGTTAAAATTAAAATCTTTCGCGCCGATGAACGCGCGCTCGTACAGGAAGTCGAAATCCACCACGGAACGCCGCGCGCTCGCAGAATACAACGACGAAGGCATCAAAAGCGTAAATCTGTTCTCGTCCTCACGCGCGGCATCCCACGCGAGCAACTCGTTTTCTTTTTCTTCAACACGTCCGCTCTTGTTCCTCGCGCCGGTACTTTTGTCGTTCCCATCGATAACATCAGGACGTAGCCATACCAACGCGTTTCTGTCGAAAGTCGTCCTCGCAACGTCGCGCTCTTCTTCTTCTTCTTCTTCTTCTTCTTCTTCTTCCTCTTCTTCTCCTTCGATGTCGAAAATGGTTTTGTCGTCGTATTCGAGTTCGTCAAAGTCTGATAAGAGCGCATCCTCATCACCATCATCATCACCTGAATAATACTGGTAGTCATACCGCCGTCGTTCCAGCCTTTCTTCTTCCCTTTCATCTCCCAAAAGGTGGTGGTCGAGAAGAGAAGATTCAGGAGAAGAAGAAGAAGAAGAAGAAGAGGAGGAGAGCGCAAACGTCGCCAGTCCTTTTCCTTTTCCTCGTTCACTCATCTTCTTCAAACAGATGAGAGAAAAATCTCTTCTTCTTTGTCGTCGTCCTTCATCCCAAAAGGTAGGTGAATAATCTCGTTTCTGTCAAAAAAAGAACCTGCTCTCGCTCTCTCTCTTCTGTGCTAAAAATACGCCATAAAGAGACTGACAACGACCGCGAGAAGAGAGCAGCAGCTTCTTCAAACGCTGAATCTAAAGAGAGAAAGATTGTAAAAATGGAGAGAGAGAAAAAGAGCAGAAAAGAGGAAAAAATTTTGCAAAAATTTTGACTTTTTTTTCTCCTTTTTCAACAGTTTTTTTTGTTTTTTCAATGTGTGGGGGGTTCTTTTTCGACGAAGGAATCACATCGTGGATTCATTTTTTAAAATCATCACAACAAATAAATACTTTATAATAATAAAAGTGGTTGTATTCGCGCAAAAGATGAGGAGTTTTGGAACGACTCCGACGACGAACGAAAAGAACGAGAACAGGAAGAACGAAAGTTTTAAGAACCATCCTTTTTTCTTGGAAAGAAGAAGAAGAAGAAGCGATGATGATTTTGCGAAGAAGCATTACCCAAAGTCTCGTCTGTGTTTTGATTTGAGCGAAAACAACAACACCAAGAACAAGAACAACAACAGCGCATCTTCTCCTCCACCACCACCGTTTCCTTCTCCTCAGATGCCGTTATCCTCCCCCGTCGATGGGGGTGGTAATGATGGGGGTGATTTCGTGCCCGTTTTGATTCCTTCTTTATCTTTATCTTCGTCTTCGTCTTCCGCGAATGGTGATGGTGATGGTGTTGGAACAACACCAACGAGAACAACCGCTGCTTCCTCCTCCTCCTCCTCCTCTCAAACTGCGACGTCTTCGCAGGTGGTTTCGCTACAAGCCGGGGGAGGGAACGCGAAGAAACGAAAATTACATTCTCCGCACAAGCGCATCCTCGCGTTCAGTCGGTTTCGCAGAGAGAAGTTGAAAGAAGCCATGGCGATGTATCGCGGGAACGAAGGCGACCGGATGCTTTCTTTCCTGGTGCAAACGATCGACCACGTGGCGCGAGAGACGGGCAAATTTTTACGGTTATCACCGGCGAAGATGGTATTCGTGTTTTTTCGACAGTGCGGGAAGGTTTCCGTGCACGCGATTGCGTGCGCGTTTGCGAGGTGTTGGATGAGTAGATACGCGTACGAAGGCGCGCGGGTGATGGTTTTCGCGTTAGCGATGGTGAAAATGAGAGACGCGGAGGATATTCAGCAAGCGCTCACGGGAGCAGGGAAGAGAATTAAGAAGAAGATGTCTCCTTCTTCGTTGAAGAAAGCGGGGCAGCGAAAGAGAAAAGCAGCCGCCGGAGCTGGAAAAGGCACGAGTAGCAATGGTAGTATTAGTAGCAAAAGAGGAGGAGGATCGGGGGTTCCGTTCTTGCCGAGTTTGAATTCGATATCACACGTCGTCGCCAACGCGCACAAGTCGTTGAAGCCAATGTGCGTGGATCTCGCTGTTACGCACGCGCAGGTTTTAGCCGTGCGACTGGTTCTTAAACTCGTCGCTCCGAGGAAGAAACGGTCGATTGAGTATTCTTTGCGTGTTGCGCCGGTGATGACGTCGTATATTTTACTCAAGCAAAAGCACAAACTTCTCTACGCGGACAAACCGGGCAAAAGAGCTTTGAGTTGGGACCAACAACACGAGTGGGGCGCGGAACAAATGGCAGAAATCATCGCCGATTTTGGAGGATTTTATAGAAAGGTTGGCCAAATTGCCGGCACGGCGTCGCAAATGATGCCGAGACCGTACGTGGAGAAATTTTCGAAAACGATGGACGATAATCCGCCGACGCCGTTTTATATAGTCCGGAAAATTTTAGAAACTGAGTTGGGAGGGCCGCTGGGCAGTCACTTCTCCGAACTTTCGAGAAACGCGTGCGCGACGGCTTCGATCGCGCAGGTGCACTTTGGACGCTTATTAGACGGAAGAGAAGTCGCGGTGAAAGTACAAACGGCGAATTACGAGAATGTCATTGCCGATTTGAAAGCGCTTTTACGAACGGCGCGAACGATGAAAAAATTACGTTTGGATAACGGCATGGATTTACCGACCATTTTTGAGGCGTATTTGGACGTCATCGACGAAGAATTTAATTTCAAAATAGAGCACGAGAAGATTGATTATTTCGGTAAGTTGTTCGAGCAGACGCCGGAGATTTGTGACAAGGTGTGCGCGCCTCGCGTCGTCGCGTCGACGAGAAAAGTTTTAGTCATGCGACGCGTTCGAGGCGCAAAATTGTTGACTATTTTCAATCGAGCGCGGCAAAACGGGAAACGTCCGCGGTGTCCGCAACAAGTTTCTAGAACGCACTCGTATTACGGCGGCGACGGTTGGAACGGTGTCTTCTTTTCCATTTTCCGAGCGTGGGGGGAGATGATGCTCACGTGTGGTCATTTTCATTCCGATCCGCACCCGGGGAATTTTATTTTGAGAGGCGATGGGAAGTTGTGCATTCTCGATTGGGGACAAACAAAACGAGTTGATGATAAGGAGCGTTTGCACATGTGTAGATTGGCGTTGAGAATGTCCACGGAAGATTACAACGGCATCGCTTCGGAAGTTCGCGCCCACGGTTCCGTACTCGTGGAGAAACCAACCAACGAAGCGTTAGTCGCGTTATCCTACGCGTACTTTGACACCAGACCGTCCGCGTTAGCGGAAATGAACATGCTGGATTTAGAAAATTCGCCGTTCACGAAGAATAAAATCACGCAAAACACTCGCGAAGGCTTCTTTGCCATCCGAGGGGTGTTTTTACTCCGCGGCATGTTGGCCACGTGCGGGGAACAAATGAGTATGGTCGAGCACTGGCAAGACGTGGCTATTGCAAACTTACGAGACGCCGGAGAATGGTACCCTGGAAGATTTCGAAGAATCACGACTCGGATAGTAAACAAAGCCGCGTTACAAACGCAACGCACGTTTAACTTTGGCTCTGGAGCGAAAATGAACGAAGTCGAAGCGTACGCGCAAGAGCGCAAATCAAAAGAGACTTCCTCTTCCAAACCGGCGTACACGAGCTTTTCCAGTTTATGGTAGTTATTATATAATACTGTTGACGATACTAATGAAATTCTATTCTACTAAAACTAACGATAACGCATCCCCTCGTCTTCATCCTCCTCGTACGTCGCTCGCCAGATTACACTTCTTCAAAAGCTCTCGCACCTCCTCTTTCCTATACGGCCTCAGCGCCACGCACGTCACGTAATCTTCCGGTTGTTCTCGCCACGCGTAATAGTCGATGTTGTTCTCCGTTAACTTTTCGCTTAATGTCATCAATTGTGCTTCTCCTTTCACCTCTAAAACCACTTTCGTCATGGACGATAACTTCTCCTTTGCAACGTACTTAATTGAATCTTCGTTCGTTTTGAACGTCTCCAAAGCCGCCACGGAGGCGTGCGCGACTTGCGCGGCGATCGACCCCAACGGCCACGCTTTTTCTCGCCACAAGTCTCTTCTCAGGATGATGTATTGCGTCAAAACATCTTCGTCGTTCACATCGCCATTCGTCGCAGACGTCGTCATCGTTCTCAAAGTTCTCGTTGTCTTTGGGGAATACCTACTAAAGTTGGTACACGAAGCAGCAGGTTTTGATGCTCTGCGCGTTAAAGTTTGCCGCCGCGAAAAGACCACAGATGACGATGAAAAAAAGCGCCTCGCAACCACCACCGTCGGCTTTGAGAGCATCACAGTATTTTGAGCGATTATGTTATCAGTAGAGTATTACGCGCGCGAATACAGTGGAGCTTTCGTTCTTCTTTATTTTTTAGGGGAAAAAGTTGAGTGTCGTCCACGTGCTTCAAAAGAAGAGAAGACGCTCCATGTTGTACCGGTACTGCGCGCAAAGAGCTTTTGGACGGTGGTCTTTGTCTTCTTCTATTATTACGAGCAGCAGTAGCAGCACTTCTTCTTTCTGTTCTTCTTCTTTGAGGCGGTCTCGGAGGTACTTTGCGATTTCGCCGTCCTCGTCAGGAGGAGAAGAAGAACAACAACGACAACGACAACGAGAACAACAACGACATCATCATCATCATCGTCCTCAAAAGCCTTCTTTAAAATCGATCGAAAAAGCGACGCTGAAATGGCTGGACCAGTTTATCATCGAGAAAAACGTCTGCCCGTTCGCCAAAAACGTTCGAGGAGGAGAAGGAGGAGAAGAAGAAGAAGAAGTTTTAGAGGCGAAGAAGAAGAAGAAGAAACAGACGGGCATAAAAATAGTCGTCTCCGAGCGGGAACAGATAGAAGACGTTTTGGAGGATTTCATGAGAGAGTTAAAAGAGATTGAATACGATTCGGACGAGGAAGGGATAACGAAGACGGTGTTGTTCGTCATCTCTCCGACGTGCGAGTTCGTGAACGACTTTGATTCCTTTCTCGATTTCGCGAACGTTATCGACGACGCGGCGTTGCAAAACGGCGACTATAGAGGCGAGTCGGTTCTCGACCAGCTCGATTTGAGAGGGAAAGTGCAAGTGGTCGCGTTTCATCCGGACTTTGTGTTCGCCGGCGAGAAATTGGGAGATCCCGGAGCGTTTACGAATAAGTCACCGTATCCTCTGTTGCACATATTGCGAGAGAAGGACGTGACCGAAGCGGTTCGGTCGCATCCGGACGTGAAGAGTATACCGAAAGCGAACGTGGAGAGGATGAGAGAAATTGGCAACGAAAGTTTAAAGAAGATGTTAGACGGGTTGAGAAGTTTATAACAATAGAAAAGGAGAGAGAAAGGGAGAAAGGGGAATGAATATTTGTACAGTATGCGCGTATGTTTTTAGTAGTGCTGCTGCGTTTCACTGATTTTCTTTTCCTCTATTCCTTGTTATTTTCTTTGTTCGTGACTGCTGCGTCTTCTTTGTCATCCTCTTCGATGCGCGTCTTCGAGAGCTGCTCCTGAGCTGCGTCCAATCCCGCATCTTTCTCTTTCTTGTTTTCTTCTTCTTTATTACCACCACCAGAGGACTCCGAGGACGATGTGTACGATTGCCACATCGAAATGTTATCTTTGATCAACTTCAAAATCAACGCGGCGTCTTTGTACGCTCTCGCATTATCGGTCAGGGCGTCTAAATCCTCCAATCCTTCGTCCAACGCAGTTTGCGCGATTTCCAACGCCGATTTCGTATCTTCGCGAATCTCGTGGTGAAAGACGGAGTAGTTTAGAGAAAGGCCGAGACGAACCGGGTGCGTCGTCGCCACTCCGGCTTTCGGGTCGCGAGCGATTTCCAAAGCCTTCTCGTACGCGTCTTGCGAACGCATCGCGTGAGGAATCCTCGCCTCGCCTCTTTGAATCTCTGCTAGATACCGATAATAATCTCCAATCATTTTCAAGTAGAAAATTTTCTGGTCTGATTTATATCGAGGCGAGTGTTCCTTTGAAGCTTCCGAGAGTAACGCGGTGACTGTTTTTGGCGACTCGTGATGTTGTTGTTGTTGTTGTGCTTCTTGTTCTCCTTGTTCTCCTTGTTCTCCTTGTTCTCCTTGTTTTTGCTCTTCTTGATGTTGTTGTTCGTAGTGTTCCGTCCCACCCAACAACCTCGGCAATAACACGCCTTCCACCAAATCGATCGTCTCTTTACAAATCTCTTTCAATTCGTCCTCGATTTTCTCTTGATACTCCCGCGCGATGTTCAAAAAATCCTCCCCCATATTTTCCCTCTTGATTTGCCCAATATTCGTTTGCACGCACACCCACTGTTGTCGTCTTCTGGTCATTTCGTTTTTCGAGGCGACGGAGAGCATGTTCCGTTCTTGCGGCTGTTTTTATTTTTACGCGGACGAAAAGTCGTTGTTTTTAAATAAATAATGCCACGTGGCATTGAGAAGAAATATCTAAAGTCAGGAACGACGAGACAAGAAGAAGGGAAAAAAAAGGAAAAAAAAGAATAATATTAATGCGCCTTACGTCTAGATCTTCGTCGATGGTCACGACTAACTCTTTCATGATCTGTCGCATGTCTGTTTTAAAGATGGTGAGAGTGTGTGTGTAATAAGAGAGTGGTGAGTCTTTTGTTACATCGCAGAATTAAAGCGCACAAAGCGCGCGCATCTCATCATAAAAAATGTATATCTAAAACGCGTTGACTTTTCACACGCGACGAAGGGAAAAAAGAAAAAAGGAAATACATTTCGTACCGACCCAACGCGAACATAACTCGGCGAGCTGCGCTTTTTGACGCAGTTTCACTCGCGCGTCTAACATCAATAAACTCCTTTGAATCTTCTTCTTTAACTTCTTTAACTTCTTTTTCGTGAAAGAGAGATAAAGTCGCTCCTCGATGATGTGTGATGCAGAGAGAGAAAGATGCTTGTTTTTATGTGGAGAAAGATATTTTTCCTTTTTCTCGGAAAAACAAACTTTTCACATCTAGGGGTATTACTAACTCGTATTATGTGACATAACTTACTTCTTCTTCTCTCTGCTTCGGAACGGCGACCGGAGCTTTGATTTCTTCTTCTTTTGTTGTTCTTGTTGCGGTGTTGGCGTCGTCGCTTCTTCTTCTTTGTGTTCTTCTTTCGCGTTGTTCGTTTCGTCTTTATTCTTTTCTTTTTCTTCTTTCTCGAGGAGAAGACGCTTTTCGAGAGCCTCGGCGACGACGCGTGCGCGCTCCTCTCTCGTTTCTGGCTTTGTTTTCAATACTTCTGCCTTCTTTTTCTCGTCTTCTGACCGTTTGTTCTCCGAAGCGCGTTGTTGTTGTTGTTGTTGTTGTTGTTGTTTGCGCTCGCGCTCTTCGCGCATTCGCACGACGTGGACGTTTTCGCGAGGCGCCGGCACGCCGCTCGTATTCGTACTACTACTACTATTATTACTACCGTTGCTCGTACTACTACTTCCTACTTTTTGCGATGTTCCTGAAAACGACGATGAAGCTCGCTCTGGATGACTGATTCTACTACTAGTGTTGTTATTATTAGAGTCAAATCCACCCCCGCCGCTACCGACGACGACTGGTAAACTAAACCCGCGTTGTAACCCGTCGATGTCGACGTATCCGTGCGTTTCCAACGCGTACCGTCCAAACCTCGTCGTTGATTCAAACCTCTTCGCTTGCACTGCAGTCGGCACACCATTCGGCCCACACATTCTCGGCAAATATCTCAACGCCACGAACGTCGCGCTCGCGCCTTCGACGAGGTTGTTCCCGAGCACATACCAAAAGAATAAAAACACAAACGGCAGCCAACTGTTCGGCACTCGAGCGAGTCCCCCGAATATCGTCGTTTGTGCGTCTGGACTATTCGTACTGCTGTTCCTCGCGATATTCCCCACGCACATTGCGTACGTGGCAGATAAAACGCCCGGTCCAGAAATGTTCAACGGTGAGAGTAAGTGTCCTTTCCCGCCTGAGAACGGCGCGAAAACGACTGAAAACACGAACGTCCAACAGTTTATGCACACCAGAGTGAACAGTATTTGCCAAAAGCATCGAAACGAACCTAAACTGCGTTCGAAATCCGATATAAATCGATAGCTGATGTACGCGTTAAACAAGGCGCCAATGAAACCTGAGTTCACGTATAAAAGTGAACTAAACGTTCTGTACCACTGAAATCGAGTGAACACATCGAACGGACAAAACAACGTTTTCTCGTCCAGTTTGAGCAGAACGTTTAAGGGTAACGCGAAAAACAAAGAGAAATAAATCAGAGTTTTCGCGAATAAAGGCGAGGATTGGACGTTTGCTTTCACTTTGAAAAAGAAAGGGTGGAAAGATGCCGCGTTTATCATCGTTTCATGTGTTTCTGAAGAAGAGTTGGTGTTTGTGGTGTTACCTAAAAATCCGAAAGAAAAGAATAAAATAAGGCAACGCGCATACTTTCAACATCACGTCGTTTCAATAAATAACGAATCTAATAACAACACGCTTCCCTGGCGTATCCCCAAATAGAGATGACGTTGTTTCGATGACTCGCGTTTGTCGCTTGTTCTTTTCTCGTCGTCGTCGTCGGCGGCGGCGGCGGGGTCCTATTCGTCGTCTCGCTTGTACTACTACTACTACTACTATCACTACTACTACTATCGCCGCTGCTATCGCTATCGCTCGTACTGTTGATAGTATTATTATTTATGAATCTTCTCCCTGTGGATGGGTGGAACAAACGTTCGCCGCACGCGCTGGCACCGAGCGCGACGTCGTTCATGATTCGATTTTCGTCATCGTAAATATCAGTAAACTTACTTTCTCCTTCCTTTCCGGCTATGAATTCTTTCACCGAACTCGCTAACGGATGAAACGTAAACGCGGCGATTAAAACCGCGGCATCCTTCGGCGGCGCTTTCCACGCGAAAACCTCTTTCCCGTTCTGGTCTAAATCAAAACAACGCAATATACCGTCGTCACCACCAGATACCAGGTGTTTCCCGCACGGCTCGATGTCGAATTTCGTTTTCGCATTGGACCGAACGTTCGGTCTTTGAATGTTCGTAAACATCGACCCGTTCACGTTTGCTCGTAAATCCCAACACAAAATCGAGTTTGATTTCCGAGCGCTCGAAAATAACGCTCTCCCATCCGCGCTGAATTTCAATCTCGTCACGCCGCCTCCCATTTTCCCCGTCTTTTCGTTTTTGTGAGGATTTGTAATCGACAACACGCAACAATCGCTCCCGTTAAACCCATCTCGTAAATCGTACACACAAATACTGTTCCCGTTCTCATACGAACCGGCGGCAAATATGTTTCCTTCGCTATTCTCGATAAACCCGTTGTATTCGTTCCCGGTGGCAAAACAACTCGTCAGTTTCGATTGCGTGTCAAACCCGACGACTTGGCACTCGTGACCAGGTCTGCTCGTGTCCCAAACGCACACCCCTTTCTCCTCTCGTCTCCCGCCCAACACTTTCCCACCGTTACCAGTAAACGCGCAAGATATCGAGGGCACGAGCTCGTCGTTTCTGTTTTTGATCGAATACGAACATTTTTCTCTCGACGACGACGAAAGTATACTAACACCATCGTCATCATCATCGGACGAAGGGGAAACGTTGAATAACTTCACCCCGGAATCTTTCGCCGCGCACAGCGTCAACAGTGTTTCCCGAACATTCCCCTGCGCCGCGGGATACCAACACGCGTCGTAGTGCGACTTTGGCAGTTTCATTTTCAACGCGCACTTCAGCAGCTCACCATCTTCATCACCATCAGAAGACATCATAATCATTTTCGCGGGGACTTCGTATACTCTCAAAACATCGTCCCCTGCCGTCGTCGAGAGCAATCGAGACCCGTCTCGGGTAAACTCCAAGTTGTGCGTCACGTGTGTCTCTGCTGTTGATGTTGTTTTTAATGTTGTTTTTAATGTTGTTGTTGTTCGCGCTAACTTTAACGAACTCGTCTCCCCTTCCGTCGTCACGACGACTTTGTCGACGAATGATTTCGGATGGAGGAGGCGAGAACGCATGGTTAAGAACTTTTCTTCGGCGGGAGGAGGACCGTTATCGTCATCGACGCACCTTTTGCGAGGAGGAGGAGAAAGAGGAGGAGGAGGAGGTCCCGTCATATCTGTTTTTGAAGGAATACACAGATTTTGGATTTCTGAAGAGATTTCTCCATTAGTATAACACTACTAATAACACACACAACAACAACAACAACAACAACTTTTGAGAAGTATCTGAGAACAACAAACGACTCACAACAAAGAGCACCATAAAAGTCGATACATGCCCCCACTGAAAGCGTTCGGCGTGGCGCTCGTGTCCGCGCTCGCTGGAGCGTCCGTGGTGCACAATCTTTACAAACCGGACTTGACAATACCTGGGTACGAGAACGAAGAAGAAGAAGAGAAAAAGTAGAGATTGAGATTGGTTGTTTGTAGTTTCAGAGCGCACACTTCTACTTTCAAGAGAGAACTTTCGGGAGAGGATGAACGAAGAGGATGAGGGTGTTCGCATCGGTGACGACGAGGATGACGACAGGAGGCCACTCATTGGTGGTTTTGAAGGTGGTGGAGATTACGTCGAAGAAGACCAGCCTCCTCCTCCTTCTGCCGACGAGAGAGACGACGAGAATACCAGAGGTGAGAGACTGCCGAAATGGTTCTCTCCGAAACGATTGCTGTATTTATTTTGCTTAGTTGCGATTGCGTTGTATTTAGATCGAGGCGTGGTTTCGTCCGCGGCGGTAAGCGGGCAACCGCCGGGAGGAAGCGACGAGGACGACGCGAGCAAAGACGAGAAAGGGTACGGATTACAAGGCGAATTTAACGTCGATTACGCCGAGTATGGCGTGTTACAATCGGTGTTTGTGATTGGTTTACTCGTTGGTGCGCCAATATTTTCAGAGTTGTCGAGAAGTGTGAACGCGTTTACGTTGATCGCTATCGGGTTGGGCGCGTGCGCAGTCGGGGATTTGGGGTGCGCGTTGAGTCCAAATTTTCAGTTCTTGTTGCTCATGCGAATCATCGTTGGCGTTGGCGAGGCAAGTTTTGTAGCTCTAGCGGCACCTTTTATCGACGACCACGCTCCAAAAGGGATGACAACGAGATGGTTGAGTTATTTATACTTGTGCGTGCCGTTTGGTGTGGCGTTAGGTATCGTGTACGGCGGCATCGTCGGGACGTATTTTGGATGGCGTTTTGCATTTTTTGGTAACGCGCTTTTGCTCGTGCCGTTGTTTGCATTTTGCGCGACGAGCGAGCCGATTGATTTGAGAAGGAAAGCGAGTAAGACGAGTGCGGAGCAGCAGCATGGTCAAAATCAGCGGCAAAAGAAAAACGTCGTCGAAGTGTTCGTGTATGATTCTTTAAAGTTGCTCAGGATTCCAACTTTTTTACTCACGTTGAGTGGGTTTTCGTGGTATTCACTCGTTCTGGGCGTGTTTAGCGCGTGGGGACCAAAAGCAGGGTTTGCATTGTTTGAATACGAATTGCACACTCGCTCGAACGCGGATACGGCATTAGGGATGGTGACGGTTTTTTGCGGCGTGTTTGGTACGTTACTCGGCGGTATCGGCGTCGACTATTTCGCGCAAAAACGGAAAGAGTGCTTTCAAAATCAATCCTCTCTTCCTTTCCATCTCTCCTGGAGGAGAGATGGAAGAGAAAGAAGAGCACGGAATTCACCATCGCCGTTGTCTGTGGATCCTTCGGTTGCGGATAATCTCTATTTCAGCGCGTTCTGCTCCTTCTTTGCGTTCATATTCGTTGTGATTTCCTTCTCCTCGACGAACTTTTATGCGTTTCTCTTCTTCCTCGCGGTAGGAGAATCGTTCGCGTTCATGCTCCAAGCGCCGATAAACGCAGTAGTGTTGCGGTCTGTTCCAACTGATAGTCGTCCGCTGGCGTGTGCATTGTGCACAGTTGCCGTGCACGTCTTTGGTGACGTGCCATCGCCTCCGTTGTTCGGATACTTGCTCGTAAAATCGAACGAAAATTGGCGTTGGGTCATGAAGGTGTTTACGTTGTGTTTCGCGGTGGCCGGCGTCGTTTTCTTCGTTGGCGGAATGATTGCATCCGCGAGTGATAGAAATAATAGATATGATAGCAATACCGATAGTAATGAAGACGACGAGGAAGGCGAAGAGGATGAGGAAGAAAACGGCGTTTTAATTAATACAGAGGGTGCATTCGCAAGATAGTTTTTGCGCGCGCAAGATGGGCACTAAGCGGCGAGTAAAGATACTCCGACTAAAAAAGCTTCTATACACTTCTATACACCTACCGTACTAGTGATGATGTTCTCTACGCCTTCTTTCGATGTTTCGAGTGAGCTGTAATGATTTCAAGGAATCTCGTTCCTTTGATTTGCTCGCCGCTCTTCTTTGGTGTTCTCGCTCGTCCGAACCTTCTTCTTCGCCTTCCTCTCCTCTTGCGTTGGCTACTTCTTCGTCCTCGGATTCCTCATCCGTTATCCCGGTGTCGTTTCCGCAAGCGTACTGACGCATGTTCGAGCTGCACACGTTTTCTTCGTTCACGGTAAATTCAACGTGCGACACTCGAACTGAATAATGCGTCTCTTCTTTATTTTTGCCTTGACCGAACTTCGCGACGTACATTTTCGAATACGCGACGAGAACTTTACACCCAACACGCAAAACCCACGGGTTATGAAACATCAATCCTGGCGCTATCCCGCTCCCGACAACACCGGCTACCGAGCCTTTCATTCTCGTCCAGCTCGCATCGAATGCATCCGCTCCGGCATCTTCGGAGATGGCGAGCGTGAGTTGCGTTCGGACTTTGTCAGGTAGTTTCACTCTTCGTTTGCGCGTCGTCATCGCTGTCTCTGAACCATCCATCATCTCTTTTAATACGTCTCGATGGGAGTTTTCTGGGTGACCATCACCTCGCTCTTCTTCTTCCTCTTCTTCTTCTTCCTCGCCTCCTTCTTTATTATTGCTGCTATCGCTAGTGCTATCAAATATTATTTCATCCTTCTTGTGGTCGTTGAACACGACTATATGCACGTTTCGGTGGCGTTCTCCTTCCCCTTCTATTCTCCAACTTTGTGCGAAACTTTTCGCTCCAGGTTCGCGCCTCAAATCGCTAATCTTCTTCGCCTCGGACCATCGGTTGTACGACGAGTTTTCAGATTCTGTGACGTAAACGCCGCCGGATTGCGAGCGCAAATACATGATCAACTTCGAGTCTCTTTTGCCCGAACCACTACTCTCGAAAACGCTCGGCGCAGTCAACGTCGTCGTCTTCGCACCGACCGACCAGTTTTCGCTGCTACCACCATCTTCCTCATCGTCGTCGTCTTCGACGGGTACTTCTTCAACTTTACCTCGCGCCCGCCAACTCGCGCCTCCATCTTTGGATACTAAAACACCCGCGGACGTTGTTTTCGGCCGAATGGTTCTCGTTGCCGGCGTGTCCGCCTCTCCGTTTTGTTTCACGCGACATTGTGCTTTTCTCGAAGAGGTAAATAGTTCGCGCTTCGATTGTAAAACCGAGTTATCTCTCCAAAACGGAAGAATCAAGGTGTTCTCATCTTCAGCATTCTCCAGCGCCACCGCTGGATTGGCGATTAGTTTTGGCACGAAGTTCTCCTCGTAAATGGAATACACCATCGCTGGCTCCGTCCACGGTGAATTTCTATCTACGCGTCCTTCGGCATCGCCCGCGAGATTCAATTTGACGACTTTAATCGACCCTCCCGGGACGTACCGAATTCTACCTCGATCGCGATATTCGCACCCGCCGTCGGATTCGGCGTAAAACAGTAACAAGTTTCCGTCCTTATCGACGTGCGGCACTGGCGTCCACTGCGCGGTTAATTCTTCGTCGTCTACTCCTCCCTCCTCTCCTCCATCTTCGTCGTTGTATTTTGAAAACAACGGCCACGAGTTACTGAACGTTACGCCTTCATCCTCGGACGTCGCCATTCGCACGTGTTGCCCGCGTTCCCCTTCCAACGTTTTCCCGGACTGCCAAAAAGCCACAACCTGTCCAGACGGCAATAAAACTAGCGACGCTTTATCGTGGTATTTTATCGACGAGGTCCCCATTACCACTTTCTTCTTGCTCAATTTCCCAAACTCCTTCTTTCTCGTTTGCACGTTTTGCCTTTCAAATCGTTCCGGCGCTTCCAACCAAGTCGTTTCTGCTCCTCCATTGTGAACTCCTCTCGCGCTCCTCCCCGCGCACGGCTGTAACGCCGGGACGTCGGCCGTATGCGCACTCGTACTACTCTCTTCCTCGGGAAACGCAAATCTCCCTCCGCTTCCTTCCTCTAATCTTCCCAAAGGTTTCTCTAAAATCGTAGCCTCGCGAATAGTTTGCATCGCGTCCGCGTCGATTACATCCTCCGCGGCATCGTCCAAAGCTCGCGTTTTTGTCGTTCCTGACCTGCCACCTTTCGCCGGCAACCGCTCCTTCTCCTCGTCTCTCTCCTTGACCTTCTCCTGCTTCTGTTTCCGTCTCTGTTCGTAATAATTTCTCGTCGTCGCCTCTTTCATTTTCTTCGCCTTTTCGCGTTGAATCTGTTTTTGTTTCTCTTTCTCCTCCTCTTTTCGCTCCACGCATTCCTCGTACGCTTTTCCTGAAAGCTTCACGCACGATGTAAACGACGACGACGAAGCAGAAGAAATAACAAAATTCTCCCCTTCCCTCCGGAACTGCCAACGACTTCTTCTTCGATGAGAAGAAGATTTGCCCAAACCTTCGTTGTTGTTGTTGTTGTTGTTAGGATTGTTTTGTTTCAGAGCGAAAAACAGATTCAAAATCGAACAACAAAAGAGCGCGAACGCGAATACATTCAAAGTTGAAAACTTTGTCTTCTTTTTCTTTGAAGCCTTTTTTTTCTTGCTCAATAACTCCGACTCCACGAACAGCGGAGTTTGAGCGTCTCTCATCGTCATCGCGTTGTTGTTGTTCGAAACATTAGTAGTAGTCTTCTTCTTCTGTGCATCTCATCCAACTCATCAATGCATTTTTTTCTCTCTTCTTTCTTTTTATTTTTGAAGACAAAATTTTGCAAAATTTTGTTCATTTTTTTTTCATTAAAAACAACTTCTCTTTGACGACACGAGAAAGAAGTGTGTGACTGACACATACAAGTCTCCTACTAAACGACTAAACGACCTAAACGACCTGCGCGGAGGATATATAAAACACGATGATGGAGAAAGGAACGACGACGAGTAATACTTTGACGGCGACGCTTCCGGGGGTGGTCTCCTCCTCTTCAACAGCAAGCAGACGGCAACAACTCGCGAGACACATCTTTGTCTGCGTCTCGGTGTGTGTTTTGTTCGTGCTCTTCGCGTCGATGCGTTCGTTTATTAATGTTTCTACTTTTGGGGGTGGTGGTGATTTGGACGACGAAGGACAACGAGTGAATAACGAAGTTTGGGACGGTCCAGTGCCGGAACCGACATACGAGGAAGGAAGGAGCGGTTTTAGTGATGATGATGAAAATGATGAAAATGGTGAGAGAAAGAGGAAAGAAAAATCGGATGACGACTTTGTGGAGTTTGATACTTCTTTGAACGAGCGGGGAAAGTTTAATCGAGACTCTCGAGTTGCTCTCAGAGGAGGAGAACAACAACAACAAGAGACTAAGCAATTATTTACGAACGTACCACAGAACGTGTGTCCGGGGCAACCGACGAAGAAAGGCGTGCGGAACGGCGCGCCGGGGAAAAACAAAGGATTAATCGAACGCAAGTTGGATAGATTGGCCGGCGACGGCGACGAGTTACCGCCGGCGGTCGGGCCGGGTGGAGATGAGTCCAAGTACGTCAACATTAGCTGCGTGTACGTGACGGAAAAGTGCGCGAATCCAACCACGGCGGGTGGACGAGGAATCATGCGACGTTTGAAATTCAACGTCAACAGCGAAGAAGACACGAAGAAGTTTTTAAAGTTGGCGGAAAATTTACCGTCAATTACGGAAGGCGCGCTGGGATCATGCGCGATCGTCGCTAATAGCGATAACTTGCTGAAAGGCAACCGAGGTGCGGAAATCGACATGCACGACACGGTTTTTAGACACAACACGCCGATGAAAGGATTCGCAAAAGCCATCGGAACGAAAACGACGTTTACAATTGTGAAGTCAAACTACGCGGGCGGTGGTGGCGGCGCCGGTAAAGCGCAAGGCAAAGGCGACAGCAAACCAGAACTCGCGTACATGCTTCTCAAAAACATCGATTTAGTCCCAAAATCTTTAAAAGTAGAAGGAAGGAAAGTATTTTTACGCATGGGCGGCGCGCATCCCATCGCGCGTTTACGAAGAGAACTCTACCAACTCTCCGGCACGCCGAGTAAAATGCACCCGACTGGTGGTTGGGCGAGACCATTGAACTTATTAGCCAGTCGCTTGTGCGAGCGAATAGACGTGTACGGATTTAGTGGGAATAACCGAGGTGGGAAGTATTTCGCCCGGAAATTAGAAGTTCGACCGGCGCATAACATGCCGTTCGAACACTGGACCATGCGGTATTTAATGAGTAAAGGGAAGTTGTGCGTTTATGGCGAGTAGTAGTAAACTCTTCACGAAAATGTAATATAAGAGTTCTTCTAAAACGAGGCAACACATTTTATTGGAACACTGGACCATGCGGTATTTAATAATGAGTAAAGGGAAGTTGTGCGTTTATGGCGAGTAATTTGCTCGTGCACAAAAATGTAAGGAAAGAGTTCTAAAACGACACATTTTATACGCGCTCTTCGTATTCGTTTACTTTGTGCATATGTTTGCGACGACAAGAACTCCGTGTGTGGAAGCAACACCTGCGCTCACGAGGCGTCGACGACTACTCTCTACTTCGCCGTCTGCGCTAAAAGTAACGCCGTTGCTAAAAAAGCGGCAAAAACTTTTGCAAAGAAGATTGACGACTGAGGCGTCATCAACAACATCAACATCACCAAAACGAAAAGAAGAAGAAGAAGAAGACGCATCATCAGACGATGATGATTTCTTCACCAAGAACGACGCGCTCGCGCGGAGATTACCCTTATACTTCGGCTCCTCTTCTTTAACTTTGTTACTGATAAACAGAGTGTTCTCGAACGTCGCGCCGACGTTAAACGCGGCGAGCTCGCAATCGAGAGCGGACGTTATAGACGTCGTTATGAGCGCGACGTTGATTTTAACCGGTTTGACGTTGGTGTCTATCGCGCCGAGAATACCAGAGACGGTGATTATGGATGGGTATGATGTGAATTACGTAGATTCTAGCTTAAGTGAACGATGTAAAGAAGAGTTGCGATGGTCCGGGAAGACGTTGCGAGAGGCGAGTAAGTGCGCGAGCGTGACCGTCGTCGAACTCGACGACGAAAAGGATGGAGAAATGAGCGGCGGTAAAGTGGTATTTTACGACGGCACGTGTTGCGCGAAAGATCCAAACGCGTTGTTCGAAAACGAAACGCGTCAAATTGGATCCGTGTGCAAAGAAGTGCTGACTTCGGGCAAGCAAAACTACATGGCCAACGCGAACTTGTTCCCCGGGAGATTCGAGTTCATCCAAGACGACCAAGAGATGATATCGTTGATAAAGAGTAACAATAATACCGCGACGACGGCAAAGACGACGAAAAATAACAATAATAAAAAGAAGGGTTTCGGTTTACCTCAAAATAGCCAAGCGATTTGTTGCGTCGCCGTCGGCGATGCAAGACTCCTCGTCTTATCCGCCGATCGACAGAGAGGTTTCACCAAAGTCGACCAAGCGTGGTTCGAACTCGTCGCCCAAAAGTTGGACAACGCTTTCTCCTCCGACGAATAGTAACAAAACGTAGAGAGTCTTAATGTAATACTAATAGTTTCATACAGTAGTTTAGTACTCGTTTTCCCTTCCAACTCGAGTATTGAATTCAACTCCATTTTGAGACAATTTTTTGGTTCAAATTTTTGAAATTTCATTCCTCTTCTTCAAAAGAAATACCTCGAGTGGTGTGTCTTGCACTTCAAACAAAGCGCGCGACGCTGTTTCTGTTGTTTCTTCTTCTGTTGTTGTTGCGCAAAAGTTTTAATAACGGCCGCCCTGCGTTTATTATAAACGCTTCTTACATCTTTCTCTCTCTCTCTTTCTTTGTTGTTGAAGAGAGAAAGAGACATCAAAGAGCGCTCTCATCGATCGATCGTTTTTTTGCTCTTTGTGGAAGTGCGAATCGAATCGAAAGAGAGAAAAAAAGATGTCGTCGCGTCCGTCGCGTCGAAACGCGTCCAAAACCGATCAGGCGAAACAAAAGTTGGAACAGCTGAAACAGCTGAAAGAAACGAAAGGGAAGAAGCGGTTGGACGACATCGACGGCGACGAAGACGTCGCGAACGTGTACGATGAGGTAGGAGGTTTCTTCGTTTTTGTTTTTTCTTCTCTCGTCGCTTGTTCTTGATAAAAAGCAGAGCAAAGAGCAAAGTCTTGCTGGTTCTTCGTTTGAATTCAAAAAAATTCAGAGCAAAGAAGCAGCATTTCAGAAGCGAAGAAAGTGTTCACTTTTGACACGTTCGCGTTTGTTTTTTTGTGTGCTCACACTGATTTGGGAAGAACAAGAAGAAAAAATGGATTTCAAACTTTTCATCATCTTCTTCTTCTTCTTCTTCTTTGCGCTCGCAAAACTCGATCAATACTCGAAACGACTCGATTTAGTATTCTTTTTGCTTCTACGAAACGCTCACCTTTTTTGTCTCGGCCGTCGTCGTGGTCACGATCATCATCATATTTATTTATCAGGTCACGGAGGAAGAGTACGCGAAACTCGTCGCGAAGCGACGGAAGGAAAACGCAAACTTTGTGGTCGGCGCGGAAGAGAACGACGAGTACGTCGATATGGGGGAGGAGGAAGATTGGACGCGAGAGAATCCGGCGTACAGAGACGACGAGGGCGACGACGAGGACGGTAGGAATAATGCCAATGCTAGCATGGACGCGGAAGACGAGGATGGAGGAGCAGCGAATGGGAATACAAAGTCAAAGAAGGAGCTCGCGAAGGAGAAGAAGCGCAAACAGTTGGAGAAGGAAAAGTTGAAAGCGAGCAAAGGCGTTGGTTTAGCCGGGTTAAAAATGGATATGAAGAAGCGAAAAGCAGAGTTGGAGCAGAAGGAAGCGGAAGCGGCAGACGCAGATGCACTTTTGGAGGATATTTTAGCCGGCGTTGATCAAGCCGACGATGAGATGTTGGGAGACGCCGGAGTGAAGCCGGCGTTAAAGAAATCCAAAAAGAAGAAAGCGAAAAAAGCCAAGATTGCGGTCGAAGAGATGGACGCGAAAGCAAAGAAAAAAGCCAAGATTGCGGTCGAAGAGATGGACGCGAAAGCAAAGAAAAAAGCGGCGTTTGCAAAGAAGAAGGGCGTCGCGTTTCCGGACGAACCACCTTTGAATGACGAGGATGATGATGCCGTGAAGCCGATGGATGATCACGACGATGATATGGGTGCTCCCGCTGCGGTTGCGGACGACGACGACGACGTCGTCGTCGACGGGACGGTCGCGCCGCCAGATGTTAACATGGACGATGATAATGACGACAAAGAGGTTGAAGACGTTGATGTGAAGAAAATGACGACGGCGAAGCAGGCGCTTCCAACGGAAAATAAAGGCGCTGGTGCCGCGATTGCTTACGGAGATTACGACTCCGAAGATGATGAAGAAGACGCCGAGCTAGCCTTGCGCGAAAAGCTCGCCGCTGAATGGAAACCCGATTCTGGGCTTCCCGTGGACGATTTTGATAAAACGTTGCCGTTTTACTTTTTGGACGCGCAAGAAGATATTGGTTCCCCAGGTACCGTCTTCTTGTTTGGTAAAGTGCCAACGCGCAGAGACCCGCAAACGAACGTCTTGGATCCTTCTTTGGGCACCGTCTCGTCTTGCGCCGTCGTTAATAACATGCAAAGATGCGTCTTTGTCGTCCCTAGACTTGAGTTTACGCCGCAATCGTTGGACGAAAGCAACGAGCTCAAGACGCTGGAGGAGAAAGCGAACGCGAAAGATGCGTCCAAAGCCGACAAAGTCGCTCTCTTGAAATGGTTGCAAGTGAAAACGAAACCAGTCAAGGACGAATTGAAGAAAATCATGAGCGAAAGAGGCGTCGATCAGTACACGATGAAACCAGTCTATCGTAAGTATTGCTTCGAAAGAAACGATATTCCAAGCGGCGGTCAGTATGTGATCAAGCTGAAGTATTCGTACTTGAACTCCGCGTTACCGTCGGATATCAAAGGCGAGACTTTCTGCGGCGCCTTGGGCACGCAAACGAACGCGTTGGAACACCTGCTTGTGAAATCGAAAATCATGGGTCCCTCTTGGTTGGCTTTACACAACGCCGAGATTGTTCCGCAAGCAACTTTGAAGGACAAAGAAGCCATGAAGTCATGGTGTAAGCTTGAAGTTAATTTGCAGAACGGACATAAGTCTGTCCGAAACCCGACGGTGGAGGCTATCGAGGCGCTCGGCCTCGGCGGCCAGCAGCGCGTTCCGCCGACGGTGATTGTCGCCGCGTTGAAATTGCAAACGGTCGTCAATCATAAAACGAACGCAAACGAGATTTGCTCCGCGTCCGTCGTGTATTTGCAAGACGTGCGAGTGGATGTCGGTACGGATTGCCGCGCGAAAGTGACAGATATGCCGTGCGAATGGGAAAAGAAAGCGAGACACTTTTCGCTGGTGCGCAAACTCTCTGGCGGTAACTGGCCGTCGGGCTGGGAGCAACACGTTGCGAACGAAAACAAGACGAACAATGTCGCCAAACGTACAAAGTCGATCGTCCTTTCCGCGCAAGCAGACGAGCGAGGGTTGTTGTCCATTCTGCTGGCTCGACTATCGCAAATCGATGCTGATGTTATTTGCGGACACAACGTCGCCGGTTTCGATGTGGACGTGTTGTTGAACAGGTTGAGAGAAAACAAAGTCGCGCACTGGTCCAGAATCGGTCGATTAAAACGCACGAGATTTCCAAATTTATCCGGTGGGAACCAAGGCTCTTTTGGCGGTGGCGCGAGCATTGGTGCGCTCTCTTGCATGTCCGGACGCTTGTTAGCGGACACGTACCTCTCGGCACGAGATTTGTTGAAGGAAGTTTCATACACTTTGACCAATTTGATGAAAACGCAATTCGACGAAAATAGAGCTGAAATTCCGCATCAAGACGTTCCGTTACAGTTCAACTCTACGCAAACGTTGTGGCAGTTGACCAAGAACTCGCAAACGGATGCGTTTTATTCGTTATGGTTGATGTTGCACTTGCAAGCGCTGCCGTTGACGAGACAGTTGTCGAACATTGCCGGAAACACGTGGTCGAAGACGTTAGGACACACGCGCGCCCAACGCGTCGAGTTCTTGTTTTTGCATGAGTTCCACAAGCGTAAATACATGGTTCCGGATCGTTTGTCGGCCAAGGAAAAGAGACGCGTTCAAGCTGCCGAGGCGAAGAATGGCAATGGCGATAAAGATGTGGACGATAAAAAAGGTCCGCAATACTCTGGTGGTTTAGTTCTTGAACCGAAGAAAGGTTTGTACGATAAGTACGTCTTGATGTTGGATTTCAACTCGTTGTATCCGTCTATCATCCAAGAGTACGATATTTGTTTTACGACTGTCAAGAGAGGTAAAGACATGGCCGGTTTAGCCCCAGAGCTTCCTCCGCCGGTTCTCGGAAAACCGGGCGGAGAAAACGCCGCCGTTCTTCCGCAAGTCATTTGCAAGTTGGTTCAACACAGAAGAGCGGTAAAAGAACTCTTGAAAAAAGAAACGAATGATGTCATAAAAGCGCAATTAGATATTCGGCAGCTGGCTTTGAAACTTACCGCGAACAGTATGTACGGTTGTTTGGGTTTCAGCGCGTCTCGCTTTTACGCCAAACCGCTCGCCGAGTTGATCACCGGTCAAGGTCGTGAAATTTTACAATCCACCGTAGATTTGGCGCAAAACTTATCCTACGATGTCATCTATGGCGATACTGATTCTATCATGATCAACACGAACAAAGATAACTTGGCAGAAGTGCACAAAGTTGGGCAAGAGGTCAAACGAGAAGTTAACAAACGCTACAAACTTCTCGAGATTGAAATGGATGGATGTTATCGCTCGATGCTTTTGTTGAAGAAGAAAAAATACGCCGCAGTTGTCGTTGAACCATCCATGCACGAGGGCAAAACGATATACGTGGAGCGCGTTGAGAAGAAAGGCTTAGATACCGTTCGTAGAGATTGGTGTAAGCTCGCGAAAGATGTCGGGGATACGTGCTTAGATGAAATTTTTAAGAAACGCGCGGTTGAAGACACGGTAGAGAAAATCCACGACGCGTTGAGAGAGGCGAGAACGAAAATGGTGAACAACCAAGTCAACTTAGAATCTTACATCGTGACGAAACAATTGACAAAATCACCGAGAGATTACCCGGACGCGAATTCGCAGCCGCACGTTAAGGTTGCCTTGCGTCGCATCGAGCAAGGTAAACAAGACGGCGTCAACGCGGGCGAGACCGTGCCGTACATCATCTGTTGCGAGGTGAAACCAGAAGACGAGAAGGACATGACGAACGACGCCATTGCTAATGGACACGCGTCGTCAAAGTCTGGAGGCAAAGGATTAGCCGAGCGCGCGTTTCATCCGGAAGAATTGCAAGAGAATCCAAACTTGAGAGTCGATTTGCACTACTACTTGACGCAACAGTTGCACCCGGTTATTTCTCGTTTGTGCGCTCCAATCGAAGGTACGGATGCCGCGCGATTGGCGGATTGTTTAGGCTTGGACGCTTCCAAATTTGCCGCGAGAAATGTCGGAGCCGACGATGACGACATGAACGCGAACCGATACGCGGCGTGCTCGTTAGATGACGACGCGATGTATGAAAAGTGCGAACCGTTGAAGTTGTTTGCGAGCGACGGCAAGACGGAGTTTACGTTTCCGGGCGTCCGAGACATTCTTCTCGGTAAAATTTCCTGCGCTGACGCGTTGAAACCGCCGAGTGCTAGAGGTGTCGTCAGTGCCACTGAGGATAAAGAAAATGCCACCACCACTTCTGTGAAAACACCGCAACCGAAAACGCCGGGATCTGGAACGGCCGCGACGACGCCGGATGCCGCGACGACGCAAAAGAGTAAAACGGACGCTTCGGCAACAACAACAATTCAACCGCTTTCCGCCGCTGCTTTTACGAATCAAGTCACCTTACAAGTACGCAAAACGATCCAAAAGTATTACGCACAAAAGTTGCGTTCCGACGATGAATTGTACCCGTGCGAAACCAGAGACATCACGTTGAAAGCGGTGGGAGACGTCGAAGTCGGCACGAAACCGTTGAATACCATTTGCTCTGGCGTCATGAAAAAATCGTTCGAAGAGAGAGAGTTGTACACGCAGCTCGTCCATTTCAAACGTTTGTTGAGCAGAAAAGACGCGTTGGGTAGAATTAAAGACCAAACTATTCGTGGCACTTGCGAAAAGAACATCACGAAGGAAATGAGAACGGCTTTGGATTTGGCGAAGGACGAAGTCGAGGAAGTGTTGAATTTGAGCGCGTACAGATGGGTCAACTTGAGCACTCTGTTCGGCTTCTAAAAATCTTCAACGTCATCGTCACATATTATTATATTAAATACATATATTTCATAAAAGAAGATTACCAACAAGTGTATGTGTACATTCTTATTTTTACATCTACTATTTATCTTCTCTCTATTTCTCTCTCTCTATTTCAACCTCCAACCTCATCACCTTTCCAACTGGTGCTTCTCATCCGTTAACGGCACGTAGACAACCCCCATTTCGTCTTTGTATTTAAGTTCTCCTTTCTCGTTCTTATCAATCACCATCAACGATTGACTTTCGTCTTCTTTCCCAACCGGTATAATCAACCTCCCCGGCGCAGCTAACTGCGAAAGCAACGCCTCTGGGACTTCCGGTGCGGCCGCGCCGACGTGTATCAACGCGTAAGGTGCGAACGCTTCGTAGCCAAGTCTTCCGTCTCCCTTGGTAATCGTTATCAATCCACTCTGTACCATCTCTTCCTTATCGTCTTGTTTTAAATTCTCGATCGATTGATCCACCAACGACTGGATGTGTTCGATACCGACGACTTTTGATGATGATGATGATGATGATGAGACATTTTGTTGCACCATCATCTCGGCAAAACACGCGACCAAGTATCCGGATCCAGACCCAACGTCCAACACCCTCCCATTACCATACCCACCACTCGCATCATCATCATCATCATCATTTACTACTACATACTCTTTCGAGAGTTCCAAACACATCGCGTGCATGTGCGGCGCGCTAATCGTCGCGTTCGACCCAATCTGAAGCGGATGGTCCCGATACGCTTCGTTCGCATCTGCGGACTCTGCGTACCACTTCCTGTCCACTTTCCGCATGGCTTTCCCGACGACATCTCGACTCGCGATTAAGTTGTTCTTTTCTAAAGCGTCGATTAACGAGTCGTTGGTGGAAGTGCCGTGCGAGCGCCACGACATTATTTATTATTAGTAGTATATCTACACTCTTCTTTAAAAGAAAAGAGAGAGACACACATCAGTCTAACGAACTCTCTCTTCTTCTCTTCTTCCGTTCTCTCTCTTTTCATCAAAAAGTCTCTCTTCTGCTCTTCTCTCTTACAGCTGTCTTTCTTACAATTTTTTGTGAAAAAAATGCAAATTCATTCCTCTCTTGTCCAAAACTTGCAAAAAAAATTCGCCACCCCAATTCGAGGACAGACAAAGAAAGAAAAGAGAAGAGAAGAACCTTCAACGGATCGATTTTTTCAGAGACGAGATTACTCTCTCGAAACTCTCTCTTCAAAAAAAATCATCCAAACGCAGGGCGTGTTTACACACACACGCGTGCACACACACACACTTTTGTCTCTCTCGATCTGTAAATTGTCCGAGCACTGTTGTTGTTGTTGTTGTTGTTGTGAGCTCTGTAGTGTGTTCTCGTCCTCTCTCTCTCTCTCTCTCTTTCTTAGTAAGAAAAAAAAAAGGGGAAGAGACTGAAGACGACTGAGGACCACCCAAAAACAGTCCAACGCGGCGGTTCAAATCCAAAAGAGAGAGATCAAAATTTCTAACACGTACTAATCTTTCTCCAAGAAGACGTTAAAGAAGACTCTTTGCGCGAGTCAAAGAGAGGATATACGCACCTACTCATTCCTCTCCGCGTGTTTGCGACCGTTTGGAACGACTTTAAAAGCGATACAACTACGCAAGAAAGGGTAAAGAAAGATGACGACGACGACGGATCAAAACGACTCTTTTCTTCTTTCGCTGAATCGTCGTCCGTCTCGCGATCATCATCATCGTCAGTCTTTGACGACAAAAACGAGCGTAAAGAAGAATCAGAGGAAAAGCACGTCGACAAAAACGAGTCCAAGAAGAAATTTGGCGATGAAAATCGTTTTGATGCTCGTGTGTATGCTTTTAGGAGGAAGGAACGAGTTTTACAGCAGCAGCACGAGCGAAAGAAGATCGTCTGAATCCTCTTTTAAAGGAGGAAAAGGATTCTTCTTGTTGGCAAACGCGCAAGAGCCGTCTCCGCCGCCGAGTCCACCGCCACTGCCGCCGCCGTC